>Ga0065165_1000788_pt1 | contig 42403 bp, 36 predicted proteins | sample AraplaMF_Cvi_mMF_FD_63813 | JGI IMG/M metagenome (GOLD analysis project Ga0065165, IMG submission 63813) | Arabidopsis root microbial communities from the University of North Carolina, USA - plate scrape MF_Cvi_mMF (version 2) (version 3) | ecosystem: Host-associated > Plants > Roots >... | reverse complement strand
ACCTGATCGAACGGGCGGAGACTTATATTCGCGATGCAATCGGGTAGTCCGCTGTTGGCCCTTAGCGGACCTATCGATCTGCGCATCCAATGTCCACTACTTGGGGCAGTGCGGACTGAACTGCCCCCTTCAAGTGAGACACGATAATCTCGTGACAGGACGGTTGCCATGACGGGCTACCGCATCGAAGCACTCGTATTGGCCGGAGCATCGACGAAGGCGACCGGCGTGCCTTTCGCCACGCTGCCCGCAACACGTTCCGCATCCCAATTGGTGAGACGGACGCAGCCGTGCGACTCTGCCTTTGAGACTTTTCCCGGCGAAGGCGTGCCGTGAATGCCATAGCTTTCGGCCGAAAGGTTGATCCAGATGGTGCCGACCGGATTGTTCGGACCGGGTTTGATCGTGAAGGGTTTTCTGGAGTGAACGCCCTTGAAGCGATAATCGGGATTGTAGCGGTAGAACGGATTCCGGCTGACCTCCGTGACCTTCAACGTGCCCGAGGGCGACGGCTTTTCCTCACTGCCGACCGACGCCGGATAAAACCCGATCAGCGCATTCGACTTGTCGAACAGTTTGACCGTCTGCCTGATCTTGTCGACCTCGACCCTGTCGGCCTTCGTGGGCGTCCCCTCGCCTCCGCTGGTGGTGTCCACCACGACGATGGTCTCGCCGGCACGATCGAAATGGCGACCGGGATTGAGCGCCGCCAGAAGTTGCTCGCTCATGTGAAACTTCTCGGCCAGGGCCTCACGCGGACTGGTGAAGCCGAGCTTCGGGATGTCCTTCATGTCTTCCAGCTTCGACGGCAGCTTGGTCAGGAAAGGCCCCGCCACGTCCTGCCCGGTGATGGTGTAGGTCAGCGTCACCGGCCGATCGTCCGTCCGCAGCGCTTTCCAGACATCATCCGTCACGGTGTCCGCGCCCGGCAACTGCCGGGCCTCCGCATAGGCCCGCAGCGCCTTCTTCGCGTTCTCGCCAAATCTGCCGTCGATCTCGCCGGGCGAAAAGCGCGCCCTGTCGAGGAGGACCTGGAGCCGGACGCCCGCCGGTGTTGGCTTCTCATTCGACAACGTCTTCTTGGATGGCTCGGCGGCGTCGATGGCAGCCGAATCCATCTCGGCCGCGGCGACAGGCGCAGCCGACATGGCAAGGACCAGGACGATGCAAGCCGGCCGGGTCCAGCCGATCGACCAGGCGCTCTTCGCCGTCCTCCGTCGCACGCCGCCATCACCCATGTGCCAGCTCCGAAGTGGAGACGATCATGGCAATGGCAACGCCGCTCGGCGGCGGAAGTTTCCGGTTTTCCCGCAAGCCTCCGGCCAGCCGGCATGCGCCCGCGGCAATCACCCGGCCCGGCGCGCAGCCATTTGCGCCGCGAGCAGCAGCGCGGCCCGGCTGGCGCCGATCGAGGCGATGCCTTGTCCCGCGATGTCGTAGGCGGTGCCGTGGGCGGGCGTGCAGATCGGGAACGGGAAGCCGCCGAGCAGGGTCACGCCGCGATCGAACCCCATCAGCTTCATCGCGATCTGGCCCTGGTCGTGATACATCGTCAGCACCGCATCGAAGGCGCCACCCCTGGCGCGCAGGAACACCGTGTCGGCGGGAAACGGTCCCTCGGCGGCAATGCCCTCGCCCTGGCCGGCCTCGACCACGGGTGCGATGATGTCGATCTCCTCGCGACCGAAATTGCCGCCGTCGCCGGCGTGCGGGTTCAAGCCGGCGACCGCGATGCGCGGCCGCGCGAAGCCGGCGTTGCGCATGCAAGCATCGGTCAGCCTGAGGGCACGATGGATGCGCTCACTGGACAGGTTCGCGGCAACATCCTTCAGCGGAATGTGCGAGGTGACGCGCGCGTTCCAGAGCTCGTCGAGCACGTTGAACTCGCTGGCCGGCGTCCTGAGCCCGACAACCTCCGCCGAAAACGCGATCTCGTCGTCATACGCGGCGCGGGCCAGCCGCATCGCCTGCTTGTTGAAGGGGGTGAAGCAGACGGCGTCGACGCGGCGGTCGCGTCCGAGCTCGAGCGCGTGCCGGTAATTGGCCAGCGCGAATTGTCCGCCGGCAAGGGTCGCGGTCTTCGGCGCGACGTCTTTGGGATCGAGATGTCGGAGATCGACAAACAGCGCCTCCCCCTTCGCGGCCCGAAGATCGGCTCCCTGCTCCACCGTGGTCATATCAGGCTTGACGCCGGCGACCCGCGCGCCCTCGTCGAAGATGCGGCGGTCGCCGATCACGACGATCCGGCAGCTCGCGCGGATATCCTCCTGCACCACGAGCTTGGCCGTCAGCTCCGGGCTGATGCCGGCGGGATCTCCCATCGCCAGCGCGATGAGCGGCTTTGCGGTCATATGATCACCTTCTCCTGAACTGTCTCTTGAACAGTTTCTTGGGCAGTCGTCTCATCGGTGGGCGGCGCGGGCCCGCGGAACAAGCGCGCAAGCTGGAGCACGAGCGGAAGCAGCAGCAGCGCGATGCCGCCCATGATCAGGCACGTCACCAGCTTGTTGGCGAAGAAGATCCCGAGCGATCCCTTCGACATCAGCATCGATTGCCGGAACGCGTCCTCCGCCTTGTCGCCGATGACGATCGCGAGCACCAGCGGCGCCAGCGGATAGAACAGCTTCTTGAAGAGATAGCCGACGATCCCGAAGCCCAGCATCATGACGACGTCGAGATAGGAGTTCGACACCGAATAGGCGCCGACGACGCAGATGATCACGATCAGCGGCGCGATGATCACGAAGGGAATCCGCATCAGCGCGGCAAAGACCGGAACGGTCAGCAGCACCAGCGCGACGGCGACGATGTTGCCGACATACATGGATGCGATCAGACCCCAGACGAAGTCCTTCTGGTCGACGAACAGCATCGGCCCGGGATTGAGGCCCCAGATCATCAGCCCGCCCATCATGACGGCTGCGGTCGCCGAGCCGGGAATGCCGAGCGAGAGCATCGGAAGCAGCGCGCTGGTGCCGGCGGCATGGTCGGCGGTCTCCGGCGAGATGATGCCCTCGACCTCGCCGGTGCCGAAATAGCGGCCGCGGCGCGAGAAGCGCCGGGCGATGCCGTAGCTCATGAAGGATGCCGCGGTGGGGCCGCCCGGCGTGATCCCCATCCAGCAGCCGATTGCGGCGCTTCGCAGCAGCGCAATGCCATGTCGCGGCAGTCGGCCGACGGCGAGAAACACCTCGCGCCAATCGATCTTCGATGACACCGCGCGGGCATGAAACTCCTCCTCGACCGCGACCAGCAGCTCTCCGATGCCGAACAGGCCCATCACCGCGACGACGAAGTTCACGCCCTTGACCAGCTCGTCCACGCCCATGGTGAGGCGGACGCTGCCGGAAACGGTGTCGATGCCGATCGCGGCGATGGCAAAGCCGATGGCGAGCGCCACGACGGTCTTGATCGGCGCCGCCCCGCCCATGCCGACGAAGCTGGCGAAGGCCAGGAAATACACCGCGAAATATTCCGCCGGCCCGAAGGCGAGCGCGACCTGCGCCACCCAGGAGGCAAGGAACGTGATCAGGATGACGCCAACAAGCGCGCCGAACGCCGCCGAGCCGAAGGCGGTCGCGAGCGCCGTGGTCGGCCGGCCGTCGCGCGCCATCGGATAGCCGTCGAAGGTGGTCGCGACCGAGGACGGCTCGCCGGGAATGTTGAACAGGATCGAGGTAACCGAGCCGCCGAACAGCGCGCCCCAATACATGCTGGAGAGCAGGATGATCGCCGAGACCGGCTGCATGCCGAAGGTGAGCGGCAGCAGCAGCGACACGCCGTTCGGCGCGCCCAGTCCCGGCAGCACGCCGACGAGAATGCCGAGCAGCACGCCGACCACCATCAAGAGCAGATGCGGCACGGTGACTGCGATGGTGAAGCCGTGGAGAAGTTCCCCGAGATTGTCCATCGGGCGCGCCCTCAGAAGCCGAACGCGGCAGCCAGCGCGCCATGCGGCAGGCTGACCTGGAACATGCGCTCGAACACGACGTAGAGCGCGAGCGCCGTTGCCGCCGCCATCGCGAGCGCACGCGGCACGGATTGATGCCGGGGGATCGCGAGCACCGCGAAGACATAGAGCGCGGAGGCGGGATACATCCCGAGCAACGGGATCGCGGCCACGAAGATCGCGGCCGGGACGAACAGGCCGGCGATCCGGCGCAGCTCGATTGGCGTGATCGCGATCGGGACGTTTGTCAGTCTCGCGGCCGGCAGCACGCCGCGCACCAGATTGTAGAGGCTTCCGGCCACGATGATGAGGCCGGTCAGGAACGGGAACGTGCCGGCGTCCACGCCCGCGCTCGACCAGCCGATGCCGTTGTCGAGGCTCTGGATCACCACGGCGACGCCAAAGCCGCCGGTGAGGACAGCGGTCGCAAGTTCGAGGGCGCGGCGCGAGATCATGGGGCGCTCCGCTCGCAGGCCACGTGCAGTGGCCGGTTGTGGCGCACGCATTTTCTCCAGCAGCGGTGTCGTCCCTGCGAACGCAGGGACCCATAACCCCGGGGAGAAGTTTGACGAAGACTGGACGTTGAATCCACAGCGGTACGAGGACTGCCGTTCATTGAAAGATCACGCGGTATGGGTCCCCGCGTTCGCGGGGACGACAGCGGAGCGTGTCGCACGATGCAAGCGCGCCGTCTCACTTGACCAGCCAGCCCTGCTCGCCCGCGACCTGCCTGAGGTGCTCGAGGTCCTCCTTGATGAACTTGTCGAACTCGGCGCCGGTCAGGAAGGTGTCGACCTGGGAGGTCTTCTCGATGTAGTCCTTCCATTCCGGCGTCGCCTGCACCTTCTTCATGAGATCGACATAATACGCAGCCTGGTCGGGCGTGACCTTGCCCGGCAGCCACACGGTGCGCGGCTGCTCATATTGCTTGATGTCGAGGCCCTGCTCCGCGCAGGTCGGAACGTCGCCCCATCCTTCGGTCGCGGTGACCTTGGCGCCCTGCGGCAGGCGCTTCGGGCTGAACACGCAGAGTGGCCGCTGGGTGGCGCCGCGCCATTGCCCGAGGCTCTCGCTGGGATTGTTGACGTGGGAGTCGAGATGACCTCCGGCGAGCTGCACCGCCGTCTCGGCGCCGCTCTTGAAGGGGATGTAGGTCAGCTTGACCTTGCCGGCCTTCTCGATCATGCGCGTCAGCACCTCGTCGGTGTCCTTGGACTGCGCGCCGCCCATCTTGAAGTCACCCGTTGCGGCCGCCTTGAGGTAATCGCCTGCGGTCTTGAAGGGCGAGTCCTGCTTGACCCACAGCAGGAACTCGTCCTGCGCCATCGCCGCGATCGGCGTGAGATCGGTGTAGTTGAACGCCACCTTGGAGACGAGCGGCTGCTGCCAGGCATTCGAGGTGCCGAAAATCACCTTGTAGGGATCGCCGGCGGACGCCTTGCCGTAGACATAGCCTTCGGCGCCGCTGCCGCCGGCCTTGTTGACGACGACGATCGGCTGGTCCGTCAGCTTGTACTTGGTGATGATGTTCTGCACGGCGCGGGCAAGATTGTCGGTGCCGCCGCCCGGCCCTGCCGTGGCCACGAACTCGATCGGCTTTTGCGGCTGCCAGGCGGCGAGCGCCGGCATGGTGCCGGCGAGTACGGCTGCGGCCGCGGACAACAGAAGCGTTGACGTCCCACCCATGATTTCCTCCAGCTGGTTTTTTGTATTTTGTCGTTGTCGTATCGAGGTCCGGTCAGGCGACGCGTTCCTCGCGTCTTTCCGAGGCCAGGACGATTGCGCCTTCTTGTGCGAGCGCTTCGATCTGTTTTGCGTCGAACCCGTATTCGGCCAGCACCTCGCTTGTGTGCTCACCATAGACCGGCGCGCCTGACAGCACTTTGCCTGGGGTCTCCGAAAACTTGACGGGAAGCCCGATTGTCTTGACGGGACCGAGCGTGGAATGCTCGACCTCGACCACCATCTCGCGCGCCAGCGTCTGCGGATCGCTGAGCGCTTCCAGCATGTCGTGCACCGGGCCGCAGGGCACGCCCTTCTCGTCCAGCACCGCCAGCCAATGCGCCCGCGACTTCGTGCGAAAACGTTCGCTCAGGACCGCCTCGAGCTGCTTCAAATTCGCCATTCGGTCGGAGCCGTTGACGAAGCGCGGATCGGCGGCAAGCTCGCTGGCACCGAGCGCTTCCAGCATCAACAGCCAGTGCTTCTTGTTGGCACCGCCGACGACGAGCCAGCCGTCGGAAGCCTCGAAGGCCTGATACGGTGCGTTGAGCGGATGCGCCGAACCCATCGCGCGCGGCGCGGTGCCGGCGGCCAGCGCGATGGTGGATTGCCAATAGGTCTGCACCAGCGCGGCCTCATAGAGCGAGGTTTCGACCCACTGGCCCTCGCCGGTCTTGAGGCGGTGCGCATAGGCGGCCAGGATGCCCATGCTCGCGAGCAGGCCGGCGGTGATGTCGGAGAGCGGCGGGCCGCATTTGACGGGCGGGCCGTCGGGGCGCTCGCCGGTAAAGCTCATGATGCCGCTCATGGCCTGGGCGACGAGGTCGAATCCCCTGCGGTGCTTGTAGGGGCCGGTGCGGCCGAAACCTGAGAGCGAGCAGTAGATCAGCGCCGGGAATTCCTTGTGCAGGGCCTCATAGCCGAAGCCGAGCCGCTCCATGGCACCCGGCGCAAAATTCTCGACTAGCACGTCGGCGCCCGCGATCAGCCGCCGCAGCACCGCTTTGCCGCCATCGGTCTTGAGATCCAGCACGATGCCGCGCTTGTTGCGGTTCATCATCAGGAACGAGGCGGCCTCGTCGCCGATCTTCGGCGGCACCGAATGGCGGGTGTCGTCGCCGTTCGGCGATTTCTCGATCTTGATGACGTCGGCGCCCATGTCGGCGAGCATCAGGGTGCAGGTCGGCCCCGCCATCACATGGGTGAGATCGACGACCTTGAGGCCGGCGAGCGGTCCCTGATGGCGAGAGTTGGATTGCGAGCTTTGCATCGGGGCGTCCTATTGCCCGCGCCATTGCGGCGCGCGCTTGTTGAGGAAAGCATCGAGCCCTTCGCGAAAATCCTGGCTCGTCTAGCACATCAGGATGAGGTCTTCGCCCTCGTCCCGCGTCAGCCGCTTTTGCAGGCGGGCGACGGCCTGCTTGGTCGCGGTGAGCGTCAGCGGCGCGTGGCTGGCAAGCAGCCGGGCGACCTCATCGGCGCGCTTGTCGAGCGCGGCGATGTCCTCGACGACCTCGCCGAGCAGCCCGACGCTGGCGGCCTCCGCGGCGTCGACGAGCCGCGCGGTGAAGATGAGATCCTTGACGCGTGCGGCGCCAATCAGCGCGGTGAGACGGCTGACATTGGACATCGACAGGCAATTGCCGAGCGTGCGGGCGATCGGGAAACCGATCTTGGTGCTGTTCGTGCCGATGCGCAGGTCGCAGGCGGCCGCGATGCCCGCGCCGCCGCCGGTGCAAAACCCGTTGATCGCCGCGATGGTCGGCACCCGGCACTGCTCGAGCGTGGTGAGCACCCGATCGATCCGGTTCTCGTAATCGATCGCGTCCTGCGGCGTCTTGAATTCGCGGAACTGGTTGATGTCGGTGCCCGAGGCAAAGGCCTTGTCGCCGGCCCCGCGCAGCACCAGCACCTTGATCGCATGATCGTCGTTGGCCTGTTCGCAGATCGCCGCGAGCCGCTCGTACATCGCGAAGGTGAAGGCATTGCGGGCCTGCGGGCGGTTGAACGTGATCCGCCCGATACCGTCCTTGCATTCAAAAACGAGGTCTTCTGCCTCGGCGGCTTGGTCCATTTCCTCATGTCCTCTTGTTTTCCGTATTTTTGAATGCAAAAATTCAGATATTCAAGCTATAATTTCGCATTACGAGCCACTTTCTTCTCTTTTGAATGCAAAATAGAGATTGACGCTATGCTTCACGAAGAGGTCGTCGGCCGCATCCGCGCCATCCTGCTCGACGGCGAGATCCCGCCGGGCGCGCGGATTCCCGAACGCGAGCTGTGCGAGCGGCTCGGGATCTCGCGCACGCCGCTGCGCGAGGCGCTCAAGGTGCTCGCCGCCGAAGGGCTGGTGCAGCTCCTGCCCCATCGCGGCTCGCGCGCGGCAAAGCTGACCGACAAGGACATGCGCGACCTGTTCGAGGTCTGCCAGGGCCTGGAGGCGCTGGCCGGCGAGCTCGCCTGCGAGCGCATCAGCGACGCCGAGATCGGCGCGATCGCCGCGGCACATGAGGAGATGGTGCGGCATTATCGCGATGGCGATCTGATCCAGTACTATCGCGGCAACCGCACCATCCACGAAGGCATCGTCGCAGCGGCCGGCAATCCCGCGCTGGCGGGGCTCTATGCCTCCGTGACCGCGCGGATCCGCCGCGCGCGCTATGTCACCCCGATGACGCCGCAGCGCTGGGCGTTCGCCGTCAGCGAGCACGAGGCGATCCTGAACGCGCTCCAGCGGCGCGACGGCGTTGGCCTCTCGCACATCCTGCGTGCGCATCTTCGCCACAAGCGCGAAGAGGTGTTGCAGGCGGGCTTCGCGGAGACGGAGACAAACGACCTCGCGCTGCGGATCGCCTGAGATCGCGCTCAACGCGGCCCAATGTTCGCGCCATGGAATGCGCGATCGTGACGCGGAGACGATTGCAACCGTCCGTCGCATATTCAGAGACCACAATCGTGACACAATCATCGATTGTTTGCGATGCGGCCCGTGATCGTCCGCAAACCAATTCCACTTGCGAGCCTGTCTGAACCGGCGCAGCATCGCTGCGTAGGCCTTGGGGCCGAACATCACGCGCGAACAATCGTGCGGATCAAAACAGAAAATGGAGGAAACGCATGACGTTCAATGTCTCACGTCGATCCCTGCTCTCGCTTGGCGCGGGATTTGGCGCCAGCGCGATGCTCGGCAGCAGCGCGCTCGCACGCGCGCCCAAGCTCGGCACCCAGACACCCTACTGGCACCGCTTCATGCTCGGCGATGCGGAAGTGACCATCGTCTCCGACGGACCGCTGCCGCTCGGCGATCCCTCCGGCACCTTCACCGGCGTTCCCAAGGAAGAGGTGAAGAAGATGCTGTCCGATAATTTCCTGTCGCCGGACAATGTCGTGCTGGAGCAGAACTCGCCGATCGTGAACACCGGCGACAAGCTGATCCTGTTCGACACCGGCATGGGCAGCTCCAAATTGTTCGGCCCCACCACCGGCCGGCAGCAGAAGAGCATGACCGAGGCCGGCATCAAGCGCGAGGACATCGATGCGGTCGTCTGCTCGCATGCCCATATCGACCACATCGGCGGTATCGTCGACGACGGCGGCAAGCCGCTGTTTCCGAACGCGCAAATCTACATCTCCCAGTCCGATTTCGACTTCTGGACCGACGAAGGCAAGATGGGCAGCGCGGCCAAGGATTTTGTCGTGCACGCTCGCAAGAACCTGCTGCCGGTCCGCGACCGCATCGTTTTCTTCAAGGACGGCCAGGAATTCCTGCCCGGCGTGCAGGCGATCGCGGCGCCCGGACACACCGTCGGCCACACCATCTTCATGGTCTCGTCGGCCGGCAAGTCGTTCGCGTTCCTCGCCGACCTCTCGCACCATTCCGTGCTGCTGCTGGAGCGGCCGCGGATGGAGTTCTCCTACGACACCGACCCGAAACAGGCGGCCGAGTCGCGCGTCAAGCTGCTGACCATGCTTGCGGCGAACAAGGTGCCCGTGATGTCCTATCACTTCGCGTGGCCCGGCTACGGGCACGTCGCCAAGGCGGGCGACGGGTTCCACTATTATCCCGAACCGATGCAGATGACGTTGTAGGTCGTCCAATCAGATCCGGGCGGCGCACGCGCCGTCCGGATCTGGCAGAGCACGCTATTCCGCGGGTTCGGCAACCGCGAGCCGCGCCGCATCGATCCGCGTGCCCGGAAAAATCCGCAGCACCAGCACGAGCAGCGCAGGGACGAAGAAGATGCCGAGCTCAGTTGCCGCGACCATGCCGCCGGCAACGCCGAGCCCGCGCCGGTCGCGACCGCCAGCGGCGGCACGCCGGTCTGGCCGGATGCGATCCGGTACCGACCAGCTCTCGTAGAGCGCGGCAAGGCTGAGGAAGACGATCAGCAGCGAGATCGAGTGCAGATACAGCGTCCATTCGTGGCCATGGAGCGCCGCCCGGATGATCGATCGCCCATTGCCATCAGTTGCGCGCGCGCGCCTCGAGGTCGCGCAACAGCCTGTTGGCATCGGCACGATCGCCGCCCTCCGGTTGACCGGCGAAGAACTGCAAATGGTCCTGCAACAACGTACGTGCGCGCTCGCTCCGGCCTCCCGCGGCGAGCAGGCTGGCGAGCCCGTTGGCGGCCCGCAAACCAAATCCGCGCTGGCCACGGCGGCGGGCGAGCGCCAGGGCCAATTCGAAGTTCTGTTCGGCGAGCGCGATGTCGTTGATTTGCGCATGTGAAGCAAACCGCCCTTCAATGCGCAGGCACTCGGCCTCGTACCAGTAGTTGCCGCCCCGTCCGAACACGCTACGCGCCTGATCGAGACAGCGCCGGGCGTCCACCAGCCTGTCGGCGCGGACATAGGCTTCCGCGAGCCAGCAAAGGTACCATGGCAGCTGGTAGACGAGGTGCGCCGCCTGCAAGAAATCGCGCTGCTTCTCGAGCATCTCGATGCCTTCCGCGAGGCAGCCGCTCTCGACGTCGGCCCAGCCAAGAAATGTCCGGGCCACCGAGACCCAGAGCGGCAGCTCCCGTCTGATCGCCCCATCGAGCGTCCGCTGTGCGAGCGCCCGGACCGTCTGCACGTCGCGCTCCAGCGTGTAGAGCATACAGACATGCGCATAGGCGTAGCCGAGGGTATGGGCATGCGACAATTGCTGGGCGTGTCCGAGTGCGTCCCGACCGTACGTGATCGCATCGGTCACGCGGCCCACCAGCCAGCAGCAGATGCACAAGTTGGACAGGCTCGTGATTTGCACGTCGGTGCCGTAGATCACCGCCGTCGCGCGGTCGGCGGCGGCATCATAGAGCTTGGCCGCCCGATCGAGATGGACACACGCCTGCTCGGTCTCCCCGTCGAGCAGCGACGTGCCGACCAGCCGGTGGCCTACCATCCGATCGGCCCTCGTCCCCTTTTGCTCGGCCAGAGTCAGAAAGTCCTGCGCCAGCGTGCTGGCCTCCCGCACGTTGCTTGCAACCCGCAAGTAAGACCATCTTGCGTAGAGCGCCGGAAAGATGCGCGGATCGTTATCCAGGGCGCGGCAGAGCTCGATGGCGCGGCTGCTCACGTCGGCGACCGCGTCGGCTCCAAATCCCTGTAGCGCGATCGTGGGTCCGATCAGCGCGATCTGGGCGTTCAGCTCCAGATTGTCCCGTTCAAGTCCCGCCGGAAGCCTCCTGATCTCCTCCAGCGCCATGTTGAGCTCGGCGATCGCCTCCAGATTTGCCGATCGTTCTGCTGCCTGCTGGGCCGCCTTGAGCCGCATCTGTGCCGCTCGGGAGCTGCGTCCGGCCTCGGACAGGTGCTGCGCGAGATAGCCGGGTTCCGTGATGGCAACCTCCGGCAGATGCAGCTCGATCTCCGCGGCCACGCGGTCGTGCAGCTCCCGTCTCTGCCGTTTGAGAAGCGAATAATAGGCGACGTCCCGGACCAGGGCATGCTTGAAGGAATAGACCTTTTCGTCGTCGTTGCGCTCGAGCCCTATCAGTCCAGACGCTCGCAGCCGCTCCAGAGCGGGTTCGAGGGAGTCGTGAAGCTCGCCCGCGACGGCGGCAAGAAGCCGATGCGGAAAGCTTCGGCCGATCACCGACGCGAGCTGCGCGACCGCCTTGGCATTGCCGAGCCGCTCCAGACGCAGCATCAGCGAGTCGTAGAGCGCTGATGGCACTTCCGAAGGTCCGCTGGCACCGGCGGTTCTGACACCCGGATCGACCTGGCCGGTCTCGAGGGCAGCCGCCGCCAGCTCTTCCACGAACAGCGGCACGCCGTCCGACCGCGATACAATCTGCTGGATCAGCTGGCTCGACAGCTGCTTGTCGCGGACGACCGATCCGGCGAGATCGCGGCAGTGCTCGTCGCCGAGACGCTGAAGCACGATGCGCAGGATCATCGGCGACACGTTACCGATGACAGACGATCGGCTGGTGACCACGAGGAGATTCCGCGTGCCGCCGATCTGGCCGGCGATGCGCTCGACGATCTCGATCGTCGATGGATCGGCCCAGTGGAAATCCTCGACCAGGATCAGGCCGGCGTCGCCGCGCATCTGCGAGGTCAACAACCGCACCGCCGCGTCGCGCGTCTTCCGGCGCAGCTCCTGCGCATCGGGAATCGCCGGGCCTGACGTCGCCGGCACCGGCAATCCGAGCATCTGGCCGATCACCGACAACTGCTCCTCGTCGCCGCCGGACGTCGCGGCCATGAAATCGCGCAGACGCGCCGAATTCACCTCGGCGTCGTCATCCCTGCCAATGCCGATGCGCTGCTCGAGGGCTCTGATGATCGGGTATAGTGGTGTATTCTGATGCGGCGCGGAGGCCTGGATCGCCATGATCAGGTCGTCCGGCAGCGCGGCCCTTTCGATCAGCTCCAATGCCAAGCGCGATTTGCCGATCCCGGGCTCCCCGGTGATCTCCACCATACGCCCCTGCCCGGTCTTCGCCAGCTCCCAGGCCTGTAGCAACTGGCCCAATTCGGTGACCCTGTCGACCAGGCGCGAGGCATTGTGATGGCGGGCGCGATGGCCTGCACCGTCTTCCAACGTCTCGCCTGCGACCAGGAAGACCTCCACCTTGCGTGACAGTCCCTTGAGCGAACGCATGCCGAGCGGTTGCAGGGCAAATTTGTCGCGGAGGAGACGCCTGGTCTCACCACTGATCACGAGCGAATTGGGCTCGCCCATTTCCAGCAGCCGGAATGCGATGTTCGGTGTATCGCCGACGATCTCGGTCGCATCGTGCACATGGCCCGGTCCCGCCTTGCCTATCACCGCCATGCCCGTATGGACGCCGATCCGAACGCGAAGCGGTTCGTGGATCGCCGCGGTGGCGCGCTCACTCAGTTCGTGAAGTGCCCGCAGCAACACCAGGCCGGCGCGCACCGCGCTCTCGGCCTCGTTCTCCGATGCGAGAGGATAGCCGAACTCCGCGCGAATGCCGTCGCCGATATAGTTGACGACGCTGCCCCCGGCATTGCTGATGCATTGCGAGCTGATCGCCTGGAATTCGAGCAATATCTCCCGCAGATCCTCGATATCGCAGCGCTCGGAGAGGCCCGTTGAATCAATGACGTCGCAGAACAGAACGGTGAGCTGGCGGCGTTCGGTTACTCTGTCGTGAGGATCGTCCATTGCTCATCCCGGAATTCTGACGATGTTCCGCGGTTCGATCTGACGCCGCTCCCATTTTTCCCGAGTGCGAAGAATGCACTCGTCTCCCGGGGAAGTCCACGCCGCCGAAGGTGACAACCAGTCAGCTACACTGTCCGATCACGTTCGACGACGACATCTCCGATCCAGATCGATCCATACAGGCACGTCCACATCCGATTGGCCGCTGTTGGCCTCCTCAACAGCTCAGAGCAGATCGGCGAAGAACGGATTCAGCATACGCCCGTGCGGGTCCTCCAGCTTGACGTGGTCGGAAAACTTGGTCCATCGCGCCCCATATGCCGCCGTGACGTGGTGCTTGGTGATGAACGGACTCTGGTTCAGCAAGGGAATGCCATTTCTCTTGGACGCAAACTCGTTGAACTCCTTCAAAAACCCATCCCACGCCGGCCTGTCCGTATAGGCATGAATGGGATCGACTGAAAACACGTCTCCGTCATGCGAATAGGACAGCAACGAATGCTCGTCCTTCCGGATGAAGTAGGAGCCAAGCGCCATATTGCAGCGGAAGTCATGCTTTTCGAAATACGCTTCGCTGAAGTCAACGTAGTCGCGCAGCACCTGCAACCATTCACCGCGCGGAAATGCCCAGAATGTAAACGCGTATCGCGCCGACGGCCGCGTCTTGCCGTAGTCGATCGTCTTGTCGGGGTTGTACAGGGTCGCTCCGCCGACGAGGTGCAGGAAAGACATCAACAACCTGTTGCCAACGAACCACGTGTCGAGCGAGGCATCCCTGAGAGGCTTCGTCGGGATGCTGCTGTCGATGAACCTGCCAACACGGGCTTCCGCATAATTCCAGAGCTTGCGGCGGCTGGCGGCGAACAGCGCGCCCAATGGTCCAACCCTGTCGATAGGATGCCGGGTTTGGAAGTGCGCCTTTCGACCGACCGTCCAGCAGATCAGGCCCCGCGACGCATCGATGATCCCGTCCACCTCCTTCTCGGTCAGTTGTTCGATCGGGCGCGGCAAATATTTGAACTGGATCGCTTCCATCGGCTTGATGCGAAACGTCACTTCGTAGATGACGCCGCACAGGCCGTAACTCGAGCGCATCAAGTACATCAGATCCGGGTCTTTATCCTCCGATGCTTCCGCCAGCGCGCCGCTAGGCGTCACCCACTTGATCGCTGTGATGTACGAGCCGACCTGCCCGAACTCGCCGCCGTCAAGGCCATCCTTGGTGTGGCAGCAGGCCGCCGCACCGAGCGTCATGTTCCCGATCTCGATATTGGTCATGAACTGGAGGTTCATCGCCCGCAACGCCCGCGATGCGGCAATGAACTGGAGGCCCGCCTCGGCCGTGAATGTCATGCCCTGCTGATCGATCTTGAGGACGCGGCTCATCCCGGACATGTCGATGATGGTCCCGTCCGAGGACGCGCAAGGCGTCAAGGAGTGATAGCTGCCCATCGCCCGAACCGGGCTTGGATAGCGGTCGGTCTCCCTGAGGATTGATTGAATCTCGTCGACCGAGCGCGGCGACACCAGCTGCGCGGGAGAGCTTGTGATCCCGCCATCGTAATTGCGAACCATATTGCCCATCTGCGTCACCCCCTTGACGGCGAAACACGCAACTCGAGATGGCATCCGCTCTTGCCGACGCCTTCGTCGGACTGGTTCTCACTGGGTTGAAAGCGCGTGTTGTTGCGCAGCTTCATCCCATTCAGGCAAATTCGGCCCCGGGGCCTGATACACCCCACGGCTGCATGCCATCCTATCCGAGCCAACATTCAACTGACAGGGGAAATTGAAGGACCGGGCGGCCGCAGCCTTGGCAAGTCACGTTGGCAAGCAGGCATTTTGGTGCTATTGGACTGCATTTACTAGTTGCAAGCCGATTTCGTTTCACGCGATTGCGTTTTGGGAGCGTCAATGTCCCGCGAGAACGATGGTTTTGTCTTCCATCGTGGCCTGCTCCAAGGGGTCCTGAATGTTGTCTATCGGGCCATCAACTTCCTTGTCAGTTGGGACCACCTGCCGACCCTGCTGGGCGCCGTCAATCTCTCGGTCTTTCGCGACCGGCTGAGGGCGTACAACCTCCACCATACCGGCTACGGCACGACCTCGTCCGGCTGGAGCACCGGCAATGAACGGTGGCGCTCTGCCGACGGTTCGTTCAACAGCCTCGACCATCCGCGCATGGGCATGGCGGGCGCCCGGTTTGGACGCAATTTCCCGCTGCCGGAATGCGTGCCGGACAGCATGGGTGACCTGCTCGAACCCAGTCCGCGCGTGATTTCGCAGGAATTGCTGGCGCGTGACAGCTTCATTCCCGCGACCAGCCTCAACCTGTTGGCCGCCGCCTGGATCCAGTTCGAAACGCATAACTGGTTCAGCCATGGGATACCCGGGCCTGGCAACGAGTTCAAAATCCCGTTGAAGCCGGACGATACTTGGCCCGAACACGAACGGGTCAACGGTTGCATGCAGATCCGACGGACCGTCCCGGACGGGACGCCGCGCGAGCCATGGCTCGGAGCGACCCCCACATTCCGCAACCTCAACTCGCACTGGTGGGACGCCGGACAGATCTACGGGAGCAATCGCGCGAGGCAGATGCTGATCCGTTCCAAGTCGGACGGAAAGATTGCGGTCGGCGAAGATGGAATGCTCCCTCCCGATCCAGATCATCCTGGCGCCGATCTCACTGGATTCAACGACAATTGGTGGGTCGGGCTCGGCCTGCTGCACAATCTCTTTGCACGTGAGCACAATGTCATCTGCGATGGCTTGAAGACGCGGTATCCAACCTGGAACGACGAGGAGCTATTTCAACGCGCGCGCCTGATCAACGCCGCCCTGATCGCCAAGATCCACACCGTCGAATGGACGCCAGGCATCCTCGGCCATCCCGCGCTGGACTTCAGCATGCACGCCAATTGGTCGGGAATACCGTATCGGGTGGTGCGCGCGGTGCTCGGCAAGAACAGTGAAGCCGCCTATGGCATCATCGGCTCTCCGACGGACCAGCATAGCGCGCCCTACGCGATGACCGAGGAATTCACCGCGGTCTACCGCCTTCACCCGCTTATCCCGGACGACATGAAGGTACGGCGGCTCGACGAATCCAAGGTTGAAGACTGCAAGCTCGTCGATATGCAGGGACGTTTCTCCCGCGCCTTCATGGACGCGCACGGCTTCGTCGACCTGCTGTACTCCTTCGGCACGGCGCATCCCGGCGCCATTCGCCTGCATAATTACCCCAACTTCCTTCGCCGGTTCGACAAGGACGGCCAGCCGCTGCTCGACGTCGCCGCGATCGATATCATGCGTGACCGCGAGCGCGGGGTGCCGCGTTATAACCGCTTCCGCGAGATGGTCGGCAAGACACGGGTCAAGACATTCGAGGAGATCACCAGCATCCCCGGCGCGGCAAAGAAGATGCGGAGGATCTATAAGGGCGACGTCGACCGCGTTGATCTGATGGTTGGACTGTTGGCCGAAGACCTGCCGGACGGCTTCGGCTTCAGCGATACCGCCTTCCGCATCTTCATCCTGATGGCATCGCGGCGTCTCAAGAGCGACCGCTTCTTCACCGACGACTACCGGGCCGAGATCTACACCGACTTCGGTCTGGACTGGATTCAGGACAACGGAATGAAATCGGTGTTGCTGCGGCATGCGCCACAACTCGGCCCGGCCCTCGAAGGCGTCAACAACGCCTTCGCCCCGTGGAACGTGCTGCGAGGCTGAACCGTGGCCCTTGTCATCGCCATTCCGTACCTTGTTCGCCTCGCCATTGTCAGCGATCCCGACGAGCTGCTCCGCGTCAACGATGCGGCTGTGGTGGCCCGACCGCTGTCCGGCCTCGGGGGCCTGTTCAATCGCTCGGTCGCGGCAAGGCTCGCGGTTTTCCGCACGCCCGCTGGCGACATCTGGCCCGCGTTTCGTGACCGGCACGATCCGTTGCGCGCGGCGCATCAGGCCATGCTCGAAGCCACGCTCTCGGATATCGAGCCGCTGTTGCAACGGATTGCGCCGGAGATTGCCCAGCTCGGCAGCTATGTTGGCGGTGGGCGCGCGCATCGCAGCGCGGAGGATCGCAGCCTTGGCGTCGTTGTTCAGCAGGCGGTAGGACGGCTGTTCTTCGCCGAATATGCTGCGAGCGAGGCGTCCTACGACGCCGCGCGCACGCTGCAAACCTGGTTGTCGGCGTGGCCATTGCGTGCTTGCTGGATCAGGCGCAGCGGCGCGTTGAAGGCCTCGCTCGCTCGAATCGAGGCGGCCTCGTGCGGGAATATGGCTTGCGCGCACGCCACTGCGATCGCGATGGAGAACATCGTGAGATCGATCGAGCTGATGCGCAAGCTGGCGCGCCAAGGCGACAATCTGGCGAAGCTTGAGCCACAGGATGCGCTGATCCGCACTCTGCGCGCGCCGCCCCGCTTGGCCCGCGAGGCGCGCGATGGAGACTTCGTTGGCTTGATCCGGCTGCGGTCGCGGACGTTGATCGTGCTGGCGCTCGACAATGCCCGCCGGCAGCGCGCTTCCGATCTGGGCTTGCCGTTCTTTGCCGGTGCCTGGAACCAGTGCCCCGCGCACGGCCTTGTCCCTGCTTTGCTGAGCAAGGTCTGGCAGGCGGCCCGAACCCGCGCCGAAGGAGGCGTGTGACGCCGGACAAGCGCCCTAGCAGCCGAGTCGGTCGGCAACCCCGCCAAAGTCCTTGGCGACGATGTCCCAATTGCCGGTGGCTTCGAAATCGATCTTCTGGTGCGGACCGTACTCGGTCGGACGCGCGACGAAGGCGGTCTTCAGGCCGTAGCTCTGCGCCGCCTTGAGATCGTAATTATGGGCGGCAACCATCATCACCTGCTCTGGTTTCAGACAAAGCAGCTTTGCCGCGCCGAGATAGGTTTCGGGATCGGGCTTGTAGTGCTCGAACAGCTCGGCCGACATGATGAGGTCCCAGGGGAGCCCCGCAAACTTCGCCATGTTGGTGAGCAGCGCGACGTTGCCGTTCGAGAGCGGCGAGATGACGAATTTCGTCTTGAGGCGCGTCAGGCCGGCAACGCTGTCGGGCCAGGGATTGAGGCGGTGCCAGCCTTTGGTGAGGTAATCGAGATCGGCTTCGGTCAGGCCCTTGATCGCGAACTGCGCGACCAGCTTCTCCAGCGAACGGCGATGCAGATCGTCGAGCATGACGTAGCCGCTCTGCGGGTTCTTGCGCACCTCGTCCATCGAGGCCGAATAGACCGCGCGCCAGCCGTCGACCAGGGCGGTCCAGTCGGCGCTGATGCCGCGGCCCTTCCCCCACCACATGAAGTCGGTGATCAGGCTGGTGCGCCAGTCCACGACGGTGCCGAACACGTCGAACACGAGCGCTTTGACGGCGGAGAGATCGGACATGGGCGTTTCCCTCTTGTTGTTCTTGTCGTCATTCCGGGACGATGCGCAGCATCGAACCCGGAATCCAGAAATTGCCGCGCGAGATTCCGGGTTCTACGGGCCGCGCGCGTTGCGCGGTCCCGTCGCCCCGGGAGGACGGAGCGCGTCAGTCCAGATGGAACTTCGCGAGCTCGCGGTGCTCGGCCTTGATGTAGCGCACGGTGCCGGTCACCGAGCGCATCACCACCGTTTCGGTCTCGATCACGCCGTCCTTGCGGAATTTGACGCCCGACAGCAGCGAGCCGGTCGTGACGCCGGTGGCGGCGAACAGGCAGTCGCCGCGGGCCATGTCCTCGATGCCGTAGATCATCTTGGGATCGTTGACGCCCATCTTGGCGGCGCGCTCGCGCTTCTCGTCGGAGTCGAGGATCAGGCGGCACTGCATCTGGCCGCCGATGCAGCGCAGCGCCACGGCCGCGAGCACGCCTTCCGGCGCACCGCCGGTGCCGAGATACATGTCGACGCCGGTGTTATCGGGGTCGGCGCAGTGGATCACGCCGGCCACGTCGCCGTCGGTGATCAGGCGCACGGCAGCGCCGGTCGAGCGCACGCTCTCGATGATGCTGGCATGGCGCGGACGGTCGAGCACGAGCACGGTGATGCCTTCGGGCTTGACGCCCTTGGCCTTGGCGAGGCGGCGGACATTGTCGGCAGGGCTCGCATCGAGATCGACGACGCCCTTGTCGTAGCCGGGACCGATCGCGAGCTTCTGCATGTAGACGTCGGGGGCGTGCAGCAGCGTGCCGCCGTCGGCCATCGCCATGGTGGCGATCGAGCCCGGCATGTTCTTGGCGCACAGCGTGGTGCCTTCGAGCGGGTCGACCGCGATGTCGACCTCGGGACCGGCGTTCAGGCCGACCTTCTCGCCAATGAAGAGCATCGGCGCCTCGTCGCGCTCACCTTCGCCGATCACGATGGTGCCCTGGATCGGCAGCTTGTTCAGCTCCCGGCGCATGGCGTCGACGGCGGCCTGGTCGGCGGCCTTCTCCTGGCCGTGCCCGCGCAGCCGAGCCGACGACACCGCCGCCCGCTCCGTCACGCGCACGATCTCCAGCGTAAGAATACGCTCGAGCAATGCGTGCGGGGGGACTTCAATATGGGTCGACATCGGCTAGCTCCTTCGAAACAGCTTGGGACGGACATCTCCGTCCGCATCAACTCGTAACACCCACAGTTCGTTCGAACCGTGTCTTTGCCGCTTGAGCATGCTCTTTCCCGAAAACCGCTTCGCACTTTGCGCTAACGCGGTCCTTTGGATCGGGAGCATGCCTTAGTTCTTCTCGATCCTGATGACCTGCGGCCGTCCGCTGATCACTTTGTCCTTCTGCACGGCCGCGAGCGCGCGGCGCACGGCGTCCTCGTGCGTGGCATAGGTGATCAGGATCACGGGCACGGGCACCGCCTTGCCATCGGCCGGCGCAGCGCCGCCATTGGGATGACGCTGCACGATCGACTCGATCGAAATCTTCTGCTCCGCGAGCCGGGTCGCGATCCGGGCTGCGGTGCCCGGGAAATCGCGCGCCAGGAGGCGGATGTAGTAGCCCCCTTCATGCCGCTCCATCGGCGCCTTCTTGGTGTCGCGCAAATGTGCGATCGGCCGGCCGAACGGATTGGCTCGGATGCCGCGCGCAACGTCGGCGATATCGGCGACGACGGCGGATGCGGTCGCAGCGCCACCGGCGCCGGGGCCGACCAGCGTGATCGGCGGAATGCCCTGGCCATCGATCGTGACCGCGTTGGTGACACCCATCACCTGTGCGATCGAGGAGGATTTTGGAACCATGGTCGGGTGCACGCGCTGCTCGATACCCGTGGCGGTGCGCACGGCGACGCCGAGCAGCTTGAGCCGGTAACCGAGATCGTCAGCGGCGCGCAGATCTTCCGGCGCGATGGAGGAGATGCCTTCGACATACACCGCGCTTTGAGCAACTTTCGTGCCGAAAGCGAGGCTGGCGAGAATGGCGAGTTTTTGCGCGGTGTCGTGGCCATCGACGTCGAAGGACGGGTTGGCCTCGGCATAGCCGAGCCGCTGCGCATCCTTGAGGCATTCGGCGAAGGACAGGCCCTCCTGCTCCATCCGGGTCAGGATGTAATTGCAGGTGCCGTTGAGGATGCCGTAGACGCGGTCGATTCCGGTTCCGGCAAGGCCCTCGCGCAACGTTTTGATGACGGGGATCGCGGCCCCGACCGCTGCCTCGAAATTCAGCGCGCCGCCGTGCTTTTCGGCGGCCTTGGCCAGCTTGAGGCCGTGCTTGGCGAGCAACGCCTTGTTGGCGGTGACGACCGACTTGCCGGCGTTGAGCGCGGCTTCGACCGCAGAGAGCGCGGGATCGCCGGCGCCGCCCATCAGTTCGACGAAGCAGTCGACCTCGGGATGCGTGGCCAGCGCCATCGGGTCCTTGGCCCATTCGACGCCGCGCAGATCGACGCTGCGCTTCTTCGCCTTCGAGCGCGCGGTGACGGCGACGACACGAATGCCGCGGCCGCTGCGGCCGGACAGCACGCGGGCCTGCGTTTCAATCAGACGGACAACTTCGGCACCCACGGTGCCGAGCCCCGCTATGCCCACTTTCAGGGGTGCAACCATGATGCCTAGGAGAACCTGTCGAACAGAACTTGAAGAGAATTAGCGCCGATTGGCGAGCGGAACGACGTTGTGCAACGTTTCGATGCCGCTTTCAAGGAAGCGGCGCACGCCGCGCGCGGCCTGCCTGATCCGTTGCTCGTTTTCCACCATGGCGATGCGGACATATCCTTCACCATGCTCGCCGAAGCCGACGCCGGGCGAGACCGCTACGCCTGACTTCTCCACCATCAGGGTCGCGAACTGCATGCTGCCGACGCTGCGGAAGGCCTCCGGCAGCGGCACCCAGGCGAACATGGAGGCTTCGGGCGGCGGGATCTCCCAGCCGGCACGGCCGAACGATTCCACCAGCGCGTCGCGGCGCTTGCGGTAGGTGTCGCGCATCTCCTTGATGCAGTCGTCGGGGCCGTTCAGCGCGGCAGTCGCGGCGACCTGCACCGGCGTGAAGGCGCCGTAATCGAGATAGGATTTGACGCGGGCGAGCGCTGCGATCACGCGGTCATTGCCGACCGCAAAGCCCATGCGCCAGCCGGCCATCGAATAGGTCTTCGACATCGAGGTGAACTCGACGGTGACGTCGATCGCGCCGGGCACCTGGAGCACCGAGGGCGGCGGATTGCTCTCGTCGAAATAGACCTCGGCGTAAGCGAGGTCGGACAGGATCAGGATCTCGTGCTTCTTCGCGAAGGCGACGAGGTCCTTGTAGAAGTCGAGGCTTGCGACGTAGGCGGTCGGGTTCGAGGGATAGCAGACGACCAGCGCCAAGGGCTTCGGGATCGAATGCACGATCGCCCGCTCCACCGCCTCGAAGAACTCCGGCGTCGGCTCCGAGGGCACCGAGCGGATCACGCCGCCCGCCATCAAAAAGCCGAAGGCGTGAATCGGGTAGCTCGGGTTCGGACAAAGGATCACGTCGCCCGGCGCGGTGATCGCCTGGGCCACGTTGGCAAAGCCCTCCTTGGAGCCGAGCGTCGCCACCACCTGGGTATCGGGGTTGAGCTTCACCCCGAAGCGGCGCTCGTAATAGGCGGCCTGGGCGCGGCGCAGGCCCGGGATGCCGCGGGAGGCCGAGTAGCGGTCGGTGCGCGGCTTGCCCAACGTCTCCTTCAGCTTCTCCAGCACGTGCGGCGGTGCCGGCAGATCCGGATTGCCCATGCCGAGGTCGATGATGTCGGCGCCGGCATTCCGCGCGGCCGCCTTGGCCCGGTTGACCTGCTCGAACACGTAAGGCGGAAGGCGGCGGATGCGGTAAAATTCGTCCATGGCTCTCTGGGCTCCGGGCAACCGGTCACGACAGAATCGACTGGCACCGGGCGCCGTTGATAACGACACCCACCCGCCGGCTAAAATAGCTCAAAATCAAATACTTAGAGCAATCGTCGACTGCGGGAGCTGAAGCCGTTCGCCCTGACTCTCGGCTGAACTGAGGTCTTTTAGCACGACAAGGCGGAGGCGCCAGCGATTACCTTGCACCGCGCTGCTTCGCGTCCTTACTTTGCTTCCTTGGCGGCGACGGACTGGCGGTCGCGCGCAGCGGCCAGCTCGGCTTCGATCTTGGCACGCTGGTCCGGCGGGATGACCGCCTGATCACGATCGGGCGGCAGATCGTGCACCGGAAGGTAGCTGCCGGGCTCCCTGGGATGGGCCTGCGCGTCGGTGGGTGTGTAATCGGCCAGCTGACTCGAGCAGCCGCCAAGGGCAAGCGCTAGCGTCAGCAGCGCGCCATAGATCGGCAGCGACTTTTGCAGGTCCCTCAACGCCAACACTTGGGAAATCCCCTACTCGTCCCAACGCAAGGCTGTAAGGAGCTTATCCCAACAACCCGCCCAAGCTCAAACCATTGCTGCCCACAAATGGCACGAGCGAGAAAACATCCAAGGCCCCAATGGTCCAAGAGTTGCACCCTGATTGTGACCAAAGCAAGAAGCCTTGTCGCAGTGCAGCACATGTTGGAGCGTGTTTGGCGCCAAACATGCGAGCTTCGCGGTGACGAGTACGGAATGAATCGTTACTGTTCTGCTCATGAGCATGGCCACGACCGATACGCCCAAACCCGAGACCAAGTTCGATGCGGAAGCCTTCGCGATGAATGTCGCGCGGGCGATGGAGAACGGCGGCAAGGCGCTGGCCGCCTATCTCAAGCCGCGCGAGAGCGGTGAGGTGCAGGACCGTCCGCCGGCCGAACTGACGGAAGTGGTCAAGACCTTCACCGCGGTCGCCGAATACTGGCTGTCCGACCAATCGCGCTCGTCGGATCTCCAGACCAAGCTCGCCAAGGACTATCTCGACCTCTGGGGCTCGGCGGCGCGCCGCATGGCCGGACAGGATGCCGCACCCGCGATCGCGCCCTCGCCGCGCGACAAGCGCTTTGCCGATCCCGAATGGAAGTCGAACCAGTTCTTCGATTTCGTGATGCAGCTCTATCTGCTCACGACCAAATGGGCGCAGGAGCTCGTGCGCGACGCCGACGGGCTCGATCCGCAGACCCGCCGCAAGGCGGAGTTCTACGTCCAGCAGGTCACCAACGCGATCTCGCCGTCGAACTTCGTGCTGACCAATCCGGAAGTGTTGCGCGAGACGGTCGCAAGCAGCGGCGAAAATCTGGCGCGCGGCCTGAAGATGCTGGCCGAGGACATCGCGGCCGGCAAGGGCATGCTGAAGATCCGCCAGTCCAACCCGGACAATCTCGTCGTCGGCGTCAACATGGCGACGACGCCGGGCAAGGTGATTTTCCAGAACGAGATGATGCAGCTGATCCAGTATGCTCCGACCACGGAGAACGTGCTGCGCACACCGCTGCTGATCGTGCCGCCCTGGATCAACAAGTTCTACATCCTCGATCTCAAGCCGGAGAAGTCCTACGTCAAGTGGTGCGTCGATCAGGGCATCACCGTGTTCGTGATCTCGTGGGTCAATCCCGACAAGCGGCTCGGCAACAAGAGCTGGGAAGACTACATGAAGGAAGGCCCGCTCACGGCGATGGACGTGATCGAGAAGATCACCGGCGAGATGAAGGTGCACACCGCCGGCTATTGCGTCGGCGGCACCATGCTCGCGACCACGCTGGCCTGGCTTGCGGAGAAGCGCCGCCAGCGGGTGGCGTCGGCGACGTTCTTCGCGGCGCAGGTCGACTTCACCCATGCCGGCGATCTGCTGGTGTTCGTCGACGAGGAGCAGATCGCAGCGCTCGAGCAGGACATGAAGGCGGCCGGCGTGCTCGAAGGCTCCAAGATGGCGATGGCCTTCAACATGCTGCGCTCCAACGATCTGATCTGGTCCTATGTCGTCAGCAACTATCTGAAGGGCCAGCAGCCGAGCGCGTTCGACCTGCTGCACTGGAATTCGGATGCGACGCGCATGACCGCGTCGAACCATTCCTATTATTTGCGCAACTGCTACCTGGAGAACCGGCTGTCGACGGGCACGATGGTGCTCGACAACACGCTGCTCGATCTCTCCAAGGTCAAGGTGCCCGTCTACAACCTCGCCACCCGCGAGGACCACATCGCGCCGGCGGAATCGGTGCTGTACGGCTCGCAATTCTTCGGCGGGCCGGTGAAGTACGTGCTGTCGGGCTCGGGCCATATCGCCGGCGTCGTCAATCCGCCGGCCTCGAACAAATACCAGTACTGGACCAACGACAACATCAAGGCTTCCAACGTCTCCGAGTGGATGAAGGGCGCGGTCGAGCACAAGGGCTCATGGTGGCCGGACTGGCGCGAATGGCTGAGCTCCCTCGATCCCGAGGAAGTCCCGGCACGCGCGGTCGGCACCGACGCGCTGCCCGCGATCGAGGACGCGCCCGGCAGCTATGTCAGGGTTCGCGCGTAGCGGAATCTTGCGCGCTTGTATAAGCTCGCTTTCAGCACAGTGATGGATGAGGGAACCGGGTTATGACGCGTGAATTGTTCTGGCTGACACTGACGGTGATCCTGACCGGGATTCTCTGGATTCCCTACACCATCAACCGCTGTCAGGTGCGCGGGCTCAGTGGCGCCATGGCCAATCCCTCGCGCGGCGACAAGCCGCAGGCCGAGTGGGCGAACCGCCTGATGTTCGCGCATGACAACGCGGTCGAGAACCTCGTGCTGTTCGCGCCGCTGGTTCTGATCCTGAATGCGATCGATTATTCCTCGAAATGGACCGCGCTCGCCTGCGCCGTCTATTTCTGGTCGCGCGTCGCGCATCTGATCGTCTATGCGCTCGGGATCCCGGTGTTCCGCACCCTCGCCTTCACCGTCGGATTCCTCGCCCAGGCCGTGCTGGCGCTGGCGATCTTCAGGGTGTTTTGAGGGATCAGACGGCTGCCTTGCGCACGACGAGATTGAGCATGTTGGCTGGGGTCTGGTCGAAGCTCTGAATCACCGAGGTTTCCGACGTCAGCGTGAGCCACGACCCTGCGCTGGCGTAAGTCGCTTCGAGCCATTCGGGCGATATGTAACTGTAGTATCGCCCCAGGCTATCCCGCCCGTCGTTCTCGCCCATCTTGTAGCTGGCATAGAACACGCCGGACGGCCTCAGCGCGCGATGAATTCGCGCGAGGATACCGGCAAGCTCATCGCGCGGGACGTGCAGCAGACAGGCGCTCGCCCAGACGCCGTCATAGGCTTCGTGCGCATCCAGCTCGTCGAACCGCATCGCCTCGACGGGGTGGCCGAGCCGTTGTGACGCGATCTCAGCCATTTCCGGCGAGCCGTCGGTGGCACGCAGCGAAAAACCCTCCGCCAGCATCACCGCCGCATGATTGCCGGCGCCGCAGCCGAGCTCGAGGATCTCACCGCCTGATGGCAGCAAAGCGAGAAAGCCGCGCAGCCGCGTCGACGGCGCCTTCGCCCAGTCCGCATAGGACCGGGCGTTGCGCCGATAGAATTGCAGCGTGCTCTCGTCCATGCAGTCGCGTCTCCGGAAGGTGGTAGCGCGTGTCCCGGGCGCGCTGCAGCGCGTAAGCGCTGCCGCGCAGAACCGGGACCCAGAAAGCCACAGAGCAAGAATGGGCCCCGGCTCAGCAGCGCATCGCTGAAGACGTGCTGCGCTGCATCCGGGGCACGAGACTGCCCTACTCCTCCGGCAGGCCCAGCATCAGCCGCATGTTCTGCACGGCTGCGCCCGAGGCGCCCTTGCCGAGATTGTCGAGCCGGGCGACCAGCACTGCCTGGTGATATTTGTCGCTGGCGAAGACGTAGAGCTCGAGCCTGTTGGTCTCGTTGAGCGCCTCCGGCTCGAGCTTGCCGGTCTTGGTCGCCTCGTTCTGGAGCGGCATCGCCGAGACGTATTTCGAGCCGGCGTAACGCTTCGCCAGCGCGGCTTGCAGGTCGGCGCCGCTGGGCTTGCCCGGCAGCGTGTCGAGCTGGAGCGGCACCGACACCAGCATGCCCTGCCGGTAATTGCTGACAGACGGGATGAAGATCGGCCGCCGCGTCAGGTTCGAGTAGAGCTGGAGCTCCGGCAGATGCTTGTGCTCGAAGCCGAGGCCGTAGAGCTCGAAGGACGGCGCGCTGCCATCCTCGAAGCTCGCGATCATCGACTTGCCGCCGCCGGAAAAGCCGCTCACCGCATTGACGGTGACGGGATAGTCAGAAGGCAAAAGACCAGCATCGACGATCGGCCGGAGCAGCGCGATGCCGCCGGTTGGATAGCAGCCGGGATTGGAGACTTTTTTCGCGGACTTGATCTTGCCGGCCTGGTCCGGCGCCAGCTCCGGAAAGCCATAGGCCCAATCGGGCGCGACCCGATACGCGGTCGAGGCGTCCAGCACCTTCGGCGCGGAGGCGCCCATGCTGTCGACCAGCGCGACGGTTTCCTTGGCGGCATCGTCGGGCAGGCAGAGGATGACGAGATCGACCTCCTCCATCAGCGCCTTCTTCGCCGCCGGGTCCTTGCGCTTGTCGTCGGGAAGCGTCTTCACGACGACGTCATTCTGGAGCTTCAGCCGCTCGTTGATACCGAGCCCGGTGGTGCCGGAGCCGCCGTCGACGAAGACGGTGGCGGGCTTCTTCGCCGCGCCGGAGGTCGGAGCTTTGGTGGTGTCCGTGAGGCTCATGATACGCTCCTTTCGAGCTTGTTGGTTTCGGCCGCGAAGGCGTCGGGCCTCACGTCCTGCATCAGTTGCGCGATCTCTTTGGCGTCGGCGTGGGCTTGCGCGCCGAGCGCATTGGCGATCGCCGTATAGTCGGCGTCCGACTTATGCTGGTTGAGCTTGAAGCTGCCTTCGACCTCTTCAACCGTCATGAGCAGACCCACGATCCCCTTCTTCATGGCCTCGAGCCGGCCCGCGGTCATCTTGCCGGACGTCCACGGCTTCTTCGGCAGCAGCCAGGTCTCGAACTTGTCGCTGAGCGTGTCGATCTGCACCGCCAGCTCATCGTCCGACAACAACCGCACCGGCCCGCTCAGATGCACCGACTGGTAGAGCCAGGTCGGCACCTGATCCGGCGAGACGTACCAGTCCGGCGAGACATAGGCATCGGGGCCGTTGACCGCGAGCAGCCAGGAGCTCGTTCCGTCCGCAAGCTTTAGCAGCAGATTGTGACGGGCGACATGAAAGGCGACCTGCGGCGTGCCGTCAGCGGCATAGGTCAAATAGAACGGCAGCGGCGAGGCCACCGGCTTGTGGCCGTCGAAGGCGCACATGGTGCCGAAGCCGCGCTGGTCGGCAAATTTCAGGCTCGCGGCGCGGTCCTGCTTGAAAAAGGGTGGCGTGTACATCGTGGTCTCCTGCTGGGCCTCCTGGGGGGAGCCGCCGGATCAGATCGCGCTGACAGGAGAGAGAATGCCGCGGATCGGGTCCAGCGGCAAAGACGATGATCTCAAACGCGATCGACCGCCCAAACCGCAAGAGTGCGGCGGCGGCGACGGGCGAACAGGATGGTCGCGGCGTTGATCATGGCGCGCGCCTATAAGGCCATATTGGCCGATCGTCAAGGTGCGGAACCATCAGAGTGCCGCCCTCTACCATCGGGCGAGGCCGAGACGGCCAAAGAGCGAGCCCCAAAAGGAACTGCCGCCGCGGGTCAATTCGTAGAGATGAGCGCCTGCCTGCTCGTTTCCGCGATCGTACGCCTTGGTGTACCACTGGATCGCCTGCTGTGCGTCCTTCGGCACACCGGTGCCACTCTCATAGGCCCAGCCCAGATTGTATTGAGCCGAGCTGTCGTTCTGCTCGGCGGCCATGCGCAGCAGCGATATGCCCTTGGCAAGATCCTGCGGCACGCCCTGGCCTTTGATGTGCAACAGGCCGAGGCTCATCTGCGCGTAGCTGTTGCCCTGCTCCGCTGCCCGCGAAAACAGATCGAAGGCCGCGGCAAGGTCCTGTGGAACACCACGGCCGTTCCGGTACATGGCGGCAAGGCGCATCTGGCTATAGGCCCTCCCCTGCTCCGCCGCCTTTGCGTACCAATCAGCCGCCTGCTTCACGTCGCGAACTTGCGCCGGCCCATCTTCCTGGAGGTAAGCAAGTTGCTCCTGGCTATAGGGATCGCCCTGCTCGGCCGCCAGGCGAAACCATTTGACCGCCTCCCCGGCATCACGCTTGATTCCGCTTCCGTCCCGATACATCGCCCCCACATGGGCCTGCGCGCGGGCGTTGCCGATTTCGGCGAGCGGTTTCAACCGGTCCATCGCGCGTTCGAAATCGTGAGCAAGGTAGGCGTTCGCCCCCTCGGTGTAGTCGGCGCTGACTTCAACGACCGAGAACGCTCCCTTCGGGGTGAGGCCGATCGGCCCGTATTTGAACTCGTCGAGCTTGTCGAAGCCCTTCTCGATGATCGCGGCGAACTCCGCCGGACAGACCGGCGCGTCCAGCGTGAGGCGAAGGACGGCCTTGGAGCGGATGATCTTGCCATCGAGGTCGATGGTGCCGCGAACCTCGATCCGGCCGCGGACTGATCCGTAGCCCGTCCGGCCTTCGAACGTCTGCGAATAGTCGATCGGCGCGGGCTTCTCGTAAAAGAAGACGTTATCGGGAATCGTCAGCGACGCGGCCTCGCGGTATTCCATCGGCCGGCAGGTGAAAGGCCGGCCATTGGACTGGCGCACGGCGAGCCGCAGCAGCGATCGCCTTGGATCGGTCAAAGGCAGCATCCTGACGCGGCTTGGCCGGTCGAGACCGACCGGCTTGGTAATCCGAAACGTGGACGTGATCGCGAAGTCGTCGGTCAGTTCGCGCGGATTGGGATAGGTGTAGTCGCCGCTGCCGGCCAGGCCGGCCTGTTCGATCAGATTCCTGGCGGTCATGCGCCGGTCCGTGTCGTCCAGTCCTTGCGCGAACAGGCGTCCCAGTTGCGCGCCGATACCGGTGCCGGACAGGATCGACCGTGCCTCGCGTTTCCCGTCCCTGTCGAGGACGTAGTCCGTGTCCGCCGCCAGGACGAACCGTGCCGCATCGATCAGCGGGATCCGTCCCATGGTGCCCTTGTCGACATTGAGGATCGGCTTGCCGGCAAGCTCCGGCGGCAGCGATCCGAAGGCAACGAGAGACGCTGTCGGATCGAGATACTGGTCAATCTCCGGGACATAGGCGATCGCGTGGTCAAAATTCGGCGTCGCCACTTCGGTGAGCGTGTATCTCGCGCCCGCGTTCACCGCGACCAGATTGGCCTCGATGCCCTGCGCAGCAAGCAGCGCCTTGAACAGTGTCGCATGCGCCTTGCAATCGCCGTAGCGCGAGGCCAGCACGGCGGAGGCCGGCTGTGAGGTCCAGCCGCCGTCCTCCAGTCCAATTCCGACGTAGCGGATGTTGCGGGCCACCCAATTGTAGATGCGTTCGACCTTCGCTCGCGAGCCGGTCGCCTCGCCGACGATCTCCCGCGAAAGTCGCGTGATCTTCTCGTCCGGTCGCGCCATGGGCGCGTTGCGGGCGTTCAGCGCCGCCGCGAAAGCGGCATAATCGGCAAACGTGCTCACCTCGAAACGCGCGGCGTATGAGAGCGCCTCATCGTCGATCTGGCCGGGCCTCGGCGTGTCCTGCCGGAAACGCACGCGATGGACGATGCGATCGTTGCTCCTCTCTTCCGAGTGTTCGACATTGCGCTGTGCGATCCGCAACGGTCTCGATGCCGGTCCGTCAACGATCACCTCGAGCAATTCGGGCGGTTGGCTCGCCGGCTCGCTCCACACGCGCGCGAACTCGCCTGGAAATCTCGCCTGCTTCGCCTTGTAGACAAGACGACCGCGGACGCTGTCGCCGGGGGCAACGTGCGGAAAGGCGATGATCCTGTTGCGGACCTCGTCGAAATAGGGCGAAGAGGAATCCGTCGAGGCCGGCTGATCGCGGATGGCACGCTCGTCGACCGCGATCACGCCGCCATCGGCCTTGAGGGTGGCAAGCTCCGTTGACGACAATTCGTCAAAATAGCTGTTGTACTGAAAACTCTGTTGCGCGATCGCCTCGGCGCCCTTCTCGTCGAGCGCCTTGATCTCGAAGTCGAAGACCTCGTTGCTCAGCCCGGTCTCATCGAATGTAATGGTATGACGGGCGACCGTTCGCCGCCAACCCGGGTCGATCCAGCCGGGCCGCGCGTCCGGCCCCGATGATTCCGCGGCGTACGATGTCGTGCATGGCGACAGCAGCAGCAACGCCGTCAGGAAGACTGAATAAATTCGTACGATCATCTGTCGAGCGCCCGGACGACCAATTCCGGGAGCTCAACTAGCAAGCGAAAATTACCGACGGCACCCTCAAAAAGAACGATTTTTAAGTTTCTCCGGCCCGACGATCCATGCGGGTCGCGAACCAGGTTTAATCAGATCACGCGCCAGATCCATTCCATGATCTTGGCGATCACGTCGCCGAACAGCAGCAGCGCCGCCGACCAGACCAGCGCCGAGACGAAATTGGCGGCCTGGAAGCTCCAATAGGGCATCTCGAAAATGCCGGCGGCGAGCGGCACCGAGGCGCGCAACGGACCGAAGAAGCGGCCGATGAAGATGCTGGGCACGCCCCAGTTGCGCACGAAGGCCTCGCCCTTGGGCAGCAGTTCCGGATAGCGCGAGAGCGGCCACATCTGGGCGACCCGCTCCTTGTAGCGATAGCCGAACCAGTAGGAGACCCAGTCGCCGAGTGCGGCGCCGATGCCGCCGGCGATCCAAACCGGATAGAAGCTGATGCCGCTCACCCCGATCAGCGCGCCGATCGCCACCAGCGCGCCCCAGGCCGGGATCAGCAGCGAGATGAAAGCCAGGGACTCGCCGAACGCCAGCAGGAACACGATCGGGGCCGCCCAGGCCTGGTGAACGCGCACGAAGTCGGCCAGTGCGTGCGCATACTGCTCCATTCCAGATTGCCTTCCCCGCCCCGTCACGGTCCCGTCAGATAAAAAAGACTGGTAAGCCAAGGACTTGTGTGACATCAAGTCACAAAGACCGGCACAGATCGGACCGAGGCGTCAAATTGCCGGGAATTGGTCGGCCTGCGGCGTAAAATCGCCGGGATTGGCCCCCACCCACACCCGCCTGGCCGGCGCGCGGTGACCTTTTCAGTCCAGCCGTGGCATAGTCGCCTGAACCGATTCGCCGCATGGGCGGCCCTCAAAGCACATCAAGATATATGTCCAAGCAGTTGAAAACCAAAGCAGACCTGTTCCCCGCGGACGAGCAGAAGTCCCGCGCGCCCGCCAAGGCGGCGTCGCGCGGAACCGGCGGCGAAGCCGATTACACGGCGGCCGACATCGAGGTGCTCGAAGGCCTGGAACCGGTGCGGCGCCGGCCAGGCATGTATATCGGCGGCACCGACGAGAAGGCGCTGCATCACCTCTTCGCCGAAGTCATCGACAACTCGATGGACGAGGCCCTGGCGGGGCACGCGACCTTCATCGGGGTCGAGCTCAGCGCCGATGGGTTCCTGACCGTCACCGACAACGGCCGCGGCATTCCCGTCGATCCGCACCCGAAATTTCCGAAGAAGTCGGCGCTCGAAGTCATCATGTGCACGCTGCATTCGGGCGGCAAGTTCGACAGCAAGGTCTACGAGACCTCCGGCGGCCTGCACGGCGTCGGCATCTCCGTGGTGAACGCCCTCTCCTCGCTGCTTGAGGTCGAGGTCGCGCGCAGCCAGAAGCTCTACCGGATGACGTTCGAGCGCGGGCACCCCAAGGGCAAGCTCGAGGATCTCGGCAAGATCAACAACCGCCGCGGCACCCGCGTGCGCTTCAAGCCCGATACCGACATCTTCGGCGCCAAGGCCGCCTTCAAGCCGCAGCGCCTGTTCAAGATGACGCGCTCCAAGGCGTATCTGTTCGGCGGCGTCGAGATCCGCTGGAATTGCGCCCCCGAGCTGCTCAAGGGCATCGAGGACGTTCCGGCGGAAGCGACGTTCCACTTCCCGGGCGGCCTGAAGGACTATCTGGCGGCCGCGATCCACGCCGACACGCTGGTGCATCCCGACATCTTCTCCGGCAAGTCCGGCCGCAACGGCGCGCACGGCGCCTGCGAATGGGCCGTGGCCTGGACCGCCGATGCCGACGGCTTCCTGTCCTCCTACACCAACACCGTGCCGACGCCCGATGGCGGTACGCACGAATCCGGCCTGCGCAGCGCGCTGCTGCGCGGCCTGAAGGATCACGCCGAGCGCGTCGGCCAGGGCAAGCGCGCCTCCACCATCACCTCGGAAGACGTGATGGTGGGCGCGGCCGTCATGCTCTCGGTGTTCGTGCGCGAGCCTGAATTCCAGGGCCAGACCAAGGATCGCCTTGCGACTGCCGAAGCGCAGCGCATCGTCGAGCAGGCGATGAAGGATCCGTTCGACCATTGGCTGTCCGGCAATCCGAACATGGCCAACCGGCTGCTCGACTTCGTGATCGACCGCGCCGAGGAGCGGCTGCGCCGCCGCCAGGAGAAGGAAACCGCGCGAAAAACCGCGGGCAAGAAGCTGCGCCTGCCCGGCAAGCTCGCCGACTGTACCGATGCGGGCACCGACGGCTCCGAGCTCTTCATCGTCGAGGGTGACTCGGCCGGCGGCAGCGCCAAGCAGGCGCGCGATCGCAAGACGCAAGCCGTGCTGCCCTTGCGCGGCAAAATCCTCAACGTCGCTTCCGCCGGCAAGGACAAGCTGACGGCGAATGCCCAGCTCTCCGACCTCGTCCAGGCGATCGGCTGCGGGCAGCTCTTGCAGTATCGCGAAGAGGATCTGCGCTATCAGCGCATCATCATCATGACCGACGCCGACGTCGATGGCGCCCACATCGCCTCGCTGCTGATCACGTTCTTCTACCGGCAGATGCCGAAGCTGATCGACGAAGGACATCTCTTCCTCGCCGTGCCGCCGCTCTACAAGCTGACCCACGGCACCAAATCGGTCTACGCCCGCGACGACAAGCACAAGGAAGAGCTGATCAAGAGCGCGTTCAACGCCAACGCCAAGGTCGAGGTGAACCGCTTCAAAGGCCTCGGCGAAATGATGCCGGCGCAGCTCAAGGAAACCACCATGGATCCGGCCAGGCGGACGCTGCTCAAGGTGGTGCTGCTCGCCGACGATCGCGATACCACCGCAGATTCGGTGGAGCGGCTGATGGGCACCAAGGCCGAGGCACGCTTTGCCTTCATCTCGGACAAGGCCGAGTTTGCCAGCGAGGACCTGCTGGACGTCTGAGGCTGCGATTCCTGCTCAAAAGCCCCGGCCCGAGGCCGGGGCTTTTTCATTCGTGGAGACGAAATCGCGCCTGCCCGACGATTTCTGCCGGGCGGTCCGCGGCCACGCGCGGCATCCGACCGGCGACTCGGCCAACGACTCACGGGCGCCAAGGCTGAGGCACGATTGCCTCCGTTTCGGACAAAGCCGAATTTGCTAACGAAAGCTTACCGGGGCCCGGCATTCGGAAAACATCTCAACTACCTGATTTTATGAAGGTATTTTAGATTTCGACGATCCCGCCCCAACTCCCCTGCCGGCAGGCGTTTTCCGGCAACTGTGCCTGCCCGGCAACAGCATTCCGGCAGGAAACGTCTATAGTCCGGGCATCAGATCACACGGACTTCAGTGCGCTCGCGCCTGCCAGACAGACCAAAGCTTGGGGATTTCACGATGAAGAAGATTTTGCTCGCACTGACCGCGGTTGCCGCGATGACCGGTTCGGCCTCGGCCGCCGACCTGGCTGCCCGCCCCTACGTCAAGGCCCCCATGGCCGCTCCGGTTGCCAATTGGACCGGCTTCTACATCTTCGGCGGCGGCGGCGGTGGCCTCTCGAATGCCGATCAGCATGTTCAGACCACGGTCGGCGCGATCCCGCTGACCATCGACCAGCGCCAGGGTGGCTCGGGCTGGTTCGGCACCGTCGGCCTCGGCTACGACTGGCAGTTCAACAGCACCTGGGTCGCCGGCGTGTTCGCTGACGGTCAGTTCGGCTCGATCCGCGCTACCGTGCAGGATCCGCTCCTCGGCATCACCGGCAACCAGAAGCTGGAAGACTCCTGGGCCGCGGGTGTCCGCCTCGGCTGGCTGGTCGCTCCGAATGTTCTCTCCTACGTGAACGGCGGTTACTCCGGCGCGCACTTCGGCAGCACCAGCTTCATGACCCTGGCTGGCGTCCCCGCTGGCCTGCACATCGACGGCTACAACCGCAACGGTTGGTTCGTCGGCGGCGGCGTCGAGAACAGCCTGAACTTCTTCGGCATCTCGTCCCCCGGCTGGTTCATGAAGACCGAGTATCGTTCGGCCTTCTACGACCGCAAGACCTCGGACATCCTGACCGATGGCGCCAATCTCCCGGTTGGTCAGAGCATCCGTGCCAACAGCTGGAACCAGACGATCTCGACCTCGCTGGTCTACCGCTTCAACTGGACCGGTCCGGTCGTCGCGAAGTACTGAGCTGAACGCAAATTCAGACGTCAAAGCCCCGGCATCGTCCGGGGCTTTTTCGTTTTGGGCGTCTGGCGCAGCCAACCTGCAACGATCGATCCCCAGATCCGGAGCCGCCGCTCGAGGCGGCAATGTCCGGAGACGTGCGCACCGACATGGCTTCCTCCCGGCGGCCTTGCGTCCAGAGCCATTGTATCCGCACCGAAGCTGCGGCTAGTCTGACGGCAAGTTTTCGCGGCCGTGGCGATCGTTGATGGTTCGGAGCGCGACAGAAGCAGACCGATGGGGAGGAATGCATGCGCAGATTTCTGCTGGTCGCAGGCCTGTTTGCCCTCGCCGTCGGGCTGCTCTGGATCGGACAGGGCACGGGCACCGTTGCCTGGCCGCGATCGAGCTTCATGGTCAACCAGCTGCAATGGGCCGGCTATGGCGCCGCCATGGCGGGCTTCGGGCTGGTGCTGATCTGGCAGAGCAACCAATAGAAGAAACCAGGAAGTGAAAGCATGACATCCAACCGGTTCGATCTCCGCGGCAAGGTCGCGATCGTCACGGGAGGCAATGGCGGCATCGGGCTCGGCCTTGCGCATGGCCTCGCCGACGCCGGCGCCGATATCGCCGTGGTCGGACGCAACGAAGCCAAGTCGGCGGCGGCTGTCGCCGATCTCAAGGCGCGCGGCGTGAAGGCGATTGCCGTCACCACCGACGTCACCGACAAGGCGGCGATCGCTTCCATGATCGATCGTGTCGTCAAAGATCTCGGCCGCATCGACATCCTGATCAACAATGCCGGCATGAGCATCCGCAAGCCGCCGCACGAGCTCGAGCTCGACGAGTGGAACACGGTGATCAACACCAACCTCACCAGCGCCTTCCTGTGCTCGAAGCTGGCCTATCCGGCGCTGAAGGCGTCCGGCAACGGCAAGGTGATCAACATCGGCTCGATGATGTCGATCTTCGGTGCGAGCTTCGCAACCGCCTATGCGGCGAGCAAGGGTGGCATCGTGCAGTACACGCGCGCCTGCGCCAATGCCTGGGCGCCCGACAACATCCAGGTCAACGCCATCCTGCCGGGCTGGATCGACACCGACCTAACCCGCGGCGCGCGGCAGCAGGTGTCGGGACTGCACGAGCGGGTGCTCGCGCGCACGCCGGCGGGACGCTGGGGCGACATCGACGACTTCGCCGGCATCGCGGTGTTCCTCGCCTCATCCGCCTCGAACTTCGTCACGGGCACCGCGATCCCCGTCGACGGCGGATTCTCGGTGATGGCGTAAGCCTCATCCCGAACGCAGGACGGCTGCACATAAAAAGAAGCCCCGGACGAGCCGGGGCTTTTGAATTTGGGTCGTGATCTTTTTTTGCTGATTGGTCGTTCGTTGTTCAGTAGCGCGCGATGACCGGCGCGTCGAACTTGTAGCTGGCGCGCACGACAGCCCACTGGAGGTCCCGCGGCTTGGCATCGAAAGTGTAGCTGCCGCCGGTGCCGCCGAGCTGATAGGTCTGACTGCCGAAGGCGGCGTAGTTGTATTCGAGGCCGACGATCCAGTTGCGGGTGATCCCGTATTCCCAGCCGGCACCGACGGTCCAGCCGTTGGCCCAATGGGTCTGACCGCCCGAGCCCGTCGCCGGGGCAACGGTGTCGCTGACGCTGAGACGGTTGTTCACGCCGGCGTAGCCGCCCTTGATGTAGAAGAGGTTGTTCTGCACGGCAAAACCCGCACGCCCCACAACCGTCGCCAGCACGTTGGCGCGCCAGGAGAAGACGTCGTCAGCCGCACCGAACGCGGTGTTGGTGAACGAGCCCTTGTTGTCGAGGCCGGAGATGGTGCCTTCCATGCCGAACAGGTAATTGTTGGCCTGCCAGTTGTAGCCGATATGGGCGCCGCCCATGATGCCCGCGCCACGCTGGCGATAACCCTGCCCCGGACCGAGATCGCCGAAAGCCGTCGTGTTTCCGCTGTTGACGAACTGCTCGTTGGTCCAGGCGCCACCGATGTGGCCGCCGACGTAGAAACCGGTCCAGTTGAACAGCGGCTCGACATAGGCGGGCGCCTTCGTGTAGCGCGCGCCGAGATCGGCGGCGGAAGCAGCGCCGGTCGAGACCAGAGCGGTCGTGCAGGCGAAGGCGGCAATCAATTTGTTACGCATGGTACACCCCGTGTCCTTTGATGGGTGCACGCTCACACGCAGTTCTTACTCAAATTTGAATCAAGAAAGTTAAGACGCCGGATTGGCGGATTCGCCGCCTTGAATCCGTTTGCGCTGTTGCACGGACGCAACGCGGCGCGCGCGATTTAACGCGGCATTATCCCTACCGGATCGTTGCGCTATGATGCTCCCGCGGCCTTCGAGTGCACGTGCTCGGGCCGCACGCCGAGCGCCAGAAGGCGCGCCGGGATGCCCTGGAGCCACGGCAGCGCGGCAATGAGGCGCAAGACCAGCGGCACCTTCAGCGGCCGGTCGCCGCCCAGCAAGGCGCCGCCGATGATGTTGTTCTGCACGATCACCTGCATCGCCTGCGTCATCCTCACCGGGAATTCGCGCCGGCGGCGCACGGCATCGAGCTCATCCTCGGCGGGGCAGCCGCGCTGAAGCTTGCCGGCGAGCAGGTTGGCGGTTGCGACCGCATCCTGCACGGCGAGATTGACGCCGACGCCGCCGACCGGCGACATCGCATGTGCGGCATCGCCGATGCAAAGCAGGCCCGGCCGCGTCCAGCGCGACAGGCGATTGATCGCGACGGTGAGCAGCTTGACATCATCAAAACTCTTCACGTCGGCAATGCCGCTTCGGAGCACCGGCGCCATGCGCACGACGTCGTCGAGCAGCGCCTGCAATCCCCTCGCCTTCACCGCATCGTACTGTCCCTTGGCGATGACATAGGCGCATTGCCAATAGTCGCCGCGGTCGAAGGTGACCATCATCTTGCCGGGCTCGAGGCGCGCGAACAGGTTCTCGGTCTCGTCAGCCTTGCGGCCGGCGCGAAACCAGAGCACGTCCATCGGCGCGCCGATCTCCTCGATCGCAAGACCCGCACGCTCGCGCACGATCGAGTGCCGGCCGTCGCAGGCGATGGTGAGATCGGCTTCGATATCGATGATTCCGTCCGACGTCTTCGCGCGCACGCCGGCGATGGTCCCGTCGCGGCGGATCAGGTCGACGGCCTCCGTGTTCATCATCACCTTCAGCGAGGCGAAGCGTTGGCCTGCCTCGCGCAGGAAATTCAGAAAATCCCATTGCGGCATGAAGGCGATGAACGGGTATTTGGTGCGGAGCCGGCTCAGATCGGCGATCCGCACCGGCGTGCCGCCGAACAGGCCGTCCATCTTCTGCAAGCGCTGGTGCGGCAGCTTCAGGAAGCCGTCGATCAGGCCGAGCTCGTCCATCACCTCGAGCGTCGAGGGATGCACGGTGTCGCCGCGGAAGTCGCGGAAGAAATCCGCATGCTTCTCCAGCACCACGACATCGATGCCGGCACGCCCCAGGAGATAGCCGAGCATCATGCCGGCCGGCCCGCCGCCGACGATGCAGCACCGGACTCTCGTGGTCTCATTCGGTCGTTGTTCGGATGTCATTGCCGCTGCAATACGCCCTGTCGCTCGGACATGTCGGGCATCCTAGCGCGGGTTCCAATCGACCGCAGTTCGAATCTGGGCCAATTCCGGTTCCATCCGCCCAAGATTCGACTCAAATCGAAGGCGATCTTACAAATTGTATCGCAATAGAAGATCGCGTCGCTCAATGAACGCGTCTCTACGAGGAAACCAGGTGGGGAATGCCATGACCGAGGCGTTGCAGATCAATTTCGCCCTGTGGGGGATGATCATCTGCGCGGTGATCAAGATCAGCCAGTTGCTGGCGGCGGTTTAGCCGGAGATCATCCAGCTCGCGACGCCGAGCGTGGCGCGGGCGATGACATAAAGCCAGCCGATCATTGCGACGCCGACGACGGTGAAATAGGCGCCCGCAAAGGCACGCTCGCGGATCGGTGTCTTCTCGACGCCGAGTTCCCCGGTCGCGATGTCCGCACTTAAGCTTGCTTGATTAGCGACATCCGCCATGTCTCACCTCTGCCTCTCGACCCGCCGTTCAAGAACTATGTCGCAGGAATGTTGCAGCCAGCCGACAGCAACATGGACAGCACGGGGCGGTAGCTGGGCAAAAGCGAGACGCCAGATCCCAAGGTGCTGAGATGTTCCGGAATCGTCCGACGCGCCCATGATAGTCAGTCAGTTGTTGCTGCGGTTCAGTGTCCGAAAGCTCTTGATCTCCGACACGCTGCCGTCGCGATAAGTCAGTTCCACCGAGACGAATTGGGTCGACGGGTTGAGCTTCATGTAGAGCGGCATGCCTGCGCTGATCGCGCTGGGGTCGCGCATGTCGCAGCCCGGCATCTTCAGCACCTGGTTGGGAACCGCGGTGTCGATGCCGATGCGCACCTCACGGATGGCGCAGCGGTAGGAGACGAGATGGGTATAGTACACCAGCAGCCCGTTGAACTCGCGGAACGACAGCCAGCTCGTCGCGGTCATGTCGAGGATCTTGCGCTGGTCGCGGATCAGCGCGGCCTCGGGATCGAACCTGATCGGGAACGGGCCCTGCATGTCGCCGGCCTGGTCGACATAGCGGACCTCGATGGTGCCGGCCGCAGCGTCCGGCGGCAATTCGATCGACGGGTTCGGCATCCGCTTGCGCGTGCGCGGATCCAGCGTGTCGATGAAACCGGTCTCGCGGAAATCGCCATTGCCGGCCATGCGCCAGGAGATACCGAGCGTCGGATCGGCGAAGGAGAACACCACGCTCCAGCCGCCATTGTGGCGCGAGAAGCTCGCGATCGGCGCGTTGGTGGTTTCCTCCTTCGGCACGCGGGGCACCGACACCGGCGGCAGCGCTGCGAGCTTCTGCGGCGGCGGATCGGCGGGGCGCGCAGCTGCCGCGTCGGCGTCCTTGGCAACGCCGCTGAGGAAGACGTCATCGACCATCTGGTCGAAATAAACCGGCACCTGCTTGTGCTTGACGGTGTCGGCCATCTCACTGACGGCACGGCGGGTGCGCTGTGCCACCTGCACGAGGTTCTCTCCGGGCTGGAGCAACTCCTTGGCGAAGGTGCGCGTGAACACCGAATTGGGATTGGTGTCGTCGTTGGAAAGACGATCGAGCGCGGTCTGGCGGGGACCAGCCGAGAACACCGAGAACACGCCTTCAGGCAGCTGCACCATCGGCGCAAGCCCGCCACCGCCGGCGACCGCGCGGGTGCCCTTGCGCTCGAACGGGTTGTTGCGGCAGGCATCGAACACCAGGATCGAGGTGCGTGCCTTCTTGTTCTGGAGACGCTCGACGATGCGGTCGGCGAGAATCGAGGCGTCGCGTACCAGCTCTTCCTGCCCTTCCGTCGCCGCCGGCACGTCGGTCGGCAGCAAATAGTTCTGGCCCGCGATCTCGAAGCCGTGGCCGGCGTAGAAGAAGAACGCGGTGTCGCCGGGCTCGATCGTCCGGTCGAACGCAAGCAGCGTCTCGGAGAACTGCTGGCGGTTCTGGTTCTCGGCGACCATCACCGAGAAGCCGAGCTGCTTCAGCGTATCGCCCATGGTGCGCGCGTCGTTGACGGCCTTGAGCAGCTTCGGGACGTTTCTGTAATCATTGTTGCCGACGACGAGCGCGACGCGCTTTTCGGCGTGAGCCGGAAGCGCGAAGCCGCTCAGGCCCGCCGCGAGGCCAACGGCCGCCAGAGTTCTGAAAAGCCGACGCATCATCGAAAAATTCCCGTTGCAGATCGGCCTCGGGCCGGTTGTCTCGAACAATGGTTCATTGGCACCCTCTGCCGTTGATGATAGTCGGTCCAGCCATAGCAGGGGTTCAAGGCCGGCAGCGTTCGGTTTCATCATCCGGCCTATGGCAGATTCCGCCGGAATCTGCTCTTTCTTGGACGGTTTTCTTTTTAGAGAATTGCTTGGGCAATTGCACTGGAAGCGGGGGCTGCCGTGTATCGCTGGTGTACTGACGAAGTCGAACCGCATGACCGCTTCGACTATTGGCGCGAGGTCCGGTCCAAGGGCCTGTTCGGCGTCACGGCCGAGCTCAAGCGCGAGCGGCGCGCCGACTTCTATGGCGAGTTTTCGCTGCGCCAGCTCGGTGGCGGCGGCCTCGTCGAATTGAAGGCCTCGCCCTACACGGTCGAGCGCAGCACCTCCGACATCGCCTACGCACCCGGCGACGCGATCTGCGTCTACCAGCAGCTCGGCAGCGGCGGCTGGTTCGGCGGCATGCGCGGCAGCGACTTCGCCATCGGCAATGGCTGCTTCGCCACCAGCCATACCGATCTGCCCTATCGCACGGCGCCGCTGGGCGCCGGCGGCTTCCACCTGCGGATCCTGAAGCTCCCGGTCAGCGCCCTCCCCATGCAGGACAAGCGCGTGCGCGAGCTGACACCACGGACCTTCGACGACCCCACCCTGGCGCCCCTGCTCGGGGCCTGCTTCGCCGATCTCGGCGAAGCCGCCGCGGCGGAGGACGGAACGGCCGATGCGACCTCCCTCGTCCAGGCTCTCGCCCATCTGGCGCTGATCGAGCGCGGCATCGTGCGGCCCGGCAGCCGGCTCGGGCAGGCTGCGCTGCGGACCGCCCGCCTCTCGCAGGCGCGCCGCCTGATCGCGCGCCACCTCCAGAACCCGGACCTCGCGCCGGCGATGGTGGCCGATCTGCTCGCGATCTCCGTGCGTCACCTGCACATGCTGTTCGAGGCCGCCGAGAAGAGCTTTTCGCAGACCGTGACCGACGAACGGCTGAAACAGAGCCGCCGCCTGATGCGCGAGGCGCCGGAGCGGCTGATCGCAGATATCGCGACCTCCTGCGGCTTCGAGAGCCTGGCAACCTATTACCGGGTCTTCAATGCCGCCTATGGTATGGCCCCCGGCGACTTCCGGGCCCAGGGGGCGGAGGAACATTAAGCGCTCCCGGGACGGCCGCCGCCCAGCCCATGGCCGGGGCGGAAAACCCAGCCCGTGATTTGGGCAAAAACCTCAGGGTTTTTAGGGCCTTCCCGAGCCTGCTCCATTGACTTTGGCCAAATTCCCGCCTATGTTCCGGGTCGACGCGGCTCAGATCGAAGAGCGATTCTTGAGCCTTGCGCTTTGTTCGCGTGAGTCAGCACCCCCAGCTTCCTTGAAAGCGCGCCGTTTCGGGGTGGAACGCGACCAGCCTTATTACCCTCGATTCCGAACGGCGGTTTCGACCAGAGGCTCAATGTCCTTTTCAAATCTCGGACTGTCCGAAAAAGTCCTCGCCGCAGTGGCGGCCACCGGTTACACCACCCCC
>Ga0065165_1000786_pt1 | contig 42515 bp, 28 predicted proteins | sample AraplaMF_Cvi_mMF_FD_63813 | JGI IMG/M metagenome (GOLD analysis project Ga0065165, IMG submission 63813) | Arabidopsis root microbial communities from the University of North Carolina, USA - plate scrape MF_Cvi_mMF (version 2) (version 3) | ecosystem: Host-associated > Plants > Roots >... | reverse complement strand
GTGCAACCCGGGGTCATGTCTTTGGGGTAGAAATACAGGATTACTTTTTTGCCTTTGAGGGCAGAGAGTTTTACGGTGTTACCGTCTTGATCTTTTGTGGAGAAATCGGGGGCCTTATCGCCAACTTTCAGTGCCATGGGTTAGAGTATTTTTTTTGTGAATTTGCTTTGGTTTCCGGCGTTGTCGGTTACGGTAAGTTCGAGGGTGCCCTTGAGCGGCATTTTCTTGTCGAGCTTTTCGGACCAGATGGTCGCTGTTTTCGAGTCGTAGTGCATGAGCAGCCACTGGCCGTTGATGGTTGCTTCGTATGAGGCTATGCCGGAGAGTTCGTCGCGGATTTTGAATCGGGCGCCGACCTGATCGGCGTTTACGAGTTTGATGGATGGCGGGATAACGTCGGAGAGGACGGTGAAGTCGCCGAACTCACGGGTGTTGAACAGGATTCGTCCGTTAACAACTTCGCCGTTACCGACATAGGCATAGCCTCTTCCGGCCACGCGGTAAATGCCAAGGTTTTTGGTCCAGGCGCTATACTGTTGTTTGGTGCGGATGGATACGGTTATGCTTTTATTGATAGGTATGGTTCGGTCGCCGATGGAGAATACTTCGCTGCCGTTGGGCTGAACGGTAGCTGATGCGTTGAGGTACAGGGTATCGTAGAGTGCCTGTGCAGGGAAGGTTATGTCGAGGTTGTCGCCATAATATTTGTATTCGGTACCGGAGGGCACAACCTGGCGGAGGTTTGTGATGACGGTCTGGCCGGCCGCTACGATGGAGTCGGGGAGTGCTTTCCGGAGGTCGACGAGGTATACGGCGCGGTTCTGGTTGCTGTAGTCGGGGTCGACTTCGGTCATTACACCTTTGGTATAGATTTTAGCTTTGTTGGCGGAGGGTGCGTGTGGGCGCGCCGCGACGGTCATGGTGTTTTCGTTGATGTCGTAGGTGAGCGGAACGGTAAGGGGTTCAAGTGTTTTGACTTCCTTTATGGGCGTGGTGGGCCGTAGCCGGAACGTTATTACGCTGCTGTTGCCGTGGGCATCTTTGAGTGATATGTCTACCCGTGAATCTTTGGTGGGATTTACGTTGACGATTCCCCGGCCGGGTGATTTGCTGTAGAACTGTAGGTTGTTCCCGTCGTCTATATATAATTTATAGAATCGGGTTCCTTTGTTGCGCATGGTTTTGAAGTCCATGAGTGTGAAGATTGCCCGTGTTTCGGATACGTCGAGTTTTTCGATGCCCTGGCTGAATACAAGCTGGCTGTCGATGCGCATCTCTATGTATTTAACGCCACCGTAGAATGAGGTTGTTGGCGACATTTTGTCTTTGGCGAGTATTTCGACGCCGATGGTTCCGCACGCGAGTATGGGGCTGGCGATGGAATAGTTTGCACCGGACCGCGTTCCGGCATAGAATTCATACCGGCCGAAGCGGTCGTTGATGCGCGCGTTTTTGTCGAGTGTTACGAGGGCGATCTTTTCGGGGGCGGGTGGCAGACTTTCGGCTACTTCTTTGAAGCCGCCGACCTGGAGTGGATCGAGTGCGTGGTTGTTTGGATCGCGGATGTCGAAATGGACGTGTGGTCCACCCGATGAGCCGGTGTTACCGGAGAGTGCGATGGTGTCGCCCTGCTTTACCGGGAACTGGCCACTTGTAAAGTACAGGTCTATGTCGAAGGTTTTCCGTTTGTATTGTTCCTGGCGGACGTAATCTGCGAGGGCTCCGACGAATTCGTTAAGGTGAGCGTATAGGGTAGTGTTGCCATCGGGGTGGGTAACGTACATTACATTCCCGTATCCGTTGGGTGTCATGGTTATCCGTGAGATGTATCCGCTTTTCGATGCATGTACGGGGAACCCGATCATGTTGTTTGTGCGGATGTCAATGCCGGAGTGGAAGTGTGTTGTTCGAAGTTCGCCCATGTTACCGGCCAGCGAACCAGGCTGGCCGGGGTTAATGGGGTAGATGTATTTTTCGCCGTTGTCTGTGGCGGTTTGATTTTCAGGATTACTAAGTTGAGCGTTAGCTATAGCAGGGCTCAACAGTGCAAGCAGGGTTACGACGTTATTTAATTTCGAATTCCAGGAGTTTCTCATTTTCAATGTAAGCGGATAAGACATTTCTGACCGAGACGGGGCCGACACCTTTTGGTGTTCCCGTAAAAATCAGGTCGCCAGTTCGCAGGGTAAAAAATCGCGACAGGTACGAAATTATATAATCGAAGCTAAAAAGCATAAGACTTGTATTGCCTTGTTGTTTAATTTCGTCATTGACCTTTAAACTGAAGTTAATATCGGCGAGATTCTTGAAGTCGGCAACGGGGATGAATTTATCGCTGATGGGGGCTGATCCGTTGAAGCCTTTGGCGATGTCCCAGGGTAGTCCTTTTTCTTTTGCTTTTTGCTGGAGGTCGCGTGCTGTAAAGTCTACGCCGATGCCGATGGCGTCGTAGTATTTCGACGCGAATTTCTCCTGGATGTTTTTACCTTCTTTGGCTATGCGCAGTACGAGCTCTGCTTCGTAGTGAATGTCTTTTGAGAAGTCGGGGTAGTAGAAGGGGGCGTTGTTCCGGAGGATGGCGGTATCGGGTTTTGTGAAGATTACCGGTTCGTCCGGTCTTTCGTTGTTGAGTTCTTTAATGTGTTCAGCGTAGTTACGACCAATGGCAAAGATTCTCATACGGTTTACGTAGTTTAGGTATTAAATTATGTGCGTTGTTATAAAGGATTGTGAATCAGTCTATCGATGCTGGCAGCCAAATTTATAAAACAATCTTCGGGGGGATTTGTATTTTTGATTAAAAATAAACCTTATGCTTAAGAAGATAGCAATTTTTTCCACTGTCGGTCTAGTGATCTGGGCATGCGCGTCGGTTCCGGTAACGGGGCGTAAGCAGTTGAGTCTGGTGTCGAATTCGGAGATACTTCCGGTTGTACGCCAGCAGTATGATTCGGTGGTTCGTACCGGGCCTTTGTCGAAGAACCAAGAGCAGTCAGAGATGATAAAGCGCGTAGGCGGACGTATCCAGAAGGCTGTTGAGAAGTATATGGCGGATAAGGGTTTGTCGTCTCAGCTTAGCGGCTTTGCCTGGGAATTCAACCTTATCGAGGATTCGAAGACCGTGAACGCGTGGTGTATGCCGGGAGGGAAGGTGGCATTTTATACAGGCATCATGCCGATCTGTAAGGATGAAACCGGTGTAGCCGTGGTTATGGGACACGAGGTGGCTCACGCTATTGCCAATCACGGTCGTGAGCGGATGAGTCAGCAGATGGTTGCCCAGACGGGACTTGGTGCATTTAGTATGGTGATGGGACAGAACCCGGGACTCGGGAAGTCGCTTGTAATGCAAGCCGTTGGCATGGGAACGAACCTGGGTATGCTTAAGTTCAGCCGTGAACATGAGTCGGAAGCCGACCACATGGGGTTGATCTTTATGACGATGGCGGGTTACGATCCGACGATGGCTCCTGCTTTCTGGGAACGTATGGCATCGATGAGCGGGGGTGGAAGTACGCCTGAGTTTTTGTCGACTCACCCGTCGCATGGGACGCGGATTAGTGACTTGAAGGGGTGGATACCCGAAGCTCTTACTTATAGACCGAAGTGATGACGAGCAGCGGGGGGAATTCAGAGTGAGAGTGAGTGTGAGAGCGGAAAGAGGTGGTGGGGGATGATGGGAGCTTGAATGGCTTATCGATTTGTGCTGGTGACTTTGCACCAGGGATGATAATAAGAAAGGCCGGGGTTTGCCCGGCCTTTTTCTATTTTAATGGTTCTGTTATTTGCGGAAGGAGCGGAGTTTGATTTCGGTGAGTTTGCGTTTGGTGTCGAGGGGGAAGTCTCCGTTCATCATCCAGTCGTAGTAGGCGGGTTCTTCGCGGAAGACGGCTGTTACGGTTTTGTTTTTGTGTTTGCCGAAGTTGAAGATTTCTTCGCCTTTGTCGTTGCGGAGCATGCGGCCGGCGAGGTCTACGAGTTCGGTGGAGGTGAGTTTGGAGAGGACTTCGATGTCGTTTTTGATTTCACCGATCTGGCGGTTGAGGGTATCGGTTACGGGTTGGCCTTCGTAGCGTTCTACCTGGGCGATAAGTACTTCCATGGTCGCGTCGGTGTCGGCCTCGGCGGTGTGGGAGTTTTCGAGGTCTTTGCCGACGTAGAATTTGTAGGCGGCGGACAGGGTTCTCTTCTCCATCATGTGGAAGATTTTCTGAGCGTCGACGATTTTACGTCGGCTATAATCGAATTCAACTCCGGCCCGGAGGAATTCCTCGACGAGCATGGGGATGTCGAACTTAAGTACGTTGAAGCCGGCGAGGTCTGCGCCTTCGAAGAACTTCGCGTAGTCTTTGGCAACTTCTTTGAAGGTGGGTTTTCCTGCCACGTCTTCATCGGTCAGGCCGTGGAAAACGGTGGATTCTGCCGGGATTGGTACGGATGGGTTGAGTACGCTGGATTTCCTCAGGATTTCTCCGTTGGGCATCATTTTAACAACCGCAATTTCGATGATCCGGTCCTGGGTGATGTTTGTTCCCGTTGTTTCGAGATCGAAAATGCAAAGGGGATTTCGGAGATTCAGCTTCACGTTTATCTGTCAGTTTAATAAGAGGATACTTTGTCAGTTACGGGGATCCGGGTTAGGATGTTATCTTTTCTGCCAGTGCGGGGATGTTCAGGCCACCGAAGTTTCCACTGCTCATTAGCAGGAGGTCTTTGTTTTTCCACGATTGTCCGGCGAGGAAGGTTTCCAGTTCGGCTACATCGCTGAATACTTTGATGGCGGGATTGGCAAATGCTGCTTTTACTTCGGGTTCGGAGATGGGGTCGAGGTTCTTGGCCTTTACTTTCTCAGGGTTTATATAGACTACGGGCACCTGCGCAGCTTTCATGCTATCGCGGTATTGCGGGATGAAGTTTTTGCTCAGGCTGCTAAAGCTGTGGAGCTCAAGGCATGCTACGAGTTCGCGTGTAGGGTGAACTTCTTTTACGGCTTTCACGGTTGCCTTTACTTTTGACGGGGCGTGCGCGAAGTCTTTGTATACGGTTACGGAGGCGTTGTCTTTTACTTTTTCGAGACGACCTGCCGCGCCTTCGAAGCTTTGTATGGCTTCGAGGAATTGTTCACCGGTTATACCGATCTTTTTCAGTACTTCTTTTGCTGCGTTGATATTCTGGAAGTTATGGCTTCCAAATACACGGATGGGATAACGTTCTTTGCCGTCGTTCAGGAAGAAGTGACCGTTGTTATCGGAGCTGTGGGCGTGGCTCTTGTAGGAGATGCTGGTAACGTCGGGGCGATCTTTCTTACCGATCATCAGTGCCATGGAGTCTTGTTCGCAGTAAATGAGGATGCCGCCTTTAGGGGTCTGGTCTGCGAACCGGTCGAATTCAGCTACATATTCTTCTTCGGTAGCAAATACGTTTGCATGGTCCCACGCGATGCCGCTGATGACACCAATATGATGCTGATAACGAAGGAATTTTGGTGTGTGATCTAAAGGCGATGCATAATATTCGTCTCCTTCAATGATTATGAGGGGTGCATCGCTGGAAAGCTTTACGGCGTTTTCGAGACCGTTGACGCGTGCCCCGATGGCGTAATCGAATTTACGGTTATAGAAGTTAAGCACATGAATAATCATGGCAGTGATGGTAGTCTTGCCGTGGCTACCGGCGATGACTACGCGCTCTTTGTCTTTTGAGTGCTCGTAAATGTATTCGGGGAAGGAGAGTATACGCAGGCCGAGTTGTTGTGCCTTTACCAGTTCCGGGTTGTCTTTGCGGGCATGCATGCCCAGTATAACAAGGTCTATGGACGCATCGATCTTATCGGGGTTCCATCCTTCTTTATCAGGGAGTAAGCCGTGTTTTGCTAATGCAGCGCGTGAGGGGTCGAAGAGTTCGTCATCGGCACCCGAGATTGTGTGACCAGCCTGTTTGAGGGCGATAGCGAGATTGTGCATGACGCTTCCGCCGATGGCGATGAAGTGTATTTTTTGTGTTGTGTTGTTCATCGAATGATGGAATTCGGTGGTAAAATAAGATAAAAGAGGGAGTGAGTGCAAGAAAAAAACGGAGTGACAGAATATAGGAAGACAAGGAAGGTCTGAAGCCTTCTTCGCCAAAGGCTACCCCGCCGTCGCTGAAGCTATGGCGGGCGAGGGGCGGGCGAGGCAGGATTCGTAAGATTAAATAGATTATAACAGGATTGGGATTTGGGAAAGGCAGATTAGATGGATTTCGATTATAGGGTAGGTTGGGAATGCGTGAGGAGCGTAAGAGGACAACTACAGATTAATGCGATTTTTCCGTGGGAGTTTGAGGATTTGTTGTTTTGGGTGGAGGTGGTACGCGTGATGTGGGTGAAATTTGCGAGGGGAGGTGATGGTGGAAATGTGGATAAGTTTTTACGTGGGGCGTGCAATATTTGGGTTAGTGTGTGGAGGGCGTTGGTGGCGCTTAAGGGAGTGTGTGAGGATGGGGCTGGTGGTGTGGGCGTTAGGGGGATTAAGGGGCATTCGGTGTTTATATGGGGACGTTGCGACAGTCGTCGAGACGAGCGGCTTGGCTTGTGCCAAGCGCTGGGAATTTTATCAACATTTCGGATGTTGGTAAAATGTTAACAAAATGTGTAGATAGATAGAAGATGAATGGGATGAGCATTGTACGTTTGTCCCCCTAATAAGAAAATACGTACAACAACCACTGTATGGAGCAAGGCAGATCAACGTCACTGAGGGTCGGGAACAAGTCGGGTAAGTTTACTCCGAAGAATATGCAGGAGGGTTTACTGGGTAAGTTGCCCCCTCAGGTACCTGATCTGGAGGAAGTTGTGTTGGGTGCGTTAATGTTGGAGAAGAACGCGCTGAACGCGGTTGTTGAATTCTTGCAGCCTGCTCACTTCTATTCGGAGGCGCATAAGGAGATTTTCACGGCCATTATCGATTTGTTCAAGGAGTCGGAGCCTGTGGATATGCGTACCGTGGTGAATAAACTGCGGAAGACGGGAAAGCTGGAACTGACGGGTGGAGCGTATTATATCGCGGAGCTGACGTCTAAAGTTTCTTCGGCGGCGAATATTGAATACCACGCGCGTGTTATTATGGAAATGGCGATCAAGCGAGAGCTGATCCAGGTGGCCTCACAAATCCAGACGGATGCGTATGAGGACACGATCGACGTTTTCGATTTGCTTGATAAGACTGAACAGGCTGTTTTTGAGATTTCGGATGCGAACCTTCGTAAGAACTACGATAGCATGAAGAACCTCATGGCGCAGGCTATCGCGGAACTTCAGAAGCTGAAGGATCACCAGGATGGTCTGACCGGTGTGCCCAGCGGGTTTACGGAGCTCGATCGTGTGACTTCGGGCTGGCAGCGTTCGGATCTTGTTATCATCGCTGCTCGTCCGGGTATGGGTAAGACGGCGTTTGTGGTTTCGGCGTTACGGAACGCGGCTGTTGACTTCAAGATGGCGGCGGCGATCTTTTCGCTAGAAATGGCGTCTATCCAGCTCGTTAATCGTTTGATTTCCGCGGAGGCCGAACTGGAAAGTGAAAAGATCAAGAAGGGTAATCTGGCGGAACACGAGTGGGCGCAGCTTGTACACAAGACGGCGAAACTCAGTACGGCCCCGATCTTTATTGACGATACGCCGGGTATTTCGGTTCTGGAGCTTCGTGCGAAGTGCCGACGCTTAAAGGCAGAACATAATATTCAGATTGTTGTGATTGACTACCTGCAGCTTATGCGGGGTGACCAGGCAGGTAACCGTGAACAGGAAATTGCGTCGATTTCGCGATCGCTTAAAGGTATCGCGAAGGAATTGAACGTACCGGTACTGGCGCTGTCTCAGCTTAGCCGTAGCGTAGAAACGCGGGGTGGAGATAAACGCCCTCAGCTGTCCGACCTTCGTGAATCTGGTTCTATCGAGCAGGATGCGGATATCGTTATGTTCCTGTACCGTCCGGAATACTATAAGATCACGGTGGACGAGGATGGTATGCCTACGCAAGGTACCGGTGAGGTTATTATCGCGAAGCACCGTAACGGTTCGACCGCTAACGTGAAGCTGAAGTTTATTGGTAAGTATACGAAATTCGGAGACCTTGATGGTCCGGGGCAGTATGATGGCGGTGGGTTTAACAGCGGCGCTGTTACCCGTGAAAGCCGACTTAATGCCTTTAACGACGACAATATTCCGCCACCAGCGTTGCCGCCGCGTGGCTCGGATGATGACGAAACACCGTTCTAGTAAACGGTGTTGTTTCTGTTTGTTACACGTTGTGGGCTAGTGTGTTATTCTGCTGTGATTACATTAATCATCGAAGAGTATTTCCTGGTGCGCGGACTGAAGCTCGCGCAGCGCCTTTGCGGCGTTTTGCGTGCGCGCAAGGTCAATGCCGCGTTGTAGGATATTCAAGGCTTTTTCGCGGTTGCCCATGTCGTGGCTGAGTTTTCCGTAGTGATAGTAGGTAGGCAGGTAGTCGGCGTGTTGCGAGACGAGGGTTTCAAAAAGCTCGACGGTTTTCGCGGGATCGGATTTGATGTATTCGAGGGCGACGGAATAGATGTTGAAGGGATCGTTGGGATCTTCGGCGAGGAATTGGAGGAGAAGGGTTAAGCGGTCCATGGGAATCAGGGTGAGGGCGAAGTGCGAGAGCGGAAAATTTTAGAGTGAGAGAGGAGAGTGGGGGTGTGCGGCGAAGATAGGGATTTTGGATTAATGCGTGTTGGAGAATATATGGTGGTGTTGGCTTTATGATCCCGTGTAATTGGGAGGCGGGGGATTGACCTGTGTTAAATTTGTGTTTGGCAGGTTGTTTTTTGTATCTTGAGCGCTGTTTTGCGAATAACCACTTGAACTTATTGATTTAGAGTAAGATGAAGATTTTAGTTTGTATAACACACGTTCCGGATACAACATCCAAGATTAGCTTTACCGACAATCAGACGAAATTAGATAGTACGGGGGTACAATTTATTATTGGCCCGTATGATGATTATGCGCTGGCCCGGGCTATTGAGTTAAAGGAAGCGAATGCGGGTACAACCGTGACGGTTCTTAACGTTGGGCCTGCTGATACAGAGCCTACGTTGCGTAAGGCGCTGGCTATTGGCGCAGATGACGCTGTACGCGTTAATGCCGATCCGAAGGATTCGTTCTTTGTGGCTACACAGATCGCAGAGCATGCGAAGTCTGTAGGATATGATCTTATTTTGATGGGCCGTGAGTCCATTGATTATAACAGCGGGGTTGTTCACGGGCTTGTGGGCGAGTTGCTGGGAATGCCTTCGGTATCTCCGGTGATGAAGCTAGAGCTGGCTGGTACAAACGCTAAACTTGTGTGTGAGATTGAAGGAGGTAAGGAGAATGTGGAGTTGACGCTGCCGTTTGTTGCCGGTTGCCAGGAGCCGATTGCGGAGTGGAAGATTCCGAATATGCGTGGTATTATGTCTGCACGGACGAAGCCATTGCAAGTTGTTGAGGCTAAGGCTGCCGATAGTGGCGTTCAACTTCAGAAGTTTGAACTTCCGCCGCCGAAGGGTGCCGTGAAGATGATTTCGCCGGACAATGTGGCGGAACTTGTGAACTTACTGAAGAACGAAGCTAAGGTTATATAATCAGCTTTATTTCAGGACATTACCTTATTGTAAACGAATTTAAAAAGAATCTCCTATGTCGATATTAGTATTTGTCGAGACTGCGGAAGGTAAAGTGAAGAAGACGTCGCTTGAGGCGGTAGCGTTTGCTCATGCTTTGGGGGGGCCGGTGACGGCTATTGCTCTTGGTGCCGCTGAAGCGGACGAGCTTGGTGCACTTGGAAAATATGGTGCACAGAAAGTACTTCATGCTAATGATGCGAAGTTGAACGCGGGTATTACCCAGGCGTATACTTCCGTATTGATAAAGGCGTTGGCCGATGAGCAGGCTGATACGCTGGTGTTGGCGAACTCGTCGTTGGGTACGCCAGTGGCTGCGCGTATTGCTGCAAAAACGGGAGCCAGTCTTGCGACGAATGTGGTTGAGGTTCCGAAGGGTACGTCTCCGTTTGTTGTGAAAAGGAGCATTTATACGGGCAAGGCTTTTTCGTATCTTGAACTGACCGGGGCTAAGAAGGTTATTGCTATTAAGAAGAATGCGGCAACGGTAGCTGAGGTTGGTAGTGCTGTAGCGGTAACGCCATACGCTGTGACATTGTCTGACGCTGATTTTGCGGTGAAGATTACGTCTAGCGAGAAGGCAACCGGTGAGGTATTGCTTCCGGAGGCGAATATTGTTGTTTCGGGCGGTCGTGGGATGAAAGGTCCTGAGCACTGGGGCATTCTGGAAGAACTGGCGAAGACGTTGCATGCTGCGACGGGTTGTAGCAAACCGGTATCGGATATGGGCTGGCGCCCTCACCATGAGCACGTTGGACAGACCGGTGTTAAGGTTGCTCCTCAGTTGTATATTGCGGTGGGAATCTCCGGGGCGATTCAGCATCTTGCGGGGGTTAATTCGTCGAAGGTTATTGTGGTGATTAATAAGGATCCCGAGGCACCCTTTTTTAAGGCTGCGGATTATGGTATAGCAGGCGATGCCTTTGATGTTTTACCAAAGCTAACGGAGGCACTCAAGGCAGGGCGATAATTTCCGGATGCGGAAATAGCCGAATTGTTTTGTAAGTTGTACTAACAAAACCTGCAAAAAGGGAACGAAAAGAACTTTGTGAAAAAGATAAAATTAGAAATATTAGGTCTCTCGTCGAGTCAATCACAGACCGGGTCATTCGCTCTGGTTCTAGGCGAAGCAGAAGGAAACCGAAGGTTACCGATTATAATAGGAATGTTCGAGGCTCAGGCGATAGCGATTGAGATCGAGAAGATTATTCCTAACCGGCCGATGACGCACGACCTTTTTAAGGCGTTTGCGAGCAATTTTCATTTTACAGTCGAAGAGATCATTATTTCGGATCTGAAGGAAGGTGTTTTCTTCGGGAAGATCGTTTGTTCTGATGGACTAAAGAAGACCGAGGTTGATGCGCGTCCATCGGATGCGATCGCTATCGGTTTACGGTTTGATTCGCCGATCTATACCTACGAGAATATTTTAGCGGAGGCTGGTATTGTTCTGACCGATGAGGCGGAAGAGGAAAAGCCCGAGCCTAAGGTGGAGAAAGCAAAGGTAAAGAAGGAGTCAACCCGTAAGGACGACTTTAAGAATTACTCGGTTGATCGTTTGACGGAGATGTTGAAGGAGGCGATCGACAAGGAGGATTACGAACGTGCGGCGAAAATCCGTGACGAGCTCGGAAAACGTAATTAAGACACTGGAAGCATAAGGCGTTTAACGCTTTATGCTTTTCTTTTTTATATAGTATACCACCTAAACTTTGGAACCTTAACTACGAGTGACGGCATGTGACGACTGATTGATAATCATTGTCAGTATGCTGGCTGCTCAAAGGCTTAAAACCTATGGATTATCTTCGTGCGCTGGGAGGCCTTTTGTTTATTATAGGCGTTGCCTATATATTTTCAACAAATCGTAAGGCTATTGACTGGAAACTTGTGCTGGTAGGGGTAGCGATGCAGGTCGTTTTCGGTTTACTCATTGCTAAAGTACCGTTTGTAGAGACGGGATTCAACTACGTAAGCGCTAAGTTTATTACTTTTTTAAGTTTCGCGCAGCAGGGCGCGGAATTCTTGTACGGCGATCTGTCCAAGAATTCGGATACGACGCCGGGAGCCCGACATAGTCTGGGGTTCTTGTTTGCGTTTCAGACGTTGCCTACTGTTATTTTCTTTTCATCTATTACTGCCGGGCTTTATCACCTGGGAGTTCTTCAAAAGATCGTTTACGGTTTTGCCTGGGTTATGACCCGCACGATGCGTATGTCTGGCGCGGAGAGCCTTTCGGTTGTTGGCGATGTTTTCATGGGACAGACAGAGGCGCCGTTGCTGGTGAAGCCTTTCATTCCGAGTATGACGAAGTCCGAGCTTCACTGTTTGATGACGGGCGGGATGGCGACTATTGCCGGGAGTGTGTTTGGCGCGTATGTGTCGTTCCTTGGTGGGGCGGATGCGCAGGAACAGACGAAGTTTGCTACTTATCTGCTGACAGCTTCTATTATGAGTGCGCCGGCGTCGGTGGTTATGGCGAAATTGTTTTTGCCTGAGACGGAACCTATCGATAAGTCGCTACGGATGAATAAGGAGCATGTTGGTGTGAATCTTATCGATTCGCTGGCTACCGGCGCGGCTGATGGTTTGAAGCTAGCCCTGAATATCGGCGCAATGCTACTGGCCTTTATTGCCGTGATCTATTTTGTGAACTGGATTCTTATTGATTTTATCGGTGCTCATACCGGTTTAAACGAGTTTGTGCGTACCAGCACGAATGGTGTGTTCAACGGTTTCTCGCTTCAGTATATTCTTGGGCAGGTGTTTCGCGTGTTTGCTTTCTGTATTGGCGTTGACTGGAATGAGACGCTTACGGTGGGTAGTTTGCTGGGGCAGAAGATGGTGGTGAACGAGTTTATCGCCTACGCTGACCTTGGTGTGTTGAAAGCTACCGGTAAGCTGAGTGAGAAGTCTGTGTTGATTGCCACGTATGCGTTATGTGGTTTTGCGAACTTCAGCTCGATCGCTATACAGATTGGTGGTACTGGGGGGATGGCTCCGACACGTCAGGCGGATATCTCGAAGCTTGGTATGCGGGCAATGATTGCCGCCACGCTGGCCACGATGATGACGGCTACTATTGCCGGTGCTCTTTTTACATAACGGTTAACTCGATTATCACGTATATATGTTGGCATATGGCCGGGCTGTTCCGGTGTTTGGATGCTAATGGATTGAAGCCACAGTTCAATGGAGGAATCGGATAGGCTCGTATTGGAACATCTTTCGCAGTTTGCTTCGGATCATAAGAAGCAATTTATCGAGCGTGTGCTTGCCGCGCGGACGCGGTATGTGACGGTTGTGCTGGAGGATATTTTTCAGTCGCAGAATGCCAGTGCGGTTGTGCGGACGTGTGAGTGTATGGGTATACAGGATATTCATATTGTGGAGAACACGACGAAGTATCATACGAATGTGCGTGTGTTGAAGGGATCGGATAAATGGATGAACCTTAATCAGTACCGTGAGAAGGGGGATAATAACAGCGAGAAGTGTTTCGCGCAGTTACGTGCCGATGGTTATCGGATTCTTGTAGCGGACCCGGGTGAGGGTGGTGTTTCGATTCAAGATGTTGATGTGGCGGCAGGTCCGGTGGCGCTTGTGTTCGGTAATGAACTGCGTGGTATATCTGACTATGCGATACAACATAGTGACGGTCGCGTTCGTATACCGATGTACGGGTTTACTGAGAGTTTAAATATTTCGGTTAGTGTAGGAATAAGTTTAAACACGTTGGTTACCAAACTCTATGCTCAGGATATAGATTTTCGTCTGAGCCCAGGTGAGCGTGATGCGCTGCGGTTGTCGTGGTATCGTAAAATAGTGCGGGGTTCAGATTTGATTGAACGGGAGTTTTTGCGTTCAATTCAGTAGATTTAGGCCGTTAATATGTGTGTTTGATGCGCAGGTTGAAGCGAATTCTGATCATTCTGGTGATCTTATTTATTGTTTTTGTAGGAGGGTGTAATCTGTGGATCGTGCTGAGTACGAACGACTTGGTTTTTTCGGATGCTCAGGAACTTCCGGAGCACCGCATGGCGTTGGTTTTGGGTACGAGTCACCGCACGCTAGGGGGTAAGCCGAACCCATTTTTCGAGAATCGTATGGCTACGGCGGCACTTTTGTATCGTTTGGGGAAAGTGGATCGTTTTATTCTGAGCGGGGATAACCGTTCGAAGTTCTACAATGAGCCGGTAGAAATGCAGAAGGCATTACTCCGAAAGGGTGTTCCGGTATCGGCGATTACGCTCGATTATGCCGGATTACGTACATTGGATTCGATTGTGCGATGTAAGGAGATTTTTGGTCAGGATAAAATTACTATTATTACGCAGCCCTTCCATAGTTATCGTGCGCTGTTCATTAGCCGTTATTACGCTATTGACGCGGTGGCGATGGTGGCCGAAGCTCCGGGGCTGGAACATTCTTTTAAGGTTGTTGTTCGGGAATATTTTGCGAGGACGAAGGCTGTTCTGGATTTGTATGTGCTAAAGACGGCGCCCCGTTTTTTGGGGCAGAAGGAGAAGCTTAATGCGGCCCGCTAGACTCTCTCTACCTGACGTATTAAAATTTTATCTATAAAAGCAGTGTTTGTGTGTAATGGATCGAGCCGATCGCTCTCGGGCGCAGTTTCCTGCCGCTTGATTTTCCTATTGTTTGCGCTTGTCGTTTTCAATGGAGCCGTTTACGGCCAGGAGACGATTGTTAAAGGTAAAGTGACGGATGCCAATTCCGGTGATCCGATACCGTTTGCCAACCTGATTTTTCAGGGTACAACGGTAGGAGCAACTACGGACTTTGATGGGAATTATCAGTTGCGCACAACGCGTGCGGTAGATACTCTTGTGGTGTCGTGTATAGGCTATACGGTTAAGAAGAAGGCGGTGACGCCCGGGGTTAGCCAGACCGTTAATGTTCAGATATCGGAAGCTGTGGCGAACTTACAGGAGGTGGTGGTGAACGCTGGTGAAAACCCTGCCTATGAAATTCTGCGGCGCGTGGTTCGCAATAAGTCTCACAACGACAAGCGCAAGCTTACCGGGTACGAGTACGATACGTATACGAAGGTGGAGATCGATGTGGATAATATGTCGGAGAAGTTTCGTCAGCGCCGGATTATGAAGAAGATCACTCCGGTACTGGACAGTGTTGACCGTATTGCCGGAGAGGATGGGAAACCGATTCTTCCCCTTTTTATATCGGAGAGTGTTTCCAAGTTTTATTACCGGAAATCTCCGGATATGCGCTATGAGCATATTAAAAAATCGAAGATCAGCGGTGTGGGTATTGAAGACGGTACGCTGGTTACCCAGCTTGTGGGATCGTCATTTCAGGAGTATAATTTCTATCAGAACTGGCTCAGTATTCTCACGAAGGAGTTTGTTTCTCCGATTGCTGACGGCTGGCGTTTATATTATGAGTATGATCTGACAGATAGCGTTTATGTAGGAGATCATTATTGCTACCGGCTGGATTTCTTTCCGAGAAGTCCACAGGATCTGGCCTTTACGGGAACCGTATGGATTACGAAGGCTGACTATGCGCTGAAGCAGGTTGATGTAACGGTTGGTCGCCAGGCGAATCTTAACTTTATTGAGAAGATCAAGATTCAGCAGGAGCTTGAACCTGTAGGCGGCGGCGCATGGCTTCCGGTAAAGAACCGTGTGCTTATCGATGTGAGCGAGATTACGAATAACTCCGCCGGTATGCTTGCCAAGTTCTATACTTCGAACAAGAATTTTACGGTGAACAAACCCTATGCTCCGCCTTTTTATAAACATCCGATTGTGATGGCGGAGGATGCGCGGATCGATGCCAGCGATACTTCGTGGGATACGTTACGGCATGAGCCTCTGTCGGAGACGGAGAAGAGCGTTTACCGCATGATCGATACGTTACAGAATATTCCGGTTGTGCGTACGTATACGGATATCGCGAAGATCGCCATCAATGGCTATTATGATGCGGGTAAGATCTATGTGGGGCCTTATATCGGGTTCTTTGCGATCAATAATATCGAAGGGGTACGTGCACAGGCCGGGTTTAAGACGAGCATGGATTTCAGCAAGAAGTGGGTGCTTGGGGGACAGCTGGGTTACGGTTTTAAGGACGAGAAGGTCAAGTACTCGGCTTATCTGCATCGCATATTGTCGCGCGACCGCTGGACTACGGTTAATTTCCGGATGCGGAGCGATATCGGCCGTATCGGTATTGACGATGAGGCTCTGGCTGATAATTATCTTTTCCTGGCTGCCCAACGCTGGGGTATTTTCCGTCAAGGGTTTTACTTCGACGAGTCGCGACTGAGTTTTCAGCGTGAGCTGTTCAAGGGGTTTACGCAGCGTGTAGCCCTTCGGTATATGAGCTTCCGGCCTACGTTCAATTTTGGGTATTACCCAGAGCCGGACGACCTGACGGTGCCGGTGCGTGAGAATTTTGAAACGACGGAGCTGATCGTGGAGTCGCGATTTGCGCGTGATGAGCTTTTTATCCAGGACGACAATGACCGCATCAGCCTGGGGACGACTCACTGGCCGATTGTTACGTTACGCTATACGAAGGGCTTCAAAGGATTTCTAAATAGTGATTTCGAGTATGACAAGCTTCGGATATCGGTGTTTAAGCGGATACGCTTTGGTCCGTTAGGCGTGGGCGACCTGAATATGTCTGGTGAGTATGTTTTTGATCCGGTACCGTATCCGTTGTTAACGCCACACCTGGGTAACCAGACGCCTATCTATACGGTGGTAACGTTTAACCTGATGCGTTATGGTGAGTTTGTGAGTGACCGGTACGCATCGCTGCAGTATCAGCATCACTTCGAGGGTTTGTTGCTGAACCGTTTGCCGCTGTTGCGTAAGCTGAAGTGGCGTCTTGTGGGATCTACGAATATTATCTACGGTGGTATGAGTACGATGAACCGGAATCTTGTTGCGACTACGACGAGTTCGGGCGAGGAGGCATGGTCGGTGGGGTTCCTGGATCACGGTAAGCCGTATATGGAGGTTGGGTATGGTGTTGAGAATATCTTTAAGTTCTTCAGGGTGGATTTTGTGCATCGGTTGTCGTATTTGGATGAGCCGGATGTTAAGAAGTTTGGGGTGTTTTTTAGTTTTCAGTTTCAATTGTGAACATGATGATAGGAGGATTGGCATGATGAACAGGATGGTGTGGGGGTGTGGGTGTCCGAACCATCCTTGTTAACGCTACGAGGGGCGAAGCAGGATTAGGATTAGATAAGATTAGATTAGGGGATTGGTGTGTAGGGGGGAGATAAGATTGCAGGATTGGGGCTTGGGAGATTAAGTTGTGTGGGACGGGCTGTGTGGGGCTTGCGTGAGCGGGAGTGGGATTGCTGAATTCCGGGAGTTGGGGTGAGGAGAAGGGGTAGAAGTGAACGGAAAGGTGAAGAATGTTGTGTCAGGATTATGTTTTGTGGGTAAAAGGGGCATATTTGCAGTAGAATTAATTTTGTAGTTTAATTCGTTTGGCAAATACTATGAATATAAAGATTTCGCTTCCCGATGGAAGTGCGCGGGAATATCCCGCCGGCGTTAAAGGTTATGATGTAGCCTTAAGTATTAGTGAAGGATTGGCCCGGAACTCGTTAGCGATAGATGTCGATGGTGAGATTTGGGATTTGTCGCGGCCGATCGAGAAAGATTCATCTGTAAAGATATTGACGTGGAACGATGTTGCGGGTAAGCAAACATTCTGGCACTCGTCTGCTCACTTGTTGGCAGAGGCGCTTGAGGCGCTTTATCCGGGGGTGAAATTTGGTATTGGTCCTGCTATCGAGAATGGGTTCTACTATGATGTAGACCTAAACGGCAGAGCTTTTGGCGATGATGATCTTGCTGCGATCGAGGCTAAGATGAAGGAGCTTGCCAAGAAGGAGAGCCGGTTTGAGCGAAAGGCGGTAAGCAAGGCTGATGCGTTGAATTATTTCGAGAAGAAAGAAGATCCTTATAAGATTGAACTGATTGAAGGTCTTGACGATGGTAAGATCACTTTCTATTCGCAGGGTGAATTTACCGATCTATGTCGTGGGCCTCATATTCCGCATACTGGTTTTATCAAGGCGGTCAAGTTGCTGAACGTTGCGGGCGCTTACTGGCGTGGTAATGAGAAGAACAAGATGCTGACCCGGATCTACGGGATAACTTTCCCGAAGCAGAAGGAACTTGAAGAGCATTTGCACGTTCTAGAGGAAGCAAAGAAGCGTGACCACCGTAAGCTTGGAAAAGAGCTTGAGTTGTTTGCGTTTTCTGAGCGCGTGGGTATGGGACTTCCGCTGTGGTTGCCTAAGGGCACTATTTTACGTGAACGTCTTGAGCAGTTTATGCGTCGTGCGCAGATCAAGGCCGGTTATGATCCGGTTGTGACTCCGCATATTGGCAGCAAGTCTTTGTATGTGACTTCAGGTCACTATGAAAAATATGGTAAGGATTCCTTCCAACCGATCCGTACTCCGGACGAGAACGAGGAGTTTTTGCTGAAGCCGATGAACTGTCCTCACCACTGTGAGATTTATCGTACGAAGCCGCGTTCGTATCGGGATCTTCCGATCCGTTTGGCGGAATTCGGAACTGTATATCGTTATGAGCAGAGCGGTGAGCTTCACGGTTTGACGCGGGTACGTGGCTTTACTCAGGATGACGCGCACATTTTCTGCCGTCCGGATCAGGTAAAGGAGGAGTTCATTAAGGTTATTGACCTTGTGCTTCACGTATTTAAGTCATTAGGATTTGAGAACTTTACGGCTCAGGTATCGTTACGCGACCCGGCTAATAAGGAGAAGTATATTGGAGAGGACAGCCTTTGGGATCGTGCTGAGCGTGATATTCAGGAGGCTGCTGACGAGCGAGGTTTGAAGACTATAGCGGTTCAGGGTGAGGCGGCATTTTACGGTCCGAAGCTTGACTTTATGGTTCGTGATGCTCTAAACCGGAGCTGGCAGCTTGGAACTATCCAGGTAGACTATCAATTGCCGCATCGTTTTGAGTTGGAATACGTTGGATCGGATAACCAAAAACATCGTCCGGTAATGATTCACCGGGCACCTTTTGGTTCATTGGAGCGTTTTGTTGCGGTGTTGATTGAGCACTGCGGGGGGAATTTCCCGTTGTGGCTTGCGCCGGATCAAATTGCAGTTCTTCCAATCTCAGAGCGGTTCAATGATTATGCAAAGCTTGTATATGACAAGCTTAAAGAGCAGGATATCAGAGGTTTATTGGATGATCGAGATGAAAAGATCGGTCGTAAAATCCGGGATGCCGAGACGAAGAAGATACCGTATATGCTTATTGTTGGCGAGAAAGAAGTAGCGGAGGGCAAGGTAGCGATCCGCCGTCATGGAGAGGGAGACAAGGGCAGTGTAGGATTAGAAGAATTTATAGACCGCTTCAGATTGGAATGTGCTGCTCCAAACTGATTTTGAATTATTCAAAAATAAAAGCGATATTTGCAGCCTGTTTTTTGGACTTAAACATTTAAAGGTTATTAACAACAGCAGTAATTTCAACAGGCCTACTTTTGGCGGCCGGCCTCCTCGGAGAGGTCCTCAGAAGCCTGAGGAGCCCTATCGCATAAACGAGCGAATCACTGCTCAGCGCGTTCGCGTTGTTGGGGAGAACATTCGCGTGGATGTTTATCCGATACAGCAAGCGATCAAGATGGCGCAGGAGCAGCAGTTAGATCTTGTAGAGATCTCACCTAATGCCGATCCTCCGGTTTGTAAGATTGTTGATTATTCTAAGTTTAAATACGAACAGAAGAAGAAGCAGAAGGAGATCAAGGCGAAGACGGTTAAGGTAGTGATCAAGGAGATCCGCTTTGGCCCGAACACGGATGATCACGATTTTAATTTTAAGGTGAAGCATGCCATCGAGTTTCTCCAGGAGGGGGCGAAAGTGAAGGCGACGGTGTTTTTCCCGGGACGTTCTATTGTTTACAAGGAGCGTGGGGAGATTCTGTTGCTGAAGTTCGCGCAACTACTGGAAGAGTACGGTAAGGTAGAGCAGATGCCACGTCTTGAAGGCAAGCGTATGAGCATTATGCTGATGGCAAAAGCGGCAAAGAAATAGATTTAACAACTATATAATGCCCAAGTTAAAAACAAAGTCGGGTGCCAAGAAACGATTCAAGATCACTGGCACTGGCAAAATTAAGCATAAGCGTGCTTTTAAGAACCATATCCTGACAAAGAAGGAGACCAAGCAAAAGAGAAGACTCGGTCAAAAATCTCTTGTTAAGAAATCGGATATGGCGAACGTAAAGGCCATGCTCGTTCTTTAATTTTGAGCTTCGCCGAGCGATTGGCGAACGAGTCCGTCGACGTTAAGACGGAGAAAATGTTCTCTGTAAAGGAGACAAGCCCGCTGCCGCTAAAGCTAAGGCGGGCAAGGTTAAAATGTTCAACCTGGATGCTGGCCTAAGAGCTTTGAGAGAAGCCGCCATCAGCCAAAAAAAGAGGGATTTTAAATGCCTAGATCAGTAAACAATGTAGCTTCGCGTGCAAAACGCAAACGCATTTTGAAGCTTGCCAAAGGTTTCTTTGGTCGTAAGAAGAATGTATGGACGGTAGCTAAGAACGCCGTTGAAAAAGGTTTGGTATATGCATACCGTGACCGTAAGCAGAAGAAGAGAGAATTCAGAGGAGTTTGGATTGCCCGTATCAACGCCGGGGCACGTCTTCACGGCATGTCATACTCTGAGTTTATCGGTAAGCTTAAGAAAGCAGAAATCGACCTTAACCGTAAGGTTCTGGCAGACTTAGCGATGAATCATCCTGCAGCTTTCGAAGCAATAGCTAAGAAGATCAAGTAGTCGTCGAAAACGATTGCTTTAGATGATAAATGAAAGGGCGCCACATGGTGCCCTTTTCTTTTTTGAGAAAATTGGTTTAAATTAGAGTGGCACATTATTTTACGACAGCCGTGCTTTTGGAAGGTGGTTGGCTGAAGGGGTAAAGGCTCATTTTTTTCTGTCTATACGTATACGGTTTTTCGCGTGGAGCGTCCAATTTTCCTATTCTTATCTGATTATCAAACTCTTAACGCGGAGTCATGCTGAAGCAGCGCTTACATAACGAGGGGCTTCAGTCGTCGTCCGGCGGTATATCGTCGGACTTTAATATTTTGATACCGAACCCTTTCCCGGGGTTACGACCATTTTCTCAAGATGAATCGCATTTATTTTTTGGTCGAGAAGATCAGATAGACGAGATCTTATCGAAATTAACCCGTAATCGGTTTGTGACTGTTATGGGTTATTCGGGGAGTGGGAAGTCTTCGTTGATGTTATGCGGATTGACTCCGGTTTTGTTCGGTGGTTTTATGACTACAACGGGGACGCACTGGGATACTGTGACTACCCGTCCCGGGGCGACGCCGCTGCGAAGTTTAACGAATTCGGTGCTTCAGTTTATGCTGAGTTCGGGGCGTTTGCGCAAGGAGGATTGGGATGTTCAGGGTGCGATTATTCATTCGATTTTAAAGAGTGGTCCGGCGGGCCTTATTGAGGTTGCGCGAATTCTTAAGACGGACGATGATGCGAATATATTTTTTCTGGTGGATCAGTTTGAGGAGGTATTTCGTTTCCGTGACCAATCTGGTGAGGATACGGATGCCGCTCATGACGAGGCACAGCATTATGTGCGACTGATTTTGACGGCAACGCAGCAGCATGAGGTTCCGATTTATACGGCGCTTGCTATGCGGTCCGATTTTGTGGGTGAGTGTTCTACTTTTCCCGGGCTGACCCAACTTATCAACAGCAGTAATTATTTGATTCCTCAGCTGACGCGTGAACAGAAGAAGGCGGTTGTGGAAGGACCTATTATGGTTGCCGGTGGTACTATTTCGCCCAGGCTTGTGAAGCGCTTGTTGGGTGATATGGGTGGTGATCACGATCAATTGCCTGTTCTTCAGCATGCGCTGATGCGTACGTGGGATTACTGGGTTACGAACCGAGAGCCTGGTGAGGCTATTGACGTTCGTCATTATAATGCTATCGGTAGAATTGAGCAGGCATTGTCGCAACACGCGAATGAGTTGTATGACGAGCTGAGTCTACGCGATAAGGAGATAGCTGAAGTTCTTTTTAAAAGCATTACGGAGAAGACACCGGATGCCAGCGCAATGCGCAAGCCCTGTAGTTTAAGTCTTGTTGCAGAGCTTGCAGAGGCGGGTGAGGACGAGGTTATCGCTGTTGTTGAGCATTTCCGTAAGTCCGGGCGATCGTTTCTGATGCCTGCGGCTAATATACCGCTTACGGGTGATTCGGTTATCGAGCTTTCGCACGAGAGTTTGATACGGATCTGGAATCGTTTGTCGAGCTGGGTTGAGGACGAGTTTGAGTCGGCGTCGATGTATAAGCGTTTGTCGGAGGCGGCAGCCATGTATCAGATTGGTAAGACGGGTTTATGGCGTCCGCCGGATTTGCAGCTTGCGCTTACGTGGCAAAAGAAGCAGCGTCCGACGCGGGCATGGGCTCAGCGTTATGACGAGGCTTTTGAGCGTGCGATCGTGTTTCTAGACACGAGCCGTATTACGTATGAGGCGGAGCTGAAGAACCAAGAGATGATGCAACAGCGGGTGCTTCGGCGGACGCGTGCCACGGCTATCATTCTTGGTATTGCGTTTCTGGTGGCGATTTTGTTTTTCGTGTTTGCCTATATTCAGAAACTTCAGGCGGATCGTGACCGTATGATTGCGGATCAGAACCGCCAGGAGGCGGATGAGCAGCGTGTAGAGGCCGAGAAGCAGCGTAATGAGGCTCAGCGTTTGCGTGAGGTTTCGGAGGATCGTGCGCGTGATCTTGAGGTTGCTAAGTTATCGCTTGAGGACGCATTGAATTTTGCACAAAATCAGCGCGACCGTGCGGAGGCTGCGTTTTTGAAGGCGAAGGTTGAGGAGGAGCGTGCTCGTACGGCCGGTGAGCAGGAGAAGGTAGCGCGGCAGCTTGCTCAAAAGAATGCGGTGGAGGCTCAGCGAAACTTTGAGTATGCGAACCGGTTGTTTATGTTAACAAAGGCGCAGGAGCTTGCATCGAAGGCGGCGGTTCAGGATGATGACGCGGACCTTGCGGGTTTACAGGCTATGCAGGGCTATGCTTTTCACCGCCGCTTCAAGGGACGCAAGTACGATCCGTATATCTACAGCGGTTTGTATACGGCGCTTACAAAGCTTTCGGGTGTGAATTATAATGCGATGAAGATTCAAGGGCCGCCGCGGGTGCATCTTCGGTCGCTTGCTGTATTAAGCTCGGGTACGGGCTTTTATGTTTCTGGCGCTGATGGGCGTATTTATCGAGGCGATTATGAGAAGCTGACGAATTCGGCTACGGGGTTCGAGACTCCTTTTCCGAGTAAGGTGATTGCTGTGAGTCATGGTGAGGAGTACCTGGTTAACGGCAGTGATTCGTCTTTTGTGCATCTGTATACTTTGGCTGGAGGTTTGAAACCTCGTGTTATTAAAGGGTTTGGCGGCGCGACGAATGATATTGAGTTTTTACCGGATGATTCCGGTTTCCTGGTGGCGAGTCGAGACCGGACGTTATCGCGTGTTGATGTTGCGAGCGGCTCGGTTCGGAAGCTTGTTACGCTGCCTTACGAGTTGAAGGCTATAAGTCTTTCGGCGGATGGGGAGTGGGTTGCAGGCGCATCGTGGTCGGGTCAGGTTGTGCTGATTCATTTGACGGATTTGTCTTTACACGAGATTGCCAATGATGCTTCGAGTCGTGCGTTGTCGGTGCGGTTTAGTCCTTCTGGCCGTTATGTGGCATACGGTCTGGATGATCATGGTAATAAGCGTGGGATTGTGCGAGTGTATGATCGTGAGGCGAAGGAGACGCGTCATTTTACGGGGCACCGGGCGGGTGTATATGATGTAGAGTTTAGTCCGGATGAGCATTTGCTTGCGAGTGCGGGGCTTGATAAGCGATTGCAATTGTATGTACTCGATGCACCGGAGGATCTTCCGGTTGTGATGGATAACAATACTGGTTTTATATGGGATATCGCTTTTGCGAAGGGATCGGATTTTTTGATTGCTTCGTGCAGTGAGTCTGAGTTGCGGGTATGGCCTACGGATCCGTCGTTGCTGGCGGCTCAGATTTGTCCGCAGCTTCACCGCAATATGAGTGATGACGAGTGGAAGAAGTATGTTGGGGTACAGATACCGTATGAAGAAACCTGTTTGCCAACATCGACCAAAAAATAGAGCATGACCCTGATACGAAAGGCGGTGTTACTGTTGCTGATGAGCGTGGCCTCTGGTGTTTCCGGTTGGGCTCAGGATGTGTGCGAGCTCACGCTAAACCGAGCGGCTGAGGAGTTTAACGCGGGGCATTTTTATGTGATTCCCGGTTTGCTTAAGGAGTGTCTTGATCAGAATCAAAATCAGGCCTGGCGTCAGCGGGCGTATTTGCTTCTGGCGGAGACGTATCTTTTGCTGGAGGATCCGATTGGGGCGGAGGATAGTTATTTGAAGTTGCTTAAGTCTAATCCGGAGTTTGTGACGCGTGAGGATCTTGATCCGATCGATCTTGTTTACCTGAGCAAGAAGTTTACAGCGACTCCTATTTTTTCGCTGCGTGGTCATTTGGGACCTAACGTTTCGCCTATCCGTGTTATTCATGATGTGACGATTGGCGGCGAGTCTTATTCGCGCCAGCGGTATTCGTTCCGGTTGGGGTGGCAGGTTGGTGCAGGGTTGGATTTTAATTATTCGGAGCGGTTGTCTCTTTCGGTGGAGATCGATTATGCTTTTACGACGTTCAACTATCGCAACAGTAATCTGTTTGGACGAAGTAAGGACGTTGTTGAGTTTACGGACCGACAGAACTGGTTTACGGCACCTGTACTGGTTAGGTATAGTGGTGTGAAGGGACGTATGCGCCCGTATGGTGTTTTAGGTTACTCGGGTCATTTGTTGCTGAGCGATCGTGGAAATATTACGGTGATTAACCGAGACCGGAAAATGGGAGAGGAGGCAATGAATACCGAGAGCGTGGAAAGTCCGACGTTGACGTTTACGCATAAGCGGGAGTCGTTCAATCAGTCGGTGGTTTTGGGTGGTGGTTTTACGCTGAAACAGAAGTTGAATTATCTGTTTGTCGAGGTTCGGTATTCGATGGGGCTTAGCAACGTTGTTAACGGTGCGAACCGTTACGACGATCAGACGACGCGTTGGCCGTATGTGGATGATGATTTCCGGATGGACAATCTGGCGATTTCGGTGGGTTATATTCATCCGTTTTATAAACCCAGAAAGCTGAAGAATGCGAGGACCAAGTCGGTACTTCGTAATATTAAACAGGGAGCGCATGCGGATCGTTAATTATATACTTTTTATTCTTCCGTTGGCTGTTGTTGTTTCGTGTTCGACGGACGATGACGGTGCTCCGGATCATACGCAGTACTTTATCAAGTATTACGGTGGTGATGGTGATCAGCAGGGCGTGGACGTTTCGTTGAACGCGGATGGTTCGATGGTGTTGCTGGGAAATTCTATTTCGCTCGCAGGTGTTGTGAGTCCTTTCCTTGTAAAGGTGGATGGTCAGGGGCAGATTTTATGGCAGCGCGCGTGTGGTGGCGATAATGAGCGCGGTGTCGATGTGGAGTTGATTCAGAAGGGGCCTTATGCGGGTAGTCTTGTCGTTGCTACGAATACAGGAAGTGGCGTGTCGTCGCGAATCCGGTTGATTCGTGTTCGTCAAGATGGTTCGAGTATCGACAGTCTGGCGATACCTTCGGGTGTTTCTCAGGTTGCTAAAAGTGTTACGGCTTTACGTATAGGGACTGGGTATGCTGTTGCAGGGTGGGCGAGTGGTGATTTTACGCCTGATCCGCAGTTGGTTGTTCCGCCGCCTGACGAGGCGGATATTCTTTCATTACATGTAGACGAGACGCTTACGCGCATCGACACGATTTTGCGCCAGGGAGGCGAGCATGTGGGTTCTGCGGTCAAGGTGTTCGAGGCGCAGGAGAACGCTGCTTTGAAGTATATGGTTTTTGGTTATTCAGACCGTCCGTTGGGTAGCGGGCTTACGTACGAGCTTAACTTTGAAGTGATTCCTTCTATCAACGGAATCCAGTATCCGCGAAAGGATGCGGGCACGGTTGGCGAAGCCCAGACCGCGGCCGCGGTTATTGAGACGCCGGTATCGTATGGGGCGGGTTATCTGATGGCTGGTACCTCGGGGAATAGTACGGCGGGAGATATTTACCTAGCGAAGTTTACGACGAATTTAGATAACAGCTATGCGCAGCGTTTGGCGCTGGGTAAGTCGCTGGAGACTGTTTCGTTGGCACTTGCGGCGCCTGATGGTTATGCGATTCTGGCAAATGAGATTTTTGCGGATGGTACGCGGAATATGTATTTGTTGCGTATCAGGCTCGATAATTCGGTTTTATGGGCCCGTAGTTTTGGTTCCAGCGGGGGCGATGATTCCGGTGGTGCGGTTATCAGTTTACCTGACGGGCGTCTTGCGGTTGTAGGTACTGTTGCCCTGGAAACCCAGCAAAAAATGGCTTTAATCGTGGTTAATGCCACGGGTGATTTTTCAAACTGAGGCCAAATCCTGTATATTGTGGAGGGGTTACATTTTTTTATTGTACTCCATTAAGCTCTATAGTCTATACCAGTCGGCCGGCCTTACTCTTATGATTAGAACCCTGAGATTCTACGCGTGTAGTATTATACTTCTGTGCATCGGGTTTCTGGCGCCGGTGCGGGTATTTTCGCAATGTTCCATTACTGGTTTAAACACAACGTATTGTTCGGATGATGCTGCCGTTGTGTTAACGGGGTCTTCTACTTTTTTTGGTACGGGCGTTACGGGTGGTAATACATTCACGCCGGGTTCTGCAGCAGGGACCAATACTATTGCCGGTATTACGTATACCGAGTCTACGGGGACATTCAGTCCGGTGGCGACGATGGGGACTCAACTGACGCTTGCAGATAATGCCGTATCGGGCGCTATTACACTTCCTTTCACTTTTCGTTTTTACAATACGAATTACGCTAATGTCCGGATCGGCTCAAACGGGTTTATTGGTTTTGTCGCCGCTGGTATGAGCAGTGCTGTTAATCAGACTTTGCCGAACGCGACAACGCCGAACGCTGTTATTGCCGCTGCGTGGGCCGACCTGGATCCGTCTGCCGGTGGTACAATTGATTATCAAACTGTGGGGACTACGCCTAACCGGCGATTTGTGGTGACGTATTCGAATGTGCCGCAGAAGGTTACCGGAACATTGATTACGGTTCAGATTCAGCTTTATGAGACTTCTAACCGAATCGAGTTTCATACGATCAGTGCTGATTTTTCGTCGTCTGCCGCTACTCAGGGCATCGAGAGTGCGCTTACGGGAACTCAGACTTTTGGTCAGGGTATTGTGGGGCGGAACAATTCCAGTTGGGCGGCTACGAATGATTGCAAGGTGCTTACGTTATGCCGCGTTACTCAAGCGGTGACGGTAAATGCGGTACCTTCGCCTGCTTCGGCTGTTACTCCGGCGTCTACGACGATTTGTTCGGGTGGGACTGTGGCTGTTACGATCGGTTCTACTAATTCGGCTGTTTTATATCAATTGCGTAATTCGACGACGGCGGCTCCGCTGAGCGGTTATTTTTATGGTAACGGTGGGGATCTGACCATTACGAGCGACGCGCTTTCGGCAGCGACGACTATCGGCGTGTATGCGCGGAATGGTGTAACGGGATGTGATTCTGATCTTGCCAATACGGTTTCTGTGACGGTCAATTTGCCACCGGTGTCTGATGCAGGTGCGGATAACGTTACCTGTGGTTTGACGGGTGCGCTTGGCGCAGCGGCTGCTGCATCGGGTAGCACAGGGACGTGGACGTCGTTGAGTGGACCGGGTTCGGTTAGTTTCGGTACGCCAACGTCTCCGACAAGTATGGTCACCGTTGGAGCATACGGTGTGTATGTTTTCCGGTGGACGGTTACGGATGGGGTTTGTGGTGTGAGTGCAGATGATGTTCAGGTTACGTTTCAACAATCGCCTATTGTTACCGTTGAGCCTGTCAATGCTACTGTATGTGACGGTGGGGTGACGTCGTTTTCGGCAGCGGCCAATGGTCCGGGGCTGACATATCAATGGGAGGTTGATGCGGGAGGTGGCTTTGTTCCGGTTACAGAGGCTACGGGGAGTACGCTTACGCTTACGGGTGTTACTGTTGCGATGGATGGTAATTCATACCGACTTGCTGTGAGCGGCGCGTGTGGGCCGGCAGTTAATTCAAACGCGGCGTTGCTGACGGTGAACCGGAAGCCAGAAGTGGCTACCCAACCGGTTAACGCTGTGATCTGTGCCGGGGGGAATGCGAGTTTTGTGGTTGATGCCGGTACTACGACAGCCCCGGCGTATCAATGGCAGGTGAGCACGAATGGTGGTGTAAGTTATACGGCTGTAACTAACGGAGGAATTTATACGGGTGCAACTACGGCTACTCTTAGCCTGACGGGAGCGCCGTTAACAACGAATGGATATTTATATCGCACGGTAGTGAGCGGTACGTGTGGGCCAAGCGTTACGAGTGATGCGGGGTCGCTGACTGTTCGACAAGCTCCGGCTATTACGGGGCAACCGGTTAACCAGGCAGTATGTGCCGGAGCGAGCGCTACGTTTACGGTTACAGCTACCGGTGCCGGATTGACGTATCAATGGCGTAAGGGCGGCGTGGATATTGCCGGTGAGACGGGGGCGAGCCTTGCGCTTTCGTCTGTGGGTGCGTTGGATGTTGATACCTATACTGTTCTTGTTGGTGGTACCTGCGATGCTACGGGTGTTTTGAGTTCGGCTGCTGCGCTGACGGTGAACGAGCTTCCGGAGGTGGCGACACAGCCGGTGAATTCGGTTATCTGTGCGGGAGACAATACAAGTTTTACGGTGGATGCCGGTGTTACTACAGCACCCGCTTATCAATGGCAGGTTAGTACGAATGGAGGTACGAGTTATACAGCGGTTTCGAATGGTGGTATTTACAGTGGCGCAACGAGTGCGACGTTAAGTCTTACGGCGGCACCGTTAAGTGCTACCGGTTATTTATATCGTGCAATTGTGAGTGGTACGTGTGGGCCTGCCGTTACAAGTAACGCGGGTCTGCTAACTATGCAACAAGGTCCGGTTATTACCGGTCAGCCTGGAAGTCAGGTCATTTGTGAAGGCAGTACGGTGACCTTTACTGTTACGGCAACGGGTACAGGCCTGACGTATCAGTGGCGCAAGAGTGGCGTAGATATTGGTGGCGCTACGGGCGCAAGTCTTGTGCTTTCGTCTGTTGGTGTATCGGATGCTGACGTTTATACTGTGCTGGTGCGTGGCGCTTGTGATGCGACGGGTGTTCTGAGTTCGGTTGCTACGCTGACTGTTAATGAGCAGCCCGAGGTTGTTGGGCAGCCGGTGAATTCGACGCTTTGCGCAGGAGGAAATACGAGCTTTACGGTTGATGCGGGTGTTACTACAGGCGCTGTTTATCAATGGCAGGTGAGCACGAACGGTGGTTCCAGTTATACACCTGTGAGCAATGCGGGTATCTATACCGGCGCGACGACGGCTACTCTTGGTCTTACAGGTGCTCCGTTGAGTGCCAATGGTTATTTGTATCGCGCTGTGGTAAGCGGCGCCTGTGTACCGACGGTTACCAGTGATGGAGCCTTACTGACGGTTCAGCAGGCACCGGTGATTACCGGGCAGCCGGTGAGTCAAATTGTATGCGAAGGTAGTGCGGTGACGTTTAGTGTTACGGCTACCGGTGCAGGCCTGACGTATCAGTGGCGCAAGGATGGTGTTGATATCGGCGGTGCTACCGGCCCGAGCCTTGCGCTTTCAGCTGTGAGTGCTGCAGATGCCAGCAGTTATACGGTTCTTGCAGGCGGGACGTGTGATGGAACGGGTGTTTTGAGTTCAGCGGCGGCGTTGACTGTGAATGAACAGCCGGAGATCACCGGGCAGCCTGTGAATGCGGTTATCTGTGAAGGTGGCAATACTAGCTTTACTGTCAATGCCGGTGTTACTACGGGTGCTGCTTATCAGTGGCAGGTTAGTACGAATGGCGGTGCGAGTTATACGAATGTTAGCAACGCTGGTATTTATAGCGGTGCTGCCGCGGGAACGCTGAGTCTTACGGCTGTGGGTTTAAGCTATACGGGGTATTTGTATCGTGTTGTTGTAAGTGGGACCTGTAGCCCGGCTGAGACGAGCGATGCCGGTGTGCTGACGGTTCAGCAGTCTCCTGTTATTACGAGCCAGCCGGTTAGTAAAATTATTTGTGAAGGAGGCTCTGTGACGTATGCTGTGGCTGCTGTTGGTACGGGGCTGACTTATCAATGGAAGAAGGACGGTACCGATATTGGTGGTGCTACTGGTGCGAGCCTGGTGCTTTCGTCGGTAAGCGCTGCGGATGCGGGAAGCTATACTGTACTGGTTGCCGGTACGTGTGATGCGACGGGTGTTTTGAGTACGGCAGCGACGTTGACTGTGAATGAGCAGCCGGAGGTTGCAGGACAGCCTTCAAGTGTGGTGATCTGTGAGACGGATAATGCGAGTTTTACGGTTGATGCGGGAGTGACGACTGCTGCGGTTTACCAATGGCAGGTTAGTACGAATGGCGGCACGAGCTATGGCGTCGTTGTCAATGGTGGTGTTTACAGTGGCGCAACGAGTGCGACGTTGAGTGTTACGGGAGCGCCGTTAAGTGCTAACGGATATTTGTATCGGGCGGTTGTAACTGGAGCGTGCAGCCCTGGTGTGATTAGCGAGGGGGCATTACTAACGGTTCAACAGGCTCCGGCGATTACGGTACAGCCCAACAGCCCGACGGTGTGCGAGGGTGCTGCGGTGACTTTGCGCGTGACGGCCGTTGGTACGGGATTAAGTTATCAATGGAAGAAGGACGGTATTGATGTTGCCGGTGCGACAGGAACGATACTGGTGTTATCGTCGGTGACGACGGGAGATGCCGGTGATTATACGGTGTTGGTGACGGGGGCGTGTAATGCTACGGGTGTGTTGAGCTCTGTTGGAGCATTGACTGTGAACCGAATTCCTACGGCTACAGCTGCCGATGCGACGCTTTGCAGTGGTTCAACTACGACTATTGCGATTACGAATCCTAACGCAGTGCCGGGGACTGTGTTTAACTGGGTGGTTCAAAGCTCGATGAACGTGACAGGGGCTTCGGCCGGCTCTGGAGCGACGATTGCACAGACGCTTACTGTTGCTGACGGACATACGAACGGACTTGTGACGTATGTTATTACGCCGACTGCTGCGGGTTGCAATGGACCGACGTATGCGGTGCAGGCGTCGGTGATGCCCGTTCCTACGGTGTCGGCATCGCCACAGACGATTTGTTCTGGAGAGAGTACGAGTGTGGCGATCAGCAATCCGAATTCGGTGGCGGGTACGTCATTCGGTTGGGTTGTGAGTGCGACGAATGTTACAGGGGCTTTCACGGGTAGTGGATCTGTGATAAGCCAGGTGCTTACATCTACGGATGGTGTTACGCCCGGTACTGTTAGTTACCGTATTACGCCTACAGCCGGTGGTTGTGCGGGTATGCCAGTGGATTTGGTGGTGACGGTGTTGCCAAAGCCTGTTATTTCTAACTCACCTTCTACGCTTATAGCTGAGGTATGCAGTGGGACTACGTTGAATTTTCAACCTATGTCTACGCTTTCGGGAACGACGTATTCCTGGACTTCTTCTGTGATTGGTACGTTGACCGGGGTTTCGGCTTCGGGAACCGGGACGATTACGGATACGCCCGTGAATGCTACGAGCTCCAGTGCGGTTATAATTTATACGATTACACCGTCGCGTGGTGGCTGCACCGGGCAGGTGGTAAACTATGTTGTTACTGTGCGGCCTGTGCCTACGGTTGCTGCTTCCGGCGCAACGACGCTTTGCTCGGGAAGCCAGACGTCTATTGTGATGAGTAATCCTAATTCTGTTTCGGGAACGTCGTATAGCTGGACTATCCTGAGTGCTACGAATGTGACTGGTGCCAGTGCAGGTTCGGGTAATACGATCGGGCAGCTGCTGACGACCACGAACGGGACCTCGCCGGGGACTGTGGTTTATCGTGTTACTCCGTCAGCGAATGGTTGTTCCGGCAGTGCGTTGGATGTTACGATTACGGTGAATCCGATGCCGGTGATTACGAGTCCTGCGAATGATTTGTCGGTGCAGATCTGTAGCGGAGAGACTTTGAATTTTACACCGTTGAGCAGTATTGCGGGTACGGTGTTTACGTGGACGAGTTCTATTACAGGGACCATTTCGGCAGGTAGCGTAACGGCGAGTGGTTCTGGTGCGGTGGACGACAGTCCATTGAATACAGGTAACGTAGCAGCTACTGTTGTTTACCGGATTGTACCGGAGCACAATGGTTGTAACGGTCAACCGGTGAATTATGTGGTGACTGTTAAGCCTACGCCGACGGCTTCGGCTCCGGATCTGACGATTTGCAGCGGGCAAACTGCGGTTATTGCTATACAGCCTACGCCACGATCGGTGAGCGGAACTACGTTTACCTGGACAGCGGCGGCGAGCGCTAATGTTACCGGTGCGGTGAATGGGAATGGTTCGACTATAAGCCAGGTGCTCGCGACTACGAATGCTTCTGTTGGTACGGTTGTATACTCGGTTGTTCCCATGGCGGCGGGTTGTAACGGTCCGGTATCGACGCTTACGGTTACGGTTGATCCGATTGCGACGGTTAACGCCGGCGTTGATTATGCGGTATGCGAGCCTCTGACTATACCGATCAGCGGTACGTTGGGAGGCAGTGCCAGCGCGGGTACGTGGACTGTTAGTTCGGGGACAGGAACGCTTTCGGGCAGTACGGTCAGTGGTGTTACGGTTTCGGCGTTGTATACTGTTGGGGCTGGTGATGTTGGTGGTTCGGTGAGGTTTGTTCTTACTACGAATGATCCTGACGGTGCAGGGCCATGTTCTTTTGTTACTGACGATCTTATTGTTGCTGTGAACCGGAAGGCTCGTGTGGTTGCGCCTGCGGATTATACGGTTTGTGAGCCGGGCTCAATTCCCTTATCGGGTACTTTGAGCGGGAGTGCTGTTACGGGGCTTTGGAGTGTGATAACGGGAAGCGGGACACTGTCTGCTACGAGTGTTACGGGTACTACGGTTACTTCGAATTATGGCGTAGCGGCTACGGATGTTACGCAGACGCTTCGGTTCCGGTTGACTACCAATGACCCGGATGGTTTTGGGCCTTGTGTTGCCGAGTACGATGAGGTGGATGTTCATATTAATCAGTCGGCCAAGGTAAATGCCGGGCCTGATAAGGCAGTTTGTGAGGATGAGCCGATTGTGTTGCAGGGCTCATTTGTGAGTCCAACGACATCGGTTACGTGGAGTGGTGGCAGCGGCGCGGCCCAGTTTTCGAATGTTTCTGATCCGACGGCGACGTATGGTTTGACTGCGGCTGATATTGCCAATGGAAGTATTACGTTGACGCTGTCCACGAATGATCCTGACGGTTCCGGGCCCTGTACGGTTGTATCGGACCAGGTATTTGTGCGGATCAATAAGCTGCCGGAGGTTGGGTTATCGAACCTGAAGGCTTCGTATGCTGAGAACAGTCCGGTTGAATCTCTTGAAGGCTTTCCGAGTGGTGGTGTTTTTACTGGCCATGGTATGATTGCCGGTACGAACCGTTTTGATCCGGGCAATGCTCCGTTTGGTACGGTGGTGATTATGTATACGTATACTGATCCGGTAACGGGCTGTGATAACCGTATTTCGCGTTCGACGATCGTTAATCCTGTTACGGATATTGATTTTGATATTGAGCCTATTCGCCGTGATGTTAGTGGTTTTCCGATTATCTGTGCGAATTCAGGTAATCTGAAATTGGTGGGATATCCGCCGTATAATGACGAGTCGGCTGCCACTGCGTTCTTCAGGAGTGATGATATTCCGAGCCGCATTGGTTTTGATGGTAACAATTATATTGTTAAGACGGACGGGCTTGCAGCGGGAAGTTATGAGGTACAGTATGTTTTCGAGAATATTCAGGGAGCTCGTGATACACTGACGAAGCGGGTTACTGTTTATCCGGGGCCAAAAGCTATTATATCTGTTGATCGCGTTTGTCAGGATCAGGCGTTGACATTTTTGGAGTCGTCTACGATTCCTCATAGTTCGACCGGACATATTACGAAGTATTACTGGAAGTTTGGTGAGTTTGGTGCTGGTAACGGCGATTCGGGATCGCCGCGCAACCCGACGTATACGTACCAGATGTCGGGTAACAAGACTGTGGAGCTGCGTGTAGAGACGGACCAGGGTTGTGTGCATGATACGACAGCTGTAGTTCGGGTAGGGGTGAAGCCATTGGTTGCTTTCGACTGGAAGAAGATATGCAGTGGTATTCAGACGACAGAGTTCCAGGACCAGAGCGTTACTACGGAGTTCAGCCGGATCAAGGAATTTGAGTGGGATTTTGGTGACGGTTATGTGTTGCCATTTGGTGCACCCAATGCGGCGATCCCCGCGGGATCTAATGATAATACTACTTCGGGAACTTATAATAATCCAAATCACACGTATAGTTTGTTCAAGGTGTATACTGTGACACTAACGGTTAATACGGAGGAGAACTGTACTACTTCGAAGACGAGCAAGGTGTATATTCTGGATTACAACATTCCCGGGCCGACTCAAGGGTATTTTACAAATTTTGAAGATGGTCCAGGGACATGGGTTGAGATGGCGAGTGAGACGAGCGATACGAGCTGGGTTTTCGGGCCGCTTGATCCTACGAAGGTTATTAATTCGGCTGCTTCGGGTGTGAATGCCTGGTGGACCGGAAACAACCCGAATTCGGCTACGGATTTCAGTACGTATTATAAGAACGAAGCTTCTGGAGTTATCGGGCCATGTCTTAACCTGGAGAATCTGAAGCGCCCGATGTTGTCGTTGAATTATTGGTCTGATATGCAGGGCGGTTTTGACGGCGCGGTTATTCAATATTCGACGGATGGTGGTTTGACGTGGGAGACTATCGGTAATGCTGAAGGCGATGGTATAGGGTGGTACAATTCGCGCGATCTACAGAGTAATCCGGGAGGTCAGGACAATTATGCGTGGTCTGGCTCTACGACCGGCTGGCGTAATGCCCGTTATAATCTGGATCAGATTCCGCGGTCGAAGCGAGGGCTGGTGGTGTTTCGTATAGCTTTTGCCAGCAACAGTGATAACCCTACCGGAGCGATTCTTAATGGTTTTGCTTTTGACGATGTGTATATCGGAGAGAAGCGTCGGAATGTTTTGGTTGAACAGTTTACGAACGATTCTTATGGCCCGAGTAACCAAGCAGATGCGTATTTTGATAATTTGTACGCGAAGCAATTTGATGTGAAGGATTCGTCGGACTTTATTCCGATGCAATATCATATTGCGACACCAGGATTCGATCAGTTGAATGCCGATAATCCGGGTGATCCGAATGCGCGCTCGCTGCTTTATGGTGTTTCGCAGCCGCCGACGGCATTTATGGATGGTATACAAGGGCAATATGGACCGATTGTGTTTGACGGTGCGTATACGAAGATTACTGCGAATGAGGTTGACCGTAGAGCACTTGCTGATCCGCTGTTTAATATTTCGGTGGACTTTACGAACAATGGAGATTCCAGGGTTCTACAGGGGCAGATTACGTATACTTATATCGATTCTACCCGGTCGCTGAATACGCCCGTGGTGTTGCATGCGGCCTTGCTGGAGACGGGTGTTAATGGCAACACGAATGTGGTTCGGAAGCTTTTGTTTGGTGAAGGAGGTCGTGTGGTAAGTGAGGGGTGGACCCGTGGTGCATCACGGACTGAGGCGATCGACTATTCGATTAACGTTCCGGTTGTTGATCCGGATGCTTTGTCTGTTGTTGCTTTTGTTCAGGATAAGAATACGCAGAACATCTATCAATCCGTTATTCGGAAGGCACCGAGCAAGCAAGGTGCTTTGCCTCCGGTGGGTATTGCGGATGATCCGCATGTAGCGGCGTTGAGTAATTTAAAGGTATATCCGAACCCTTCATCGCAAGCGTTTTACTTGGGTCTGGATGAGGAGTTATCGCGCTCGTATAGCTGGAAGCTGATTGACCAGCGTGGTGTGACGGTATTGAATGGTGACTTAAAGCGGAACCTGGTATCGTCGCCTCAGAAGGTGGATGTGAGTGGTCTTCCGAATGGTATTTACATTCTGGCGATTCAGACGGGAGACCGTGCGTTGGTGTATCGGAAGGTCGCCGTGATGAATGGAACCCATTGATGTGTGCGGGGTATTTCCCGCGCACTTATCGAGGATGTTATTTGATCTTTGCTAGGCCAGCTCTTTGGAGAGTTCGGGGATAAGCAGTCGGCACTGCTGGATGAATTCGTGGGCTATGCCTGGAAGTTGTTCGATGTTTGTGAGGCTTTTGCCATTGAGTTCCATGAATACGATTTCGCTGCGCATGGCATCGAGGCCCATGAGTGTGAACGATGGTTTGATTTGGTGCGCGAGCTTGGAGAGTTTTTCCCACTCGGTGTCGGTGACGGCTTGCTGCATGTCATCGAGGATGGCTGGGATGGTTTGAATGAATGTGGTTATCATTTCGCGTATAAACTCTTCGTTGTTTCCGGATATGGACCGGAGGTATTCGAGGTTGTACGCTGTTTTTAGAGGTGCTTGTATGGGGGGGACGAATACCTTTTCGATGCTTTTGTTTGCCGGCTTTATTTTGAGGTCTTCGAACAGTTTGTGGTATAGGTCTTCGGGTGTAAAAGGCTTCGGCAGGTAATCGTTCATGCCGGCGGCAAGGCACTTTTCAACATCTGACTGCGTGGCGTTTGCGGTGAGCGCGATGATGGGCACGCTGGCTGACTGGTTCATGGTTCGTATTGCCCGGGTGGCTTCGTAGCCGTCCATGACGGGCATTTGGATGTCCATGAGGATTACATCGAAGAAGTTGTTTTTGATTTTTTCGACGGCGACGAGTCCGTTTTCTGCTACGTCGATGTAGCACTGCCAGTTTTTAAGAATGCTTTTGGCGTAGAGGCGGTTTATGTCGTTATCTTCTACGAGTAGTACGCGGAGTTGCGCGATGTTGACGTCTTTGGGCACGAGGTCTTGCTTTGGTATAGACGCCAGTACGGCGGTTGCTTTGCCAATGGCGTATGGTATGCTGACCATGAATGTTGAACCTTCATGCTCTTTGCTTACGACATGTATTTTTCCGTTCTGGAGTTCGACTAATTGTCGGACGATTGTTAGTCCGAGTCCAGTGCCTCCGTAGCGTCTTGTTACGCTTGCATCAGCCTGGCTGAAGCTTTCGAAGATGGTGTTGAGTTTTTCTTCGGGGATTCCGACGCCGGTGTCGGTAACGTCGATGCGGACCCAACAAATTCCTTTTTGTTCACGCTCTACACTGCACTTGATACTGATGGATCCGGAATGTGTGAACTTTACGGCGTTGCTGATGAGGTTTATAAGTATCTGATTGAGGCGTACCGGGTCGCCGAGCAGTATTTTGTTTAGTTTCTCATCGATACTGTAGTCGAGGTTGAGCTTTTTTTCTTTGGCCTGATAGGTAAAGGTGTTGATGAGTGAAGGTAACAGGTCTTTTGGGTTGAATGCGATTTTCTCGAATTTGAGTTTGCCGGATTCAATGGCAGTGATGTCGAGTATGTCGTTGATGATGACCTTCAGGTTTTCGGCGGAGTGCTTGATGGCATTGAGGTATGTTTCTCGCTCATCGGGGCTTGGGTTCTGGCTCAGGAGGTTGGCCATACCGGCGATGCCGTTTATGGGTGTGCGTATTTCGTGGCTGATGTTGGCCAGGAATTGTTCTTTGGCTTTTTGAAGTCTGACGAGTTCTTCTTCGTTGTTTTTGCGTTGCGTGATATCGCGGCAGTCCAGGATGAAGCCATCGAGACCCTCTTTGTGTTTGAGGTTTATGGCGTTGAATTCCAGAAACTTGTACGTGCTATCTTTGCATAGAAACTGGAATTCAACCTTTTCGGTATACGCCTTTTTCTGACTTTGTTTGAATTTGGTTTTAATATCGTTTACGCTGTCGGGCAGTACGTAGTCGAAGAAGTTTTTGCCGATGAGGGCTTTTGCTTTGTAGCCGAGTACCTGTAAAGCTGAGGCATTATGGTATCGAATCTTGCCGGTATAGTCAACCACCAGGATTATGTCGGAGCCGTCTTCGACAACGGCTTCATAGAATGAGCCTTTTTTTACGTAGTTCTCGATTTCCATTTTTAGATGCCGAGCTCCTCCATTTCTTTGAGGTAGCGGTATAGTGACGATTTACCGATATCGAGCTTTTTGGCTACTTCGAGTACGTTGTCGTCGTATTTGTTGAGGTAGTGTCGAATTATGCGGTACATGAATTCCTGCATAGTCATTTCCTGATAGAGGAATGATTCCATACGTGCGGTGCTGTTGAAGCTTATGTCCTGTGGCCTTATGTCCTGATCTTCGGCCATTACGGCGGCGAGTTCAATGATGGATTTGAGTTCGCGTATGTTGCCGGGGAAAGGATATTGCAGGAGTTTTTCCTGTGCCTCGGGGCTGATCTTGAATTTCCGCATCTGGTTTTCCTGGGCGAAGTTGTCGAGGAAATGTTTTGCGACGAGTATGACGTCGTTACCTCTTTCGCGGAGCGGAGGGAGATGTATGGGGAGGCCAAGCAGACGGTAGTATAAGTCTTCGCGGAATCGGCCGGCTTTGGCTTCTTCGGCGAGGTCTTTGTGTGTTGCTGCGAGGATGCGTACGTCGAGTTTGATGACCTGGTTACCACCGATGCGTGTTACTTCGCGTTCCTGTAGTACGCGTAGTAGCTTAGCCTGTAGGTTGGGATCCATTTCGCCGATTTCGTCGAGGAATATAGTTCCACCTTCGGCTTCTTCGAATTTCCCGATGCGGCGTGTAATGGCACCGGTAAATGATCCTTTTTCGTGTCCGAAGAGTTCGCTTTCGATGAGGTCTCTGGGGATGGCGGCGATGTTTACAGCTACGAAGGGTTTGTTTTTACGCTTCGAGTTATAGTGTATTGCTTTGGCTACCAGTTCTTTGCCGGTACCTGTTTCGCCGGTGATGCTAACGGATATGTTTGTTTGTACGGCTTTCTCGAGTAGTGAGAATACACGTTTGAGTGCGGGGCTGCTTCCGACGATGCTTTTCTCGAACTCATACTTTTCAGAGATTTCGCGCTTTAGGTGGTCTATCTCTTTGATCAGTGATGTTTTGTTCCGGGCATTGTTGATGGAGTTGAGTAGCCGGTCTTTCGTTTCGTGGTCTTTGGAGATGTAGTCATAGGCGCCGAGTTTGAGGAGTTCGACGGCGGTATGGATTTTCTCCTGAGCGGACACGATGATTACGCTCATGTTAGGATCATGGCTACGGATCTGGCTCAGGACTTTTTCGCCGGGCATGTCCGGTAGTGAGTAGTCCAGTGTGATGACCGCGGGATTTTTGTAGAGGTTAGCCAGGCAGTCTTTTCCTGAGGTAAAGAATTGTACCTCATAGTCCGGGTTGAGTTCAAGGACGTATTTCAGGAATTTGGTGTAGGCGGGGTCATCCTCGACTACAAAGATTTTTACGGGGTCTTTGTCGTACATACGGGCATTTCAGTTCTTAAACTTTGAAAAAATTTTAGTGTCAGGCCTAATGACACGCACCCGGCGGTCAGAAGCCGGTATTTAATATACAAAATATGCATTTACGGATGATAACTGTCATGGTAAATATAAGTCTGAATTTAGTTGAAAGAAAGATTTATAAATAGTGGTGATTTGATGAAATTTAAAGGTAAGGAGAAATGACGGGAGTCATGATTAGAGAATTCGACAGACTTACTGATGGCGAGGTGGAACTCATGCTACGGGCACCGTTGCTTGTGTGCATTCTTATCGCAGGGGCTGATGGTACGATAGACCGGAAGGAGACCCGAGAGGCGATAGGCTTTGTGCGTAAGCAGGCTGAGCAGCAGCGTTCGGTACTGGAGGAATACTTTCGCGAGGTGTATCCGGATTTTGAGGACAAGCTTAAGATCCTGATCCAGTCGTATCCTTATGAGTCGACGCAACGGACGCCCATGATCGCCTCGGAGATGGCTGCTCTTGGGGGCCTTTGGGTTAAGCTAGGGAAGGACTTTTCGCATCATTTTTATACGATGCTTCGGAGTCTGGCAGAGCGGGTTGCCTCATCGTCGGGCGGGATTCTGGGTATCCGGTCTGTTGGTACGGAGGAGGCTCGGCTGATTGGGCTGCCGATGATTGAAGCGCCCCGGTTGTAAGGGGAGCGGTGTTGGTTTGATGTTGGGTGCGCGGTTGGTGAAAAAACCGTGTACGAGGTTATTTTTTGCGGTTTTAATTGTGCTTTAGTTCTTTCTGGTTTGGTGACAATTCCCATATTTGCAGTGGGTTAAAAGGATCTATGTCATCATCGTCTTCCTGGTTTAGTAGTTCGATCGTACCGTTGCGGGTAGTATTCCTTATGTGGGGAGCGTTTTACCTTGAGTTGGTGCTTAGTTTCCCGTTAAGCCAGTTTGGTATTTTACCCCGTACGGCGTGGGGGCTGGTGGGCATTTTCATGGCGCCGCTGCTTCACGGCAATTTTCTACACCTAGTTTCGAATACGGTTCCGCTTCTTTTTCTGGGGACGGTTCTGTTCTTTTTTTATGGCCGCATCGGTGGGCGTGTGTTTTTGCGGGGGTACTTCTGGACGAATATGCTGGTGTGGTTGTTTGCCCGGGAGGCTCTTCATATCGGCGCGAGCGGGTTGGTTTATTCGCTGGCGTTCTTTCTGATTTTTTTTGGTTTGTTCCGTCGCGACGTTCGGTCGATCCTGATTTCGGTGATCGTGCTGTTGTTGTATGGCGGTGTATTTTATGGTGTTTTGCCGAGTGATCCCCAGGTTTCGTGGGAGTCTCATTTTGCGGGGGCTCTGGTGGGTATTTTTACGGCAGTGACTTTCAGTAGTAAAAAAAATGTGAGCTGATGGATGCAAATGTTAAGAAGATCCTGTCGGATCTAAAGGCTAATAAGTTCAGTCCTGTTTACTTCCTTCAAGGTGAAGAGACGTTTTATATTGACCTGATATCGGATTATATCGAGAAGCATGCGTTGGCGGATTCGGAGCGTGGTTTTAACCAGGTTATTGTTTATGGTAAGGATGTTACGATGGCAACGATTCTGACGCATGCGCGTCGGTTTCCGATGATGGCTCAGCGCCAGGTTGTTTTGGTAAAGGAGGCTCAGGATATACAGGATCTTGGTAAGGAGATTGGTGGTAAGCTTTTGCTTGACTATGTTTCGAAGGCGGTGCCTACAACGGTGCTGGTGTTTTGTCATAAGCATAAGAGTCTTGACAAGCGTAAGGAGCTTGGCAAGAAGATTGGACAGTGGGCTACGATGCTGGATACGAAGAAGCTGTACGACAACCAACTGCCGGAGTTCGTACAGGAGTATACGAAGGACAAGAAGATCAGTGTCGACGATCGGGCTGTGCATGCGTTGTGCGAGTTTGTAGGTAACGATCTGCACCGTTTGGCGAACGAGATCGATAAGCTTGTTATATCGCTTCCTGCGGGTGAGGGGATTACGGTTGAGCGCGTGATGAACCAGGTAGGGGTGAGCAAGGAGTATAATATTTTCGAGCTTCAGAAGGCTATTGTTCAACGTGATTCGCTACAGGCCGCGAAGATTGTTAATTACATTGAGCGCAATACGAAGAAGAACCCGGTTATTCCGGCGGTGGCTTACCTATTTTCTTTTTTCAGCAAGTTGCTGGTAGCGTCGCAGGCTACAGATAAGACGGAGAAGGGACTGGCGAGTGAGCTTCGGATAAGTCCCTACGCTGTTCGTGATTATACGCTTGCGTTGCGTCAGTTTCCGGTGGCTAAGATCATCGATAACATATCCAGCATTAAAGATGCGGACCTCAAGTTGAAGGGGGTTAATACGGGATCGGGAGATGATGGTCAGATTATCCGGGAGCTTGTGTGGCGGCTGATGAACTGAGGTCTTGCTGTACTGGCGTACATTTTTTGGTTCTTTATTTGCAATAAACTTTTGACTTTGCTGTTTTAAACACAACACTTATTCGATCTCATGTACCGGTATCTAGTTATAATATTTTTTGCTTTTGCCGCTAAAGGGTTATTGGCGCAGGATCAACTGTCACAAAACAAAGTCGAGAAGCTATATGATCGGGGCACCGAGCTGGTGAATCACTCGAACTATGGCGCGGCCCGGGCTGTGTTCACCGACTTTCTAGCTCAGGCATCGCCGACGGATTCACGTCGTGGGGAGGCTGAGTATTATGTGGCATTTTGTGCCCTTAATCTGGGGCATCGCGATGGCGAGAAGCTGATCGATGATTTTATCGATCGCAACCCTTCGAGCCCTAAAGCTTCGACGGCGTTTTACGACCTGGCTAATTTCTTTTATGCCGAGGGTAATTATGTAAAGGCTGGGCAGTATTTCAAGAAGGTTAATTTCCCTGCGCTGACGAACGAGCAGCAGAACCAGGGGCATTTTAAATGGGGATACAGTTATTTTAACCAAAAGAAGCTGGACGAGGCGCTGGAGCAATTCAATTTTGTGAAGCGTCAGAGCTCGGCGTATTCGGCGGCCGCGAATTACTACGCGGGCTTTATTGAATATTCCAAAGGCCAGTATGAGGAAGCGTTGTTTGACCTGAAGAAGGCGGAGACGAGTCCATCGTATTCGAAGGTTGTTCCCTCGCTCATCGCGATGATCTACTACAAGCAGAAGCGTTATGATACGCTGCTGGAGTA
>Ga0065165_1000785_pt1 | contig 42533 bp, 39 predicted proteins | sample AraplaMF_Cvi_mMF_FD_63813 | JGI IMG/M metagenome (GOLD analysis project Ga0065165, IMG submission 63813) | Arabidopsis root microbial communities from the University of North Carolina, USA - plate scrape MF_Cvi_mMF (version 2) (version 3) | ecosystem: Host-associated > Plants > Roots >... | reverse complement strand
CCGGAAGCACTCAGCAAATCGATCCATCGGCGGCTCCATCCCAACCAGGAGCTACCTTCAGAATCAATTTATCGCCGCTTCGCAACAACTTACCAAGCTGGACATGCGATTCCCCTGCCCCGGAGGGGGAGGGTAAAAGGCAGCCGGAACGACCCTCAATGCCCCGCGACCGGCTCCGTCGCCGTATCATAGGTCGTCACCGTCTTGCCGCCGCTGCGATAGACCACCGAGGCCGCGATGATGCCGAGCAGGGCCGCCAGCATCAGCCAGTAGCCGGGGGAGGCCTTGTCGCCGGTGTGCTCGATCAGCAAGGTCGAGGCGAACGGCGTGAAGGTGCCGAACAGGGCCGCTGCCAGCGCAAAGGCGAGTGAGAAGCAGGTGGTGCGCACATGCGCCGGGACGATCTCGACCAGCGCGCCGAGCATGGTGCCGCTGTAGACGCCGAAATAGAACGAGAACATCATCTCGACGGCGAGCAGCTTGCCGAAGGTCGGCGCCGCCACCAGCCAGTGCAGCGCCGGATAGGCGGTCACGAGCGCAAGGCAGGCAATGGTGATCAGTACCGGCTTGCGGCCAATGCGATCCGAGACGGCGCCCCCGACCGGATTCCAGAAGAAGTTGGTCACGGCGACCAGCAGCGTCACCAGCAGCGCATCCTGCGTCGACAGCTTCAGCACGGTCTTGCCGAAGGTCGGGGTGTAGACGGTGACGAAGTAGAACGTCGTGGTGGTCAGGATCGCGATCATCATGCCGAGGATGACGATGCGCCAGTTGGCGAGCGCGGAGGCGAACACCTCGCTTGCGGTCGGATGCTTCTTCATCGCGAGGAAGGCCGGCGTCTCCTCCAGCGTCCTTCGCAGGAAGAAGATCAGGGGAATGATCAGGCAGCCGACGAAGAAGGGAATGCGCCAGCCCCAGGCGGCGACGGTGTCGGCCGGCATCACCTCGGAGAGGAGATAGCCCAGAATCGAGGCCACGAAGATCGCGACCTGCTGGCTCGACGACTGGAACGAGGTGTAGAAGCCGCGATTGCCGGGCGTGGAGATCTCCGCGAGATATACCGACACGCCGCCGAGCTCGACGCCGGCGGAGAAGCCTTGCAGCAGGCGGCCGATCAGCACGATCACGGGCGCGGCGATGCCGATGGTCGCATAGCTCGGGCAGAACGCGATCACGACGGTGCCGATCGCCATGATGCCGAGCGTGACGATCAGGCCCTGGCGACGGCCGATGCGGTCGATGTAGGAGCCGAGCACGATCGCGCCGACGGGACGCATCAGGGCGCCCAGCCAGAACACGCCGAACGTATTGAGCAGCGACGCGGTCTCGTTGGTCGAGGGGAAGAAAGCCTTGCCGATCGCGGCGGCGTAGAAGCCGAACAGGAAGAAGTCGAACTGTTCGAGGAAATTGCCTGACGTGGCGCGCAGGATCGCGCCGATGCGCGATTTGACCTCGGGCGGATTGGTTGCTGTTGCTGGTCCAGCCATGAATTTATTTCCCCTTCAAGACGCGGCCAGACCGGAACTCATTTCACGGCAAGGCGACAGATTGCTGCTGCGGCAATCTGTCTTACCCCTTCCCGCGCGAGGCGTGGCGAGTCAATCGAATTTGCCGGGGAAGTTGATGATTTTTCAGGCTTTATTCTGCGTTGCAGCAATCATCCATTGCCGGAATGCGGCAAGCTTCGGCGCCTCGCGACGGCCCTGTGGCGAGACCAGGTAGAAGCCGGCATCGGCCGGCAGCGCGATCTTGAAGGGCACCACGAGCCGGCCCTTGGCGATGTCGTCCTGCACATAGGACGTTCGCCCCATGGCCACGCCGATGCCATCGATCGCGGCCTGGATGGTCATGAAGATCATGTCGAAGGTGATGCCGGGCTGCCTTGCGATGTCGGCCGGCAGGCCCGCCGCGGTCAGCCACAGCCGCCAGTCGTCGCTGTTGGCATTGGATGTGTGCAGCAGCGGATAGCCTTTCAAATCCTCTGGCTGGCGCAGCGGCTTGTCGCCGCGCAGCAGCGAGGGGCTGCACACCGGAAACAGCTCGTCCGCCATCAGCCAGTCGGCGCGCAGGCCCGGCCACTGGCCGCGACCGTAGCGGATCGCGGCATCGACATCGTCACGCTGGAAGTCGACGAGGCTCGTCGAGGTCGTGATGCGGACGTCGATGCCGGGGTGTTGTTCCTGGAAATCGGTCAGCCGCGGCAGCAGCCATTTTGCCGCGAGCGAGGCCAGCGTCGAGACCGTCAGCACCTTGTCGTCGTCCTTGCGCAGCAGCCGGTCGGTGGCGAGGCGGAGGTCGTTGAAGGCGGCGCGGACACCGGGCAGGTAGTCGCGCGCCTCCGGCGTCAGCGCCAGCGCACGGTTCTGCCGGACGAACAGGCGGACGCCCAACTCCTCCTCGAGCCGGCGGATCTGATGGCTGATCGCGGTCTGGGTCACGTTCAGCTCCCCAGCGGCCAGCGTGAAGCTGAGATGGCGCGCGGCGGCCTCAAAGGCCCGCAATCCGTTCAGGGACGGCAATCTGGCAGTCATCTGGCAGCAGGATTCATGAGCTTATTTCATGCGAAAGGGTACAAATTGTCGTTTGTCGCAGCGCACTCGCAAGCAGATATTAGCGTTCAGATTAGCTCCAGGAGCTGAAAATGTCTACTTTGACCCAGAATTCGATGACAAATCATCATGCAAACGGCCTGATCCAGCAGATCGGCGAGACCCTTCACGTCTGGCACGAGCGCTATCGCACCAGGCGCGAACTCACCAACTGGACCGCCCGCGATCTCCATGACGTCGGCTTGTCCTGGACCGACATCGCCTACGAGGCCGACAAACCCTTCTGGCGGGCCTGATTGGCCGCCAGGCCGGCGCCGCCTGACTGCAGGGGCGCCGGCGGTCCCTTTTTCGATAGGGTTTGCGTCATGAGCACGCTCCGCCTGGAAGATTTGAAGCAATATTCGGACGTGCTGCGCACCCGCGACGGTGAGGCCATGAACGTTCGCTTCATCGAGCCGCGCGACACCGAGGAGCTTCAGCACTATTTCCGCTCGCTCACGACCCGTTCCCGCTACAACCGCTTCTTCGGCGCGGTTAGCGAATTGCCGAAGGGCCTGCTGAGCGAATTCCTGGATGTCGGAGCGCGCGAGCGCTTCACCGTGGTTGCGACCAGGATGGTCGACGGTTTCGAGACGATCGTCGCCGAGGCGCGCTATGCCTTCCATGCCGGGACCTCGACGCTCGAGTTCGGCCTGTCGGTCGATGATCGCTGGCAGGGCCACGGCATCGCCACAGCGCTGATGAAGAATCTCGAATGCCGCGCGGCCGCGCTGGGCGCGGAGCATATGTTCGGCGACACGCTGCGCTCCAACGACACCATGATCTCGCTCGCGCGCAAATCCGGTTTCGCCTTCGTCAACCATCCCGACGACTGGAAGCTGGTGCGCTTCGACAAGGAGATCGACGTCGCGCCGAAGGACATTCCCTGCGCGAGCTGGCGTCTCGCAGCACTTTCCCGTCAGACCGAAAGCCCCTCAGCCTCGGCCTGACAGCACTTGGTGCCCGGCCTAGTGCCGGGCATTTTTTTCTTGTAGCCCGGATGGAGCGTAGCGCAATCCGGGATTCGTGCCGCGGTCGCGGGGTCCCGGATTTCGCTCCGCTTCATCCGGGCTACGGTACTTACTTCCCCGTGAACACCGCCTTGCGCTTCTCGATGAATGCCTGCACCGCCTCCTTGTGATCGGCGGTCGTTGTGAGGCGGATCAGCCGTTCGGCTTCGTGGTCCCTGGCGGTTTCGAAATCGAACAGCAGGGCTTCGTCGAGATTGTCCTTCATGTAGCGCAGCGCCAGGCGCGGGCCTTCGGCGAGCGACTTGGCCAGCGCGAACGCCTCGGCTTGCAACTTGTCGTCGGGCACGATTCGATTGACGAGGCCGATGGCCTCGGCACGCGCCGCATCGACCCGATCGCCGGTGAACATCAGCTCGCGGGCCCGCGCGGTGCCGACCAGCCGCGTCAGTAGCCAGGCGATGCCGTAATCGCCTGACAGCGCGATGCGGGCATAGCCGGTGGCGACGAAGGCCGATTGCGCGGCGATGCGGATGTCGCAGGCCATGGCGATGGCGAGCCCGGCGCCGACCGCGGGGCCGGGCAGCGCCGCGATGGTCGGCTTGCGCACCGACACCAGCGCGCCGGTCAGCAGCCGCTGCCGCTCCTGGAGATCGGCGACCTTGTCGTCAAAGGACATCTCCAGCTTCTTCGGGTCGCGATGCGCACCCATGCCCTTGACGTTGCCGCCGGCGCAGAACGCCTCGCCCGCGCCGGTGAGCAGCAGCGCGCCGACGCCGGGATTCTCGCCGCAGGTTCTTATCATCGTGCGCAGCGCCGGCGTCAGCGTGTCCGACAGCGAATTGCGCGCCTCCGGCCGGTTCAGCGTGATGACCGCGACGCGGTCGCGGATGACGCAGAGCAGTTCGTTGGTGCCGGTGTCAATGGCGGTTTCGGTGGTCATATCGCTCCCTTTCTTCGTCATTGCGAGCGAAGCGAAGCAATCCAGAATCGTTCCGCGGGAACAGTCTGGATTGCTTCGTCGCTGCGCTCCTCGCAATGACGGTTGTTATGAATTTATCGCCTCAAAACTTCTCCACCCACGGCCGCAGCTCGAGCTCCCAGCTCCAGGCGCTGCGCGGTTGCTGCAACACATTCCAATAGCTCTCCGCGATCGCATCAGGATCCAGCATCGAGTCCGGCTTGTCCGGTGCTTCCGTCCGCGCCGCACTGCGGATGCCGCCGTCGATGACGAAATGCGCGACATGGATGCCCTGCGGCGAGAGTTCGCGTGCGAGACTCTGGGCGAGGCCGCGCAGCGCGAACTTGCCCATCGCGAACGAGGCCGACTGCGCATAGCCCTTGACGCTGGCGGACGCGCCCGTGAACAGGATCGCGCCGTGCTTGATCGGCAGCATGCGTCTTGCCGCCTGCTGCGCCACCAGGAAGCCGCCATAGGCGCTGACCGCGATCGCATTGGCGACGTCGGCCGGGACGAGATCGACGAACGGCCCGCGCGTGCGGCCGGAGGCATTGTAGACGACGAGGTCAGGGGTGCCGATCTCGCGCTCGACGAGGCCGAACAGGCGCTCGACCTCGTCAGGCTCCGTCGCGTTGCAGGCATAGGCCTTCGCGCCGGTCTCGCTACAGAGCGCACCCAGCTTCTCGACTTTTCGCGCCGCCAGCGCGACGCGAATGCCCTGCGCGGACAGCAGCCGCGCCAGCGACGCGCTCAGGCCCTCGCCGGCACCGACGATGAGGGCGATCTTGTATTTTGGATGTTCCATGACGTGATCTCTCGGAGACAAGGAGTTGCTGATCTATGCATGGTGCGCGCCGACGGCCAGCCGGCGCGATCACAATTCCGCAGAGCGAATTGCTCCTTCACGGCGATCATGCCTCCCTGACAATTTGCGGCTTTATCCAGCTTTCCGGCTGGAGCATGATCGACATCATTCAACGCGGCAAGCGATAAGAATTGCCGGTGGGCGGAAACGAAGAGGACGATCATGCACAAGCCGGTCACAGCGCAGCCGAAACCCGTCGCGGCCGCGGGCCTGCTGGCGCCCGATACCACTGGCATGAACTTCTACCGCGCCGATCAGGCGTTGACGGACCTTTTGCGCATCCATCTCCCGGACACGCTGTTCCGTCACATCGAACCGCATCTCGATCGCCTCGGCGAGCTCGCCGGCGGTCATCTCGACGAGTGCGCGCGTCTCGCCGACCGGCACACGCCGGTGCTGCATCAGCGCGACAAGTTCGGCCGCGACGTGCAGTCGATCGAATATCACCCGGCTTATCGCGAGCTGGAGAACGCCGCCTTCGGCGAGTTTGGCATCCACGCGCTGTCGCTCCGCAAGGGCATCATGGGCTGGCCCGACAAATATCCTGTCGTGGCCAAGCACGCTTTCACCTTCCTGTTCAACCAGACCGAATTCGGCATGGGCTGCCCGATCAACGTCACCGACGGCTGCGCAAAGCTGCTTTCGAATTTCGGCAGCGAGGCGCTGAAGGCGAAATATCTCGACGGCCTGACCTCGACCGACATGAGCAAGCTGACCCAGGGCGGCCAGTTCATGACCGAGAAGGAAGGCGGATCCGACGTCGGCACGCTGACGACGCGCGCCGTGCAGGACGGCGACCATTGGCGCCTGTATGGCGAGAAATGGTTCTGCTCGAATGCCGACGCCAAGGTGGTGATGCTTCTGGCGCGCCCCGAAGGCGCCGGCCCCGGCACGCGCGGCGTCGGCCTGTTCCTGATGCCGCGCTTTCTCGACGACGGCGCGCAGAACCACTACCGGATCGTGCGCCTGAAGGACAAGCTCGGCACCCGCTCGATGGCCTCGGGCGAGATCAAGTTCGAAGGCGCGATCGCCTATGAAGTCGGCAAGCTCGACCGCGGCTTCGTGCAGATGGCCGAGATGGTGAACTCGTCGCGGCTCTCCAACGGCGTCAAGTCGACCGCGCTGATGCGCCGTGCCTATCACGATGCGATGACCGTGGCGAAGAACCGCGTGGTGTTCGGGCAGCGTATCATCGACCTCCCGCTCGGGCGGCGCCAGATGCTGAAAATCATGCTGCCGGTCGAGCAGGCGCTGTCGATGAGCTTCCTCACCGCGGACGCGCTCGATCGTGCCGAGGCCGGCAGCCAGGATGCGGCTGCACTGCTGCGTATTCTCACCCCGACGCTGAAATTCCGCGCCACGCGGGATGCGCGCAAAGTCTGCGGCGATGCGCTCGAGATGCGCGGCGGCATCGGCTACATCGAGGAATTCGCCACGCCCCGCCTGCTGCGCGATGCCCATCTCGGCTCGGTCTGGGAAGGCACCGGCAACATCGTCGCGATCGATGCGCTGCGGCGCGCGGTCGGCCGCCACGGCGCCGAATCCGCGCTCGCGGCCGATCTGCACGCGCGGCTCGACGACGGGGCGTCCGTGCCGCAGGCCTGGCGCGACAATCTGCGCGGCTTCGTCGATCGCGCCGTCGGTTTCGCGCGCGAGGTCGCGGGAAAGTCCGAGAACGAGGCCGATGCGCGCCGCGCCACCAGCCTGCTCTATCATGTCGCAAGCGCGGTCGCGCTCGCCTGGGAGGCGCATCGTATTCACGAGATGCGCGGCGATGCACGCCGGCTGCTGCTGTCGCGCCTCGTCATCGACCATCGCGTGTCCCCGAGCGATCCGTTCCGGCTGACGGAAAATGCCACGCAGGCGAAGATCGCCGCGCTGCTGCTCGGCGATCGCGTGGCCCCCATGAGCGAGGTTGGCGAACTGGTTCTGGCAGCGTAGGCTACGCGTCACGATCAAACAAAAAACGCGATTGGGAGTGCTCGATGAAGGCCGCCGTCCTCTATGAAGTCAATAAGCCGCTGGTCATCGAGGATGTCAGCCTGCCGAAGCCGGGGCCGCGCGAGGTGCTGATCCGCACCTCAGTGGCGGGGCTCTGCCACTCCGATCTGCACTTCATGGAAGGCCTTTATCCGCATCCGCTGCCCGCCGTGCTCGGGCACGAGTCCGCCGGCGTGGTCGAGCAAGTCGGTTCCGACGTCACCTATGTGAAGCCCGGCGATCACGTCGTCACCTGCCTGTCCGTGTTCTGCGGCACTTGCGACAATTGTACCACTGGCCGGACCGTGCTCTGCACCGATACGACCGTGAAGCTGCTGCCGGGTGCTTCCAACCGGATGCAATGGTCCCGACCTGAGAAACTGCATCAGTTCCTCAACCTCTCGTCCTTCGCCGAGCAGATGCTGGTGCACGAGAACGCCATCGTCAAAATCCGCAAGGAGATGCCGCTCGATCTCGCCGCGCTGATCGGCTGCGGCGTCATCACCGGCTACGGCGCCGTCGTGAACACGGCAAAGGTGACGGCGGGCGAGACCGTTGCGGTGATCGGCTGCGGCGGCGTCGGCATGGCTGCGATCAACGGCGCGCAGATCGCCGGCGCCGGCCGCATCATCGCCATCGACACCAATCCGGCAAAGCTCCAGCTCGCGACCAAGCTGGGCGCGACCGACATCATCAATCCCGCCGATGGCGACGTCGTGAAGCAGGTCCGCGATCTCACCAATGGCGGCGTGCAGCATTCCTTCGAGGTGCTCGGCCGCAAGGAAACCGCCGAGCAGGCCTTCGGCATGCTCGCCTCGGGCGGCACCGCCACCATCGTCGGCATGATCCCGTTCGGCCAGAAGATCGAGCTGCACGGCTTTGATTTCTTGCGCGAGCGCCGGATCCAGGGCTCCTCGATGGGCTCCAATCATTTTCGCGTCGACATGCCGCGGCTGGTGGACTTCTACCTGCGGGGACGGCTGCATCTGGAGGACTGGATCTCGGCCAAGCTGAAGCTCTCCGAGATCAACGAGGGTTTTGCCAACATGAAGGCCGGCAAGACGCTGCGCAGCGTGATCATGTTCGATAGTTAGTAGTTCGTAGCCCGGATGGAGCGCAGCGCAATCCGGGATCTTTCCGCGGATGGGCTGTCCCGGATTTCGCTGCGCTCCATCCGGGCTACCGCTTCGCTCGCAATGACGAGGTGACACTAATCGTCGAACATCTTCGGTGGCACGAACCCGCCGAACTCGCGCTCGATCAGCTCGGCGAGCTTGAGCGGCGTGCGGTCTTCCAGCCAGGGGCCGACGATCTGGACGCCGACCGGCAATCCGTCCGGCGCAAAGCCGGTGGGAATCGCGGTCGAGGGCAGGCCGGGCAGGGTCGCGATACCGGGCCAGGCGAGCTGGTCGGGGTAGACGTGCGCCTTGCCGTCGATGGTGATGCGGCGCTTCTCCTGGTCCGGCGAATGGTCGTGCGGATAGGCTGCCGTCGGCATCACCGGGCAGATCACCGCGTCGAACGTCTTGAACAGCTCGCGCCATTGCGCCCGAAGCCGGGTGCGTCCGGCATTTGCCGCCACCCAGTCGCGATGGCTCAGCGCGATGCCGCGCAGCCGCTCGGCGGCGAGGCTGTTGTCGGTCTCGGGGAGCGCGGCCGCGGCAGCCTTCGCGCCGGCATAGATGTCGGGCGCGAAGCTTGCGGCAAGGAACGACATCAACATCCGCATGTAGAGCCGCGAGGATGCCGCAAAATCCGGCAGCAGCGGAGAGTTGCGCGCGATCTTGACGCCCGATCTGGCGAGATTGTCGGCCAGGGCGTTGATGGTGCCGCGCACCGCCGTGTCGGTCGGCATCACCGGATCGGTGTCGATCACCAGCACGCGGAAATCCCTGAATGCGGTGTGGCGCGCAGCGGGCAGCTCGAGCCTGTAAGCGATACCTGCTTCGATCGGATCGGGCCCGGCCATCACGTCGAGCACCAGCGACAGGTCGGCGGCGCTCCGCGCCATCGGGCCGATCACCGAGAGGTCGCGTTCGAACGGCAATGGCGGCGCCGGCGGTGCGACATGCCCGCGCATGGCGACGAGGTTGAAGGTCGGCTTGTGCGCATAGACGCCGCAATGGAACGCGGGCACGCGCAGCGAGCCGCCGATGTCCGAGCCGATCGACAGCGGGCCATAGCCCGCGGCAAGCGCGGCCGAGGAGCCGCCGGACGAGCCGCCCGGCGTGCGGCCGAGATCGTAGGGATTGTTGGTGGTGCCGTAGATGTCGTTGTAGCTCTGCCAGTCGCCGAGCCCGAGCGGCACGTTGGTCTTGCCGACAATGACGGTGCCGGCCTCCTTCACGCGCGTGACCGGCAGCGCGTCCTCCTTGGCAATGAAATCCTTCTGCGCCGGAATGCCCCAGGTCGTCGGCAGTCCCGCGACATTGTAGGATTCCTTCACCGTCATCGGCAGGCCGAGCAGCGGCTTGCGTTCGCCGCGCGCCAAGGCTGCGTCAGCCGCACGTGCCGCGCTGAGCGCGCGGTCAAAGTCCCGGATGCAGATCGCGTTGACCTTGCCGTCGTGCCGTTCGATGCGATCGATCGCATCCTGCGTGAGCTCGACCGCGGAGACCTTCTTCGCCGTCAATGCGGACGACAGCTCGATCGCGCTCTTGAAGCTCCATTCCGATTTCGCCACGGCATGCTCCTGCGTTTCATTGCAACGATGATGCGCAGTTTGGCCTGATGTCGCAACCGCTGTTTGGCGCCAGTTATCCTGTTACAATGGCTACCTGGGTAACATCCGCTGCATGACGCGATCGCGATAGACGAAGATGTGCGCGAGCGCGGCTGCGACGTGAACGATGATCGTGACCAGCAGCGCCCATTCCGTGGCCTGGTGCAGGCCGTCGATCGCGCGTCCGGCGGCGGCGTTGTCGGACGCCAGCATCGGCAGCGGTGCGAGGTAGAAGAACGACACCGGCCATCCGCGAAAGGACGCGAACAGCCAACCCGATATCGTCGTCGCGAGCACCAGCGCGTAGAGCAGCCAGTGCACCGCCTCCGAGCTCAAACGCTGCCACGCCGGGAGAGAACTCTCCGGCGCGACGGGATGGGTCAGCCGCCAGACGAAGCGGAGCGCGGTCAGCGTCAGAACGGTCATTCCGATCGAAACATGAAACGTCATCCCGGCACCGGGCGTCATGCCGCGATGCAGGTCCGGCATCAGCCAGCCGATCGGGTATTGCACGGCAAGCAGCGCCACGATGAGCCAGTGGAAAATCTTGGCAGGCGTGCCGTAGTGTAGCTGAGTTGTCACGATGCGATCAGCCTCTTCGATTGGATGTGATCAGGGTTGAAGCTTCGCGCGGCGGCGTGGGTGAAAGGATTGACAGACACACTTGCGATAGCTGCGGTAGTCGACCAATGCCCTTCATCGCCGCCGGCTACGCCGCCCCGATCAAGATCCCCACCGCCAGCACGATGGCGCCACCGAGCACGATCTGGAACACCGCCCGGAGGAACGGCGTGTCCATGTAGCGCGCGCGGATGAAGGCGATCGCCCACAATTCGAAGAAGACGACGACGCCGGCGATGGCCGTCGCGATCCAGAATGCGTTGGCCCACGTATCCGGCACGAGATAAGGCATGGTGTGGCCGAGGCCGCCGAGCGTCGTCATCGCGCCGCAGGTGATGCCGCGCAGCCACGGCGAGCCGCGTCCGCTGAGCAATCCGTCGTCGGACAGCGCCTCGGCAAAGCCCATGCTGATGCCGGCGCCGATCGAGGCGGCAAGGCCGACCAGGAAGGTCTGCCAGTTCTGGTGCGTCGCGAAGGCTGCCGCGAACAGCGGCGCCAGTGTCGAGACCGAGCCGTCCATCAGGCCCGCGAGGCCAGGCTGAACATATTGCAGCACGAACATACGCCGCCGCGTGCGGTCTTCCTCGGCGCGCACGTCGGGCTTCAGGATCTCGCCGGTCAGCTTGGCGGCGGTGTGCTCATGATTCTTCTCGGCTTCCGCCAGGTCGCCGAGCAGCCTGCGGACGCTGACGTCCTCTGCTTGCTCGGCGGCTTTTGCGTAGAAGCTTTCAGCCTCGAATTCCATGGTCTCGACTTCCTTGCGGATGGTGTCGAGCGGGAGATTCTTGGTGAGCCAGATCGGGCGGCGGCGCAAAAAGCCTTTGACGTCCTCGCGGCGGATCGGCGGCAAGTGCTGGCCGAAGCGCTGCTCGTACATTTCCAGCAAAAGGTGTCGATGGCCGCGCTCTTCCTCTGCCATCTGCTCGAACAGCTTTGCCGTATCAGGATAACGCTCGCGGAGGTCCTCGGCGAAGCTCATATAGATGCGGCTGTCCTCCTCCTCGGAGGCAATCGCGACCGCAAGCACTTCGCGCTCGGTCAAATCGGCAAATTTCTTCACGGCGGCCCTGTTTTCTCATAGTTTAGAATGGTTCTAAACTATATAGGGCGCCGTCGTTCCCCGGTCAAATCAGGCCGCGCCGGCTTTCGCCAGGAAATCGAGCAGCAGACGGCTGACCTCGGCCGGCTGCTCCTGCTGCACCCAATGGCCGGCGCCGTCGACCAGGTGGCAGCCGAGCATCTTCGTGCAGCCGCGCCCTTGCATCGCCTCGAACACGCTGGGGCGCTGATAGGTGCCCCAATCCTGCTTGCCCGAGATGAAGCAGGAGGGCACGTCGATGCCGCGCCCCGCAAACAGCTGCATCTCGCTGTTGAGCATGCCCGACGTGCCGTAGCGATACCATTGCAAGCCGCCCTGGAATCCGGTGCGGCCATATTCGGCGCTGTAAAAAGCGAGGTCGCTGTCCGGCAGCCATTGGTTGGCGGCAATCGCGGCCGGCGAGGGCATCTCCTTCGCCACCGTCTCGGCCATGGTCTCGCCGGCATCCATCACGTAATAGGTCGGCAGTTTTGACAGCTCATTCGCCGACCATGACTTCAGCGGATAAGGCTTGTTGTCGATCCAGTCCGCGCTCTTGTGATGATAGTAGGCGCGCAGGAAATCGTGCACGCCTTGCGGCGCGTGGAGCATGTCGGCGTTGGCCGGGCGTGTCGAATAGTACCACTGATAGTGCTTGCGCGGGCGCGGCAGCGCGGCGAGCTCGCGATGCACGGGGTCTTCGACCGCAGGCTTCGCCGGGCCATCGACCGTGTCGAATGGCAGCGGCGGGGCTCCGCCGAACGGCGCGCTCATCAGCGTGACTGAACGGAACACATCGGGCCGGATCAGCGCGCACCACGCCGCAACCGGGCTGCCGAAATCATGGCCGGCGAGATCGACCTGCCGGTAGCCGAACGCCGACACCAGCGCGAGCGCGTCGCGCACGAGGTTCGGAAGCGAGAACGGCGTGAGATCGCCGTCGTAGTCCGCGGTCCATCCGGTGGTGCGGCCATAGCCGCGCTGGTCGGGCGCGATCACATGATAGCCGGCCGCAGCCAGCGCCGGCATCACCTTGCGCCACGAGAAGGCGAGTTCGGGAAAGCCATGCAGCAGCAGGATGCAGGGACGGCCCTTGGTCTCGAAGCCGGCTTCGAGCACATGCACGCGCAGGCCGTTGATGCCGTCGACATAACGCGAGCGGATGCCGGCAGGCAGGGGGACGTCTGGGAGTGTTGTCATCGGTGCTTCCTCCTTGCCTCCCCCTCCAGGGAAGGATGGGCGTTCGCGGCGCGCACAGCGCTCAACTACACCTACTCACACACGAACCCGCTGCCCTTGCGCCTGATCTTCCCGACCGACGGCGAGGGGAAATGCGCGGTGCAGCACAGCGTGTCGGTGTCGCAATAACGCTCCAGGAAGCTGCGGCGGGTTTTCGCTGCCGCGGCCTGATCGACGTCGAACTTCATCGACAACTCCGGATGGAGCGTCTGCAACGGCGAATGCATGAGATCGCCGGAGAACACCGCATCGTCCTTGCCGCGTCCGATGGCGAAGGCGACATGACCCGGCGTGTGGCCGGGCGTCGGCAGGATGCGCACGTGATCGCCGATCTGGTGGTCGTTGCCGACGAGTTCGTGGCGTCCCGCCTCGACCACCGGCAGCACACTGTCGGCGAAGGGCGGCACCTCTGCCTTCGCGTTCTGCGCGGTCCAGTAGTCGAATTCCTGCCTGGCAAAGACGTAACGCGCCTTGGGGAAGGTCGGCACCCAGCGGCCGTTCTCGAGCCGCGTATTCCAGCCGACATGATCGACATGCAGATGCGTGCACATGACGAAGTCGATGTCGTTCACCGAGACGCCGGCGGCGTTGAGTCCGCGCAAATAGGTGTCGTCGGTCTTCATGTGCCATTGCGGCCGATTGGGGCGCGGCTTGTCGTTGCCGATGCAGCTGTCGATCAGGATGGTGTGATGCGGCGTATTCACCACATAGGACTGGAAGCACAGCATCAAGACATCCTGGTCGTCCAGCGCCCTGGCCTCCCGCATCCACGCCCGGTTTTCGGCCAACACGTCCAGTGTCAGGCCGGGGATGAACTCCAGCGCCGGGAAGAACGGGGCTTCCTGCTCGATGACACGATGGATGGTGAGATCGCCGACCGCGTATTTCAGGCTCATGTTCGCGTCCCTTGGTGATCAGTGCGCGCCGCGCACGGATGGAATGACGATATTGGTGAGGATATCGATGGCGGCCAGGCCTTCCTTGGGCTGGCCGTACTGCGCGGCGGTGGTCATCATGACGAGATCGAGCTCTGGCACGATGAAAATGCGTTGCCCGCCCCAGCCGAAGGCGCCGACCCACTTGATCTCCTTGTCGCCGGCGAGCGAACGGCCCATCCACCACTGATAGCCGTAGAACAGCGTGCCGCCGAAATAGCCGACCGCCTGGAAGCGCGGCGTGATCGATTCCGCGATCCAGTCGGCCGAGACGATCTGCTGGCCATTCCACCGGCCGCGATTGAGCACGAGCTGGCCGATCTTGGCTGCATCGCGCGGCCGCAGGCGCAGGCCCGCGGCCGCTGCGATCTTGCCGTTCTTGTAGGGTTTCCATTCGACATCGGTGATGCCGAGCGGCTGGAACAGCGCCTCCCGCGCGAACGCTTCCAGCGATGTCTTTGAGACGTGTTCGATGATGTTGCCGAGCAGCTCCGTCCCGCCGCTACTATAGGTCCACAGTGTATCGGGTGGTGCCGCGATCGGTCGCGACAACACATAGCCAAGCGGATCCGGCTCGGTGATGAGATGCAGCTCGTCGTTCTCAGGATCGGTCCAGGCTCGCGCCTCGTCCCATTTGAAGCCGGAGGACATCGTCAGCAGATGACGCAGCGTGATGGCGTCCCATCCCGGCTGCTTCGCTGCTGCATAGTCGGGAAAGAATTTCAGGACGGGCTCATCGGCGCCTGCGATGAGCTTGCGGTCGATCGCGATTCCAACCAGCAGCGAGGTCACGCTCTTGGACGCCGAGCGCATGTCGTGCTTGGTCGTTGCGGCGAATTCGTACTGGCCGTCGGGCTGTCCCCAAGGCTGGTCGTAGCCGGGAAAATACTGCTCGAAGACCAGCTTGCCATGCCTGGCGACGACGACTGAATGAACCGTCGTTGACCGTTGCGCGAGCCGCGCGGCGATGGTGCACGGTTTCGCCTCGTCCATGCCGACACTGGCGGGCGATGCCGTCTCCCAGCCATCGTCGAGCGATGACGGCGACCCGCAGGCCTGATTGGTTGGTCCAGGCGACATGCTCTCGGCCCTGAGATCGGTGGCTGAGACGGAGAGCGCGAGTACGAGGCTCGCACTGAGACGTGTGAGACGGGAGAGACGGGAGAGACGATCGCGCATCGTTATTCTCCCGGCTGATCTCTGCTACGCGGCTGGCGGCATCGAAATTTTCACGGAGGGCCGCTCCAGCATCTTCTGGTGGAAGGCGTCGAGCTTCGGATAGGCCTTGCGCCAGCCGCAATCGGCGAAGCGGAAGTCGGCATAGCCGAGCACGCAGACGAGCCCGATCTGCGAGATGTCGAACGGGCCGTTCAACACATCGGGCATGTTCTCGAAGCGCGCCATGCCGGTCCAGGCCCGGTTCCAGTGGTCGTCCGACCACGCCTGCCATTGCAGGCCCTGCGGCCGCACCATCTTCTCGTAGCGGCACAGCAGCATGGAATCGAGCATGCCGTTGATCAGCGAGTGATTGGTCTTGGCCTTCCAGCGCCGCGGGCCGTAATCCGGGATCAGGCTGCCGCCGGCCATCTCGTTGAGATATTCGACGATGACGTAGGAATCCAGGATGACGTCGCCATCATTGGTGATCAGCACCGGCAGCTTCTTCAGCGGCGTGATCTTCGAATAATCCTCGTTGGCCGTGCCCGGCGCGACGGTCGCGGGGGTGAACTCGATCTTGTCGATCAGCCCGAGCTCGATCGCGGCGATGCGCACCTTGCGGGCGAAGGGTGAGGATTGGGAGAAGGAGAGTTTCATGGCGACCATCCCGAAATGAAAATTGCAGTTCGTCATTGCGAGGAGCGAAGCGACGAAGCAATCCAGACTGTCTTTGCAGGACGATCTCTGGATTGCTTCGCTACGTTCGCAATGACGGGGAGAGGGCGGAGGCCTTACGCCGCCACGATCTCCTGCCGCTGCTCGCCGAGGCCTTCGATGCCGAGCGTCACGACGTCGCCGACATTGAGGAAGGTCGGAGGCTTCATGCCGAGGCCGACGCCGGGCGGGGTGCCCGTGGTGATGATGTCGCCCGGCAGCAGCGTCATGAACTGAGACACATAGGAGATGCACTTGGCCATGGAGAAGATCATGGTCTGGGTCGAGCCGGTCTGGCGGCGCTGGCCGTTGACGTCGAGCCACATCGACAGGTTCTGCACGTCCTTGATCTCGTCCTTGGTCGCGAGCCAGGGCCCGACCGGGCCGAACGTGTCATGCGACTTGCCCTTGGTCCACTGCCCCAGGCGCTCGGTCTGGAAAGCGCGCTCGGAAACGTCGTTGCAGACGCAATAGCCGGCGACATGGTTCAGCGCATCGGCTTCCGAGACATATTTGGCGCGGGTGCCGATGATGGCGGCGATCTCGACCTCCCAGTCGAGCTTGGTCGAGCCGCGCGGCTTCTCGACGGCATCGTTCGGGCCGGACAGCGAGGTGTTCGCCTTCATGAAGATGATCGGCTCGGTCGGAATGGCGGCCCCGGTTTCCTTGGCATGGTCGCTGTAATTGAGGCCGATGGCGACGAATTTCGAGATGCCGGTGACGGGCGCGCCGAACCGTGGCTTGCCGGAGACGGCGGGCAGCGAGGCGGGGTCGAGGGCCGCCAGCTTCTTCAGCGACTCCGGCGAATAGGCCTCGCCGGTGAGGTCCTTCAGATGCGCCGACAGGTCGCGCAACTGGCCGGATTTGTCGATCAGGCCGGGCTTTTCCGCACCCTTTTCGCCATAACGAACAAGCTTCATTCTCGTTTCTCCCTGGAGATGGACCGATCGGTTGAACAGCTTCATGGAACAGGGCGGCGGGAAATTCAACCGCCGAAAGAGGGGCGCATTGCAGGCTTCCGGATTCGGTGGGCGCATCCGTGTCCCGGACGCGACGCAGCGCGAAGCGGTGCGGCGCAGAGCCGGGACCCATGTCGCGGCGTTCTGGGTCCCGGCTCTGCGGAGCAGCGTTGCCGGACGATGCTACGCATCGCCTAGGCTGCACCGCGTCCGGGACACGTGGTCATTCCAGCGCCACAAACCTGAACGCATCCCCGTCTCGCCTGATCTGCCCGGCCGAATAATGCCCGCCGATCACCAGCGTCGGGGTGTCGGCAAAGCGCGAGAATAATTTGTGTCGGCTGGCCGCCGCCTGCGCGGGATCGCTGTCGACGACCGAGCACCAGTCGAGATGCGCCATCTGGCAGGGGTGATGGGCGACGTCGCCGGTGAGCAATCCCTGCTCGCCGCCGGACTCGATCAGGACGCTCATATGCCCGGGGCTGTGGCCAGGCGTCGGGATCAGGCTGATCTCCTCGCAGAGCCGGTGGTCGCTCGGGATCAGCTCGACCTGGCCGGCATCGACCACCGGCTTCACCGAATCCTCGAACACCGCAACCTTGTCCGGCTCAGCCGTGTAGTCGCGCCAATACTCATATTCAGTCTTGCCGAACACATAGCGGGCCTTGGCAAAGGTCGGCACCCATTTGCCATCGACCAGCTTCGTGTTCCAGCCGACGTGATCGACGTGAAGATGCGTGCACAGCACCGTGTCGATGCTGTCAGGCGGAAAGCCCGCCGCGCTCATGGTCTCCAGAAACGGCGTGCTGCGGTTATTCCAGACCGGGACGCCGCGGCCCTGTTTGTCGTTGCCCAAACCGGTGTCGACCACGATGCGGCGCGTCGGCGTCTCCACCACCAGCGAGTGGATCGACATCTTCAGCCGCCCCTCTTCGGTGGCGAAATGCGGGATCAGCCACGGCAGCTTGCGGATTTCATCATTGGTCGCGGCCGGCAGGATGAAGCGGGTCGAGCCCACCGTCTCCATTTCGACGATTTTGGTAATCTTGACCTTGCCCACTTTCCACGGCATGCGGCGCCCCCCTCATTTTCTTGCTTTCGCGAAAGATGCGGCCTTCCGCCGTCGAAGGCAATGGATCATCTGTCGCGATGTTGCGTTATCGGAGGAACCCGGTCCTGCCGAAAGAGACAGTCAGAGAGAGCGACGATGCCAGAGCTTGCGATTTCCGCCGAGAAGGTGGCCTTCATCATCGAGAAGGCCCGCGAATTCGACGTCAAGGAGGAAGCCTCCGATCCGGACTCGGGCTCCAACGCGGCCGACGATGACGAGATCGACGTGCTCGATGACACCGCGTCCGATCCGGTCGCGGGCGAGCTCACAGGCTTTATCCGGGCGCTGAACGAGGACGAGCAGCTCGACCTCGTCACCCTGATGTGGCTCGGTCGCGGCGACGGCGACGTGGAGGAATGGGATGATTTGCGCGCCCGCGCCATCGAAGCGCGCGCCGAATACAAGAATCCGCGCCGTGAAACGGTGCAGTATCTGCTGGGCGAGCCGATGCTGGGCGATCTCCTGGCCGACGGCATGGACGAGCTCGGCATCGACTGGACCGACGAGCGGACGACGCCTGTGGCGTAGAGCGCGTTGGGTCAGATCGATCGCGCGGCGGCCTCACTGCAACCTCTCCCGCTTGCGGGAGAGGTTGAAGGCACCATCGGCTTCACAGCGTTCCCGGGAAAGCACCACCATCGAGCAGGATGTTCTGGCCGGTGATGAAGCCGGCCTTGGCGCCGCAGAGGAAGGCGCAGGCATAGCCGAACTCGTCGGGATGGCCGAAGCGGCCCGCGGGATTGAGCTTGGCGCGCTCGGCCAGAACCTGATCCGGCGTGATGCCGCGCTTCTCGGATTCGCCCTTCGCGGTACTGCGCAGGCGGTCGGTCTCGAACGGGCCCGGCAGCAGGCCGTTGATGGTGACGTTGTTGATCACGGTCTTGCGCGACAGGCCGGCGATGAAGCCGGTGAGGCCGGCGCGTGCGCCGTTGGAAAGGCCGAGAATGTCGATCGGCGCTTTCACCGCGGCCGAGGTGATGTTGACGATGCGGCCGAACTTGCGCGCCATCATGCCGTCGACGGTGGACTTGATCAGCTCGATCGGCGTGAGCATGTTGGCGTCGATCGCCTTGATCCAGTCGTCGCGGGTCCAGTTGCGGAAATCGCCGGGCGGCGGGCCGCCGGCATTGTTGATGAGAATGTCCGGCTCGGGGCAGGCCTTCAGCACGGCCTCGCGGCCGGCGGGCGTGGTGATGTCGCCGACGATCTCGGTGACGGTCACGCCGGGATAGGCCTTGCGAATCTCGTCGGCCGTCTTCTTCAGGGCCTCGGCGCCGCGCGCGGTCAGCGTGACGTCAACGCCGGCTTCGGCCAGCGAGATGGCGCAAGCGCGGCCGAGGCCCTTGCTGGATGCGCAGACGATGGCGCGGCGACCTTTGATCCCAAGATCCACTGTTTCACTCCCGTAATGTCAGGCAGGTTTTGAACGGCGGCCACTCTAGCCAATCGTGGTGCCGCTGATAAGGGAGGGGCTCGCACCAAAATGCATGGCGCGGGCTGCCGCGATGCAAACGGGCATGATCCGGGAAAGTATGTAGCGATTTTCCGAATGGATCATGCCCAAATCATGGAGCGCGATCCTGCGAGCCCTAGATGCGGCGCTCCTGCTTGAGGCGGTCGATCGCGGACGTCGCCTCCGGCGGCAGCGACTTGAAACCCATCTGTCCCGCCGCAGAGAACAGCGGCCGCAGATGCGAGCCGGCGAGGAACGGCGGCTGGCGGTTGGCCGGCACGATCTGGTCGAACACCAGCACCAGCGTGGTGGCGACGAGGCAGACCCTGATGGCGCCGAGCGCCGCACCGCCGATCCGGTCGCCGATCCCGGCGTCGCGGATCGTGTCGCTCAACGCGAGGCGGCCGATATATCCGAGCAGCATGCCGACCACCACGAAGATGCCGAAGAACCAGATCCAGTTCTGGAGCAGCGGCGGATTCGGATTGCTGGCGAGTTGGGGGACGATCAGCGGCATCAGCGCCACCGCGATGGGGGCGGCGAGGAGATAGGCCAGGATGGTCATGGCGCTGCCGAGCAGGCCGGCCCTGAAACCGAAGCCGATCGCGATGGCGAACGCTGCGTAGACCGCGAGATCGAAACTGTTCATGAGCGAAACCTGCCAATGGAACGAATGAACGCCGAACCGATCGTTCCGGTTTCAGATCGCTAAAATCGTCTGTATCTTTTCGCTCCAACAGCGCAGGAATTACATCTAGCTCGGGACTATACGACGTGAGTAAAGAAACCATCCCCGGGACGGCGAATGGTGCGTTCCTGTTGAATTCAACTCCGCTGTCGTCCCGGACAAGCGCAGCGAAGCGGAGCGCCGATCCGGGACGACAGGGGAGGATGACGCCGCAGCTTTGCGCTACCGCATCTCCGCCTTGATCATATCAGCAGCCTTCTCCCCGATCATGATAACAGGCGCGTTGGTGTTGCCGCCGATCAGCGTCGGCATGATCGAGGCATCGACGATGCGCAAGCCTTCCACGCCGTGCACCTTCAGCCTGGGATCGACCACGGCCATCGCATCGTTGCCCATCCTGCAGGTGCCGACGGGGTGATAGACGGTGTCGACGCGGTTGCGCAGGATGGCGCGGATGTCGTCGTCGGTTCTCACGTCGGCCGTGAACATGTCTTTCTTCTGCAACGCGCGCAGTGCAGGCGTCTCCATCAGCCGTCGCGTGGTCTTGAAGCCCGCGACCATCGCCTCGAGATCCTCGGTCTCGCCGAGGAAGTTCGGATCGATCATCGGCGCGGCGAGGGGATCGGCGCTGTTCAGCCATACGCTGCCGCGGCTCTTCGGCCTGAGCAGGCAGACATGGCATGAGAAGCCGGCCTCCTTGTGCTTCTTGCGGCCGTGGTCGTCGAGCATCGCGATGACGAAGTGGAGCTGAATGTCCGGCACCTCGAGGTCGGGGCTGGTCTTCAGGAAGCCGCCGCACTCGGCGAAATTGGTGGTCATCAGGCCACGTCGCTCCCTGCGGTAGCGCTGGATGGCGCGGAGCAGGGATGGCAGCCGACCGATCGAGGCGTGAACGAGGTGCGGATAGTCGGAGGCGTAGACGAACACGAAATCCGGATGATCTTGCAGATTGCGCCCGACGCCAGGCAAATGATGCATGACGCCAATGCCGTGCGCGGCAAGCGCATCGCCATCGCCGATGCCCGACAGCATCAGCAATTGCGGTGACTGGAAGGCGCCGCCGGCAAGAATCACCTCGCGGCGGGCGCGCAGCTGCCTTGTCTGCTTGCCCTGAACGTATTCGATGCCGACGGTGCGCCCGGCTTCGAACAGGATTTTCGTGGCATGTGCGCCCGTTTCGACGCGCAGATTGGCGCGCCTGTCCAGGTGCGGATGTAGATAGGCGCGCGCCGCGCTCCAGCGCTCGCCCTTGTGCTGCGTCACCTGGTAGCTGCCGAGCCCTTCGTGGTCCTCTTCGTTGAAGTCCTCGCGGATGCGGAATTGCGCCTCGCGCGCGGCCTGATGGAAGACGTCATGGATCGGATTGTCCGAGCGCAGCCTGTTGACATGCAGCGGGCCGCCCTTGCCGTGATATTCGCCGTCGAAATCGGCATTGTTCTCCGAACGCTTGAAATAGGGCAGCACGTCCGCATACGACCAGCCTTGATTGCCGAGCGAGGCCCAGTGATCGTAGTCGGCGCGATGGCCGCGGATGTAGACCATGGCGTTGATCGCCGAGGAGCCGCCGAGCCCCTTGCCGCGCGGTTGATAGCCGATACGGCCGTTCAATCCCTGCTGCGGCACCGTATCGAAGGCCCAGTTGGCCGCCCTGTAGGGCAAGGCGAGCCCGAACGGCGTGGTGATCCGCCAGTTGTCGTTGCGTCCGCCGGCATCGAGCAGCGCCACGGATGTCCCCGCATCCTCCGACAGCCGGCCTGCCACCGCGCAGCCGCCGGAGCCCGCGCCCACGACGACGAAATCGAATGTGTCCGTCACTGATGTTTCCCCCCTGCATTCTCTTCTCGTCATTGCGAGCGCAGCGAGGCAATCCAGAATTCCGCCGCGGAGACAGTCTGGATTGCCTCGTCGCTGCGCTCCTCGCAGTGACGGTGCTTGTGGTCGTTACGACATGAACCGCATCATCTTCTCCAGCCGCGCGATCTTGCCGCCATAGGGCGGATAGAGGTCGGCGAGGCGGTTGAATTTCGAGCGATAGAACACCGGCTTCAGCTTGCTGAACGTCCGAAATCCCCATTCGCCGTGATAGGCGCCGGTGCCGGAGGCGCCGACGCCGCCCATCGGCTGGTTGACTTGCGCGAAGTGAAACAGGCAGTCGTTGATGGTGACGCCGCCGGAGATGGTGCGCGCCAGCACCTCGTCGCGCGCGCTGCGGTCCTTGCCGAACCAGTAGAGGGCGAGCGGCCGGTCGCGGCGGTTGACGAACGCGATGGCTTCGCCGGCATCACGGGCGCCGAGCACCGGCAGCACGGGTCCGAAAATCTCCTCCTGCATCACGGCCATCGCCTCGGTCGCACCCACGATCAGCGTCGGCGGGAATTTGCGATGCGCCTTCCAGTTGGGATCGTCGGCTCTTGCCGGTTGCAGGATCTTTGCGCCGCAGCTCGCGGCATCCGCGACGAGGCCCTCCAGCCGCGCGTAATGCCGGTCGGAGATCACGGAGGTGTAGTCCTTGTTTGACGGATCGGTGCCGAACATGCGCCGCATCTGGGCGCGTACCTTCTCGGCGAAAGCCTGCACGGAATTTTCCGGCACCAGCACGTAATCCGGCGCGATGCAGGTCTGCCCGGCATTGAGCAGCTTGCCGTAGGCGATGCGCTCGGCGGCCTCCTCGAGATCGGCCGAGGCATCGATGATCACAGGCGACTTGCCGCCGAGCTCGAGCGTGACGGGCGTCAGATTGCGCCCCGCGGCCTCCGCGACGAGCCGGCCGACCCGGGTCGAGCCGGTGAAGACGAGATGATCGAACGGCAGGTTCGCAAAAGCCTTGGCGACGTCGTCTTCGACGCCGGTGACGAGCAGCTCGGTGGCGTCGAACCGCGCGGCCACCGTCTCCTTCAGCAGCGCCGAAAAGTGCGGCGAGAGCTCGCTCGGCTTGATCATGACGCGGTTGCCGGCGGCGATCGCGCCGATCGCCGGCGCCAGCGTGAGCTGGAGCGGATAATTCCAGGGCGCGATGATGCCGACGACGCCGAGCGGCTGCGGCATCAGCCGGTTGCGCGCGGGCAGGAATTGCAGGGCGGTGGCCACGCGCTGCGGCGCCATCCAGCCCTTCAAATGTTTTGTCGCGTGCCGGATCTCGCCATAGACCATCATGGCCTCGGCGATGGTGGTCTCGACCGCCGAGCGGTGACCGAAATCGGCCGAGATCGCCTGCCGGAACCGCTCCTCATTGTCGGCGACGACGCTGCGCAGCCGGGCCAGCCGGTCGAGCCGCCCGGCGAGATCCGGCGCCGCCTCGGCCCGCGACCGCGCGACCATGGCATGGAAGGCGTCTTCGAGGGCCCGAAGCGAGGCGCTGGTCGGGAATTGGCTCAGGGTCCGGTCCATGCCGCTCCTCCCAAATTGGCGTTTGCCCCCATGTTTTGTTGCCGCAAGCTGGCCCTTTGCGGAACTTCTGGCAAGTGCGCGGCCAACCGGCAGGAAATCCGCCCACAGCGCTGTCATAAAGTCGAAAAAAACGTCCCCGCAGCCCTTTCCAAAGCCACCCCGGGTTGGTACATACCCCCCGCACCCGACGGGCTTTGCCCCGGGGTTGCCTTCCAAGGAAGTCTTTGGGACGGACGAAGCAAGCCACGCGCACCGCGTCGGCCCACCATCCACCGTCCCCGGCATTTCGACGAAGGCGTGCAACAATTAACGCGGGGTGGAGCAGCCCGGTAGCTCGTCAGGCTCATAACCTGAAGGTCATAGGTTCAAATCCTATCCCCGCAACCAAATTCGGAATGAACGGTTCCGATACGAAAATGGCCCGCGTGAAGCGGGCCATTTTTGTTCGGGGAGGCCGGTCGCCTGAGGCTGCTGACCTGATCGGCCCTCTGCCGCGCAGCGATCTCTTCATTCAGTGTACTGTCATCAAGTGTACTGTCAGCGCAATCCACCGGTGAGATCGCGCCTCCGTAATCTTCCTCGGCGGATTGCCCATCGTTCGTGGCTATGGCGCATCACGCGATCGAGCGCGGCCCACGAGCCCGGCGTTTTGTCCGGCATGCAGGCGATGACAGCGTTTCGGTGCTCGATGCCCTGCTCATCGACGATCCATGTTCGCAATTCTTCGCCGGCAAGCCGGGCGGCGATCTGGTCCGCCGTCGGATCGATGTCATTTGCTACCGTCACGTTCATCACGATGCGGCCGCCCGGTGCCAGCCGGGACCGGATGGCGTCGCAGGTCTCTGCGTCAAACTCATCCGTGAATCGAAATCCGGGGCCGCCGACGTCGATCGCAATGCCGTCGTAATATCCGCGGTCATCGAACACGAATTTTCGAAAGTCGGAGACGATGCAGGGCAATTCGTCCGGCAGGTCGAAATACCGATGCGCGAGCACGAAGCTGATCGGGTTGTTGTCGACGATGGTCAACCTCTTGCCGGCACGCCACAGCCTCGTCGCGAGATTTCCGCCGCCGCAGCCCAGGACCAGGACCTGTTCGCAGGGGGACAGGAGTTCGTCCATGAGCTTGACGTATGTGAAGACGCTCTCGCCGTCGGGCGTTGCCTGGCTTTGCCTGACACCTTCTTCGAAGTAGATGCGTGTGCCGTCCCAGGAGCATTCGACGATCTCGATCTCCCCGTTCCTGCCTTGATAACGTCCCAGCAGTTTCACGGCAGACAGCCAAATTTGGATTCAGGCATCGGACATACATGCTTCATGTGGTGTGGTCCGCCAACGGCTTCAGGAATGGCGCGAGAGATCAGGATCTTGGTCCCGGATACCATCAGGTGCATCCCATGGCCGGATTTGCCAATGATATATTTTGCATCTAAACTGATGCTTGAAACCCCCATCGGAGACTGCCATTTTCATGATCACGGCCAACCAACTCAGGGCCGCTCGCGCTCTCCTTAACATTGATCAGCGGCAGACTGCCGAGCTTGCAGATCTTTCAGTCCCCACCATCCAGCGCATGGAAGCGAGCGACGGCGTCATCCGCGGGAACGTCGACTCCCTGATGAAGCTGGTGTCCGCGCTGGAGAATGCGGGGATCGAATTGATCAATCCGGGTGCTGTGAGCCCGGCCGGTGGTCGAGGCGTTCGTCTCAGGTAACATGTTTCGATGCCAACGATGAAGAACATCAAGCAACCCGAATCTTCCCTGCCTGCGGACTCTGGAACGGGCTCGATGAATCGCGCGGTCCCGGAACGACGGATCGCCTGATCAAGCCATCAAGTGATACTGGCGCTCTTGGCCGTCCGATCGAGCAGGGACAGAAGTCCCCGCAAAATCGCAACAGGCGGCGGCGGGCAGCCGGGAATATGAAGATCGACGGGAATGACTTGCGAGACCCCGCCGACGACCGCATAGCTGCCGGCAAAACACCCGCCATCCCGTGCGCAATCTCCGACGGCGACGACCCATTTCGGGTCCGGGGTCGCCTGATGGGTTCGCTCCAGCGCATCGCGCATGTTTTTGGTCACGGGTCCCGTGACCATGAGAACGTCGGCGTGGCGCGGCGAGGCGACGAACCGAATCCCGAAACGTTCGACGTCGTAATAGGCATTGTTCAGCGCATGGATCTCCAGCTCGCAGGCGTTGCATGAGCCGGTATCGATTTCACGGATCGAGAGGCTTCTGCCGAGACGTCGCCTCGCGGCGTGCTTGAAAGCCGCTGCGAGTTCTTCGACGGCGGTCTCGTCCAGCGAGGGAGCCTGCTCCGTGAGTGGGCCCCGGAAGAGACTTTGGAAGAGAAGTTTGCGCATCGTCTTTTCCTACAGATCCTGCCCGGAATAGGAACAGTTGAACGATTTGTTGCAGAGCGGGAAGTCGGCGACGATGTTGTCCTTGATGGCTGCTTCGAGCAGAGGCCACTGAAACCAGGACGGATCGCGTAGATGACAGCGGTCGATCCGGCCGTTGTCGATCCGGAGCCAGACCATGATGTCGCCCCTGAAGCCTTCGATCAGCGCCATGCCCTCGCGCGGTCTCGCCTCGGCGGCGACCGGCACGCCCAGCGGGCCGCCAGGAAGCCGGTCCATGATCTGGCTTGTCAAAGAAAGACACTGCTCGACTTCTCGAATCCGAATCCAGACGCGCGCGTTCACGTCACCCTCGTCGAGCACCGGGACCTCGAAGCGCAGATCGTCATACGGGGGATAACCCGGAGCGCGGCGGGCGTCGAATGCGCATCCGGACGCACGCCCCACATACCCTCCCGCACCGTATTGTCTTGCCAGGGCGGACGAGACCATGCCGGTCCCGACGGTACGATCCTGGAGCGAGGCCGTGTTGTCGTAGAGTTCGATCAAGGCGGAAAACCGGGCGTGGACTTTATCGAGCGCCGCGCGGATAGCCGCTTGCCCGTTTTCGTCGAGGTCACAAACGATTCCGCCGGGAACGATGACGTCTCGCATCAGGCGATGACCGAAGGCGATGTTGGCCGCACGGAGAACGTCTTCACGCAGCACGTTGCAGTGCGCCTGCATCAAGCTGAATGACGCGTCGTTGCAGATCGCGCCGATGTCGCCGAGATGATTGGCAAGCCGCTCGAGCTCCGCCAGCAGTGCCCGCAGCCAGACCGCGCGATCGGGAACGACAAGTTGCAGGGCCGCCTCGGCGGCTCGCGAAAACGCATAGGCATAGGCGACGGTGCTGTCGCCCGATACGCGTCCGGCGAGTTGAACGCCGCGCTCGAGGCTGGCGCCCCGCATCAGTCCCTCGATCCCCTTGTGGGTATATCCGAGCCGCTGTTCCAGCCGGACCACGGTTTCCCCGCTGGCGGTAAAGCGGAAATGTCCGGGCTCGATAATGCCCGCGTGAACCGGACCGACCGCAATCTGGTGCGGGCTTCCACCTTCCACCGGCAGGAAACGGTAGGGGGCCGTCGTCGACGGCGCGTCGATGCGATCTCCCAAGGAATCTCTCAAGGGGAAACGCACGCCCCAGCAGTTGTGATCGACCCAGGGGCGGGTATCGGGCGAGTCCTTCGCTGATAAGCCGAACAGGTCGTTGAGGGTGCGCTCCAATCGAAGCGCCGGCGGGCAGTGCCTGCTGACGGAAGGATACGCGCGATCCGGGCAATCCAGGCTGACGACCGCGATGTCCGCCGATCCCCGGTCGATGATCGCCATGTGGACCGTCGAGGGTTCGCCCCAGAGGCCAAGCAGGCTCCAGCGTCCCTGTGCCAGCTCGGCCGCTGCAAACTGCCAAATGGAAGCATCGACCACGGCTCGCGGCCATGGGCCGTGTTGCTGGACCTTGCGGCCTTCCAGCATCAGATCGATCAGCGACGGCATATCCTGTTCATTCCTCAACTACCCGAGCAGACGAGCCACGTGCTGGAACCAGACGACGATCGGCACGGGGAGATAGATACCCGCGCCCAGAACCAGGGAGAGATGCGCAAACATCGGCACATACGAAGCCTCTGCCGCCGCCGTGCCGCCGCGGGGCTCGCCGAAGGCGACGCTCGTCAGACGCAAGGTCAGGGCACCGAAGGCAAGCAGGAGCCCGAAGACCAGCGCGATCGCGAGCAAGGGCTGCCGCGCGAAGGTCGAGCTCACGATCAGAAATTCACTCATGAAGATGCCGAGTGGCGGCAATCCGGCGATGGCGACGACGCCCGCCACCAACCCCCATCCAAGCGCCGGATGGGTCACGGTCAGGCCGCGGATCCTGGCGATCCGCTGCGTTCCTTTGATCTGCGAGATGTGTCCGACAGCGTAGAAGATCGCGGACTTGGTCAGGCTGTGCATCACCATGTGCAGCAGCCCGGCAAAATTGGCGAGCGGGCCGCCCATTCCGAACGCAAAGACGATGATGCCCATGTGTTCGATCGAGGAGTAGGCAAACAGGCGTTTGATGTCGCGCCGGCGGTAGAGCATGAATGCCGCGAATACGATCGAAACCAGCCCCATCGTGACCATCAGAGGACCCGGAGCAATCGCGGCCGGATTGGCTGCAAGCAGGATCTTGAAGCGCAACAACGCGTAGAGCGCGACATTCAGGAGCAGGCCCGACAACACGGCCGATATCGGCGTCGGGCCTTCGGCGTGGGCGTCGGGCAGCCAGGCGTGTAGCGGCGCGAGGCCGACCTTGGTCCCGTAGCCGAGAAACAGGAAGACGAACGCGACATTGAGAAGGGCGGGGTCGAAGTTCGCCGCGTGCTGGATCAAGAGCGTCCAGACCATGCCGTCCGGACCTTCGCCGACCGCCGGACGCGCCGCCATGTAGACCAGGATCGTGCCGAACAGCGCGAACGCGATGCCGACACTGCCGAGGATGAAGTATTTCCACGCCGCTTCCAGCGCGGCATGGGTACGATAGATGCCGACCATCAGGACCGTGGTCAGGGTGGCGATTTCGACCGCGACCCACATCAAGCCGATGTTGTTCGACACGAACGCGAGGTTCATGCCGAACATCATGCTCTGATACATGGCGTGGTAGAATCGCAGATACACCGGCGTCAACCGGCCGGTATCGAGTTCGTGGGCGATGTAGCTCGCGCTGAAGATGCTGGTGGTGAATCCCACGAAGGTATTGAGCACGATGAAGACGATGTTGAGGTCGTCGACCAGCACGTACGGCCCAGGCTGCGGACGTTCGATCACGAGCAGCGAAAGCGCCGACAGAAAAGTCGCGAGACTCGCCACGACGTTCAAGCGCGCCGTCATCCGGTAGCCCGGCAGTGCGGCCAGCAACGCTGCCGAGCCGATCGGAATCAGCAGGACCGCCAGCACGGGGTCGAAGGAAGCCGCGCTCATCGCCGTTCGCCCCGGAAGTCGTCGAGTGCAGAGACATCAACGGAATCGAAGCGTTCACGGATCCGGAACAGAAAGATGCCGATGACGATAAAGGCGATGAGGATCGAGAAGGCGACACTGATTTCGACGACCAGCGGCATGCCTTTGGCGCCGGTTGCCGCCAGCACCAGTCCGTTTTCGAGCGACATGAATCCGACGACCTGGCTGACGGCGTTGCGGCGTGTCACCATGACCAGGAGGCCGAGCAGCACGACCGACAAGGCGAAGGCGAGATCCTCGCGCGACAGGGGATCGGCATCGGGGGTCACCCGCAGCATCAGCACCATGGAGAGGGCGACGAGGCCCATCCCGGCCAGCATGGTCGGGCCGATGCCCACGGCCGACTCGATGTCGCGATGAATTCCAAGCTGCTTGACGATGCGGTGCAGCCCGACCGGAATGACGATCGCCTTGAAGACGAGGGCGATTGCCGCCGTGATGTAGAGATGCGGCGCATCCTGGATGAAGGCCTGCCAGGCGACGGAAAGCGAGAGCACGACGGCATGGAGCGCGAAGACGTTGAGCAGCGAATAGAGCCGGTCCTGGTACAGCATCATCAAGCTGATCAGGACGAGCCCGCCTGCGAGCGCATGTGAGATGTCGAAAGCGAGGCTGTGCAACTGCATCAGAAGCTCCTCGATACGAACAAGAGGAGGGTACCGAGCAGGCCCAGCATGAGGGCCGCACCAAGGAATTGCGGGACCCGGAAGACCCGCATCTTCGCGGTGCCGGTCTCGAACAGTGCGAGCAGGAAGCCGGCCACCGCAAGTTTGACGACATAGGCGCCGGCGCCGATGGCGTATGATAGCGGTCCGGTTCCGAAGACGGCTATCTTCCAGGGCAGGAACACGCAGGCGATCAGGGAGATGTAGAGCAGCAGCTTGAGAAATGCGCCGAATTCGATCATCGCGAGATGCCGTCCCGAATATTCCAGCACCATCGCCTCATGCACCATGGTGAGCTCGAGATGCGTGGCCGGATTGTCGACCGGGATACGCGCATTCTCCGCGAGCGCCACCATGATCAGCGCGATCATCGCCATTCCCAGCGACACTCGCAATCCAACGTTGGACGAGGCCATGAAATTTGCGACCGTCGAAAGCTGGGTCGAGCCGGCAACGAGCGCTATGCAAAAGACAAACAGGAGCATCGCCGGCTCCGCCAGTGCGGCGATCATGACTTCGCGGCTGGAGCCGATGCCGCCAAAGCTGGTGCCGACGTCCATCCCCGCGAGTGCCAGAAAGAAGCGCGCGCTTCCAAGGAGCGCGACGATGGCGATCAGGTCCGCCGTCCAATTGAACATCAGCCCCGTTGCGAAAGTCGGGACCAGCGCCGCGGCAACCCATATCGCGGCAAAGGTCACGTAAGGTGTCACGCGGAACAGCCACGAGGCGTTGTCTGCCAGCACCACTTCCTTGCGCAGCAGCCGCAGCAGGTCTCGGTACGGCTGAAAGACGGAGGCTCCTCGGCGAAGCGCCAGCCGCGCCTTGACCTTGCGCACGAAGCCGGTCAGCAGCGGAGCGAGCAGCAGCACCAGCAGCATCTGCGCGCCCTGCACGAATATGTCCGAGATCACGACCATATCGCAAGCACCAGCAGCAGGGTGACGAGGGTTGCAAAGACCAGGCTGAGATAACGCCGGATGGTCAGGAACTGCAGACGGTTGAGTCGCTCGGAAGACAGCGCAACGGCGTTCGCGATCGGCTCGTACATCCCTTCCCAGATCAGGTCATGCAGCTCGATCCTGAGCCGGGCCGGTCTGACGTCTCCGGGAGGCGGCATCTCGACATGATCGCGGGCATGGAACGCGAGCGTACCGAAAACGCGGCGGATCGGTTGAGCGAAGCTTTCGGCCGAATACTGGGTCGCTGGAGCAGGATCCGAAAAACCACAGCCCCAGGCCGGTCCTCGCCGCAAGGCACGCGAGGCGAAGCGATGAATGAAGAAGACCGCAAGCGATGCGCATATCGTGATGAACACCATCACCAGCAATCCGTTGTATGAACTGCGGCTCTCCGCGATCGGCGCGATCGAGAGCCAGCCTTCATTGGCCTGGATCGGCATTCGCCCGCCGAGGATGTCCATCGTGATCGGTGAAAGCGCGTCGATCACCAGTCCCGGCAAAATTCCGGCGAGCAGGCAAAGTGCGGCAAGGATGAACATTGCGGACAGCGAGTAGCGGTCGACCTCGCGGGCAGTCTCCGCCGCCGCGCTGCGCGGCCGCCCGAGGAAAGTCACGCCGTATGCCTTGACGAAACACGCAGCCGCCAATGCGGCAGCCAGGGCCAGCATTGCGCCCACCGCAGGCACCATGATCTTCAGGGCCCATTGCGGCAACTCCGGGCTTTGCAGCACGGCCTGGAACATCAGCCATTCCGAAACGAAGCCGTTGAAGGGCGGAAGCGCCGAAATCGCGACGCAGCCAACCAGGACGACGAAGCTCGTGAGCGGCATGCGGTGGATGAGGCCGCCCAATTGCTCCATATCCCGCTCGCCCGTCGACGTCAGCACGGCGCCGGCCCCGAAGAAGAGCAGGCTCTTGAAGAAGGAGTGGTTGAGCACGTGAAACAGTGCCGCGGTGAAGGCCAGCGCCGCCGCGAGCTTCAGCCCGCTGGCCTGAAAAGCCATGGCAAGGCCGAGGCTCGCGAAGATGACGCCGATATTCTCGATCGTGCTGTAAGCCAGCAGGCGCTTCAGGTCCTTTTCCATCATGGCATACAGGATCCCCATGACGGCGGTGATGCCGCCCAGGAAAAGCACGACGACACTTGCCGGCCAGGTCGGCTGCCCCAGCAGATCGAAGATGACGCGAATGAAGCCGTAGACCGCGACCTTGGTCATGACGCCGCTCATCAGCGCCGAAACGTGGCTCGGCGCCGCAGGATGTGCCAGCGGCAGCCATACGTGCAGCGGCACGAGGCCGGCCTTCGATCCGGCTCCGAGCAGCATCAGGATCAACACGAATGTCGCGACGTACGGTGTGTGTTGGGCCGCGCGGATGGCGGCAAATCCGTAGTCGCCCGCCGGTCCCGCCAGCATGCCGAAGGCCAGCAGCAGCGCGAGTGTGCCGAAGCTCGCCATGACGAGATAGACGTAGCCTGCCTTCGCGTTGCCCGCCTCACGATGGTGCGCCATGACCAGCGCCCAGGACGCGAGCGACATGAATTCCCAGCAAAGCAGATAGGAGAACGCATCATCCGCCAGCACCACGAGATTCATGCAGGCCAGAAAGGCCGGAAAGAAGGGCAGGACGCGATGCGGTGCTGGATCGTGGTGACCGTAGCCGAGGCCGTAAAGGCTCGCTACCGCCCCACCCAGATTGACCACGACGAGAAAAAACGACGCAAGGGCATCCAGGCGGAAATGGGCGCCGAGCCACGGTAGTCCGATCGGCAGGGTCGTCAGGTCGGTGGCGTTCGCCACGCCGCCAAGCAGCCAGTGCATGGACCCGGCCAGTGCGGCCAGGCAAATCGCCAATGTCGTGCCATAGATGACCGCGGTGGCGCTCTTGCTGCGGCTCAGCGCGACGGCGAGAACGGCGATTCCCAGCAATCCCGCGACGCAGGAGAGTTGCAGGACGACGGCGGAGACGGCCGGAATCATGGGCGCTCCCGCGTGCCGCTCGATGCCTTGTTGTCCGATCGGGCGCTCGGAAGGTTCTGGGCCGAGCCTGAATTGCTTTTCAGCCGCACCCCGCGTCCCTGCGAATGACTGGCGGCTCCTTCGTCGATCATTTCGATTCCGGCCGCATCGAATGCGGCGATCAGCTTGACCAGCGAATCGACGTTGCCCCGAACCATCGTTTCACTTGCCTCCATGCGTTGAATGGTCGGCACCGAAAGGCTCGACAATTCCGCAAGCCGGCGCTGATCGACGCCGAGCAGCGCCCGGGCAGCCCGCAATTGAGCTGCTGTGATCATTGATCTGCCTCACTGTCGGGACCCCAGCCGATATCAGAGATCATCTTTGCATGATAACTAATGATGTTAAAATGTCAATAAGTGATATCTCAGATATCTAATTTAAAGGATATCAGGCGTCCCAATACGCTCTTGCGGGATCCGTGGCACGCCGGTGGTGGCGTTCGAGGGAGACGTTCTCCGAACGCTTGCCTGGAAACGAACATGTCCCCGGTGTCGCTCCGGGCCATGTTGGAGAGCGAATGCAGGGCAGGTGTTTCGCAAGGATGCGACCGTTGCCACGGTCTTCCGACGTGCATGCCACTTTGACACCGCCGTCGGCGAATGCCGGTATCCCCGCAACCAGGACAAAGCCGGCATCCCCAAGGGATCGCCGGGGCTTTTCGTTGCGCGGAACGCGGCTGCTCCAGCACGGCAGTGCCTTCCGCCCGAGACGGTTCTCACTGTTCTGCTTCGCCGCAATCGTCTATCAAGGGCGACGGATCACGCGTCCTTTGGTTGCCTCAGGGGAGCTGTGTCTTGATGTTCATACGATCAATCTTTTTCAGCACGCTCGCCATCGCGCTTCTCGGACTGGATGCCGCATCCGCGCAGAACCTGCCGCCGATGGGGCCGCCGCGCCTCCTGGAGTCGCGGGAGTCGCTTTACAACAACATCTATGTCTATGAGCGAACGCCTTATGTCATCCTGACGTTCGGGCACAACAAGCAGCTCTACACCGAGAGCGTGTTCAACACCGGTGACGATCGTGACCTGGAGATCGTCTACACCCAGTTGATGACCGCCGGGCTGATGTACGCCAGGAATGTGCGCTCGATCCTCGAGATCGGCACCGGCGGCGGACGTACCTCGTGGTATCTGCACCGCTTCCTGCCGGACATCCGCGTCACCTCGGTCGAACTCGATCCCGTGGTGGTGGAGATGTCGCGGAAATATTTCGGCCTCAGGGACGAGCCGAACTTCCGTATCGAGGCCCAGGACGGCCGCCTGTTCCTGTCGCAGTCGAAGGACAAGTACGACGTCATCATGATCGACGCCTACCGCGGGCCCTTCGTGCCGTTCCATCTGCTGACGAAGGAGTTTTACCAGATCGTCAAGGACCACCTCGCGGAGGGCGGCGTCGTGGTGCAGAACGTCGCATCCGACACCATGCTGTTCGACGCGGCCATGAAGACGATCGGGGCCGTCCTGCCGCAACTCGAGTACTACAAGAACGACGACAATTACGTCACCGTCGCCTATGACGGCGCCGCGCGAAAGGTGGAAGACCTCGCCGCCGTCGCCGCCGAGCGCGACAAGGCCTACGGCCTGCGCTACCCGCTCGCCGCCATGCTGGCGATGCGCAAGCGCGTCGATCCCGGCGATACCGGGATGATCAGCGCCAAGGCCACGGTGCTGACCGACGATTTCGCGCCGGTCGAGACCCTGAAGAACATCGAGCGGCACAACAGGAAGCAGCCGTGACGCTGGTCCGCTCGCTCGCGCCGGCGATCTATCTCATCGCGTTCGTCTCCGGCGGCGTTCTCATGGGTTTCGAGATGCTGGGCAGCCGCTATCTCTTCCCCTATTTCGGCGGCGGCATCGGCACCTGGGCGAGCCTGATCTCGGTCGTGCTCTGCGCCCTCGCGATCGGCTATTTTGCCGGCAGCGCGATCGTCGATCGCGATCCGTCGCAGCGGACCATCGGCGCGGCCATCCTGGTCGCGGCGTGCTGGCTCGCGCTGGTGCCGGCGACCGCCGACACTGTCATGCAAGGCATTCTGGGCCAGCTCGGCGCAGGTCCCGCCGCGACGCTGCCGGCGTCGGCCGCGCTCCTGCTGGTTCCGCTGACGCTGCTCGGCACGTTCTCGCCGATCGCGGTCAGCCTTTTGACCCGATCGGCCCATGAGGCCGGCCGCGTGGCGGGGCGCGTCTACGGCGTCTCCACCATCGGCAATGTCGCCGGCACCCTGCTGACGACGTTCGTGCTGATTCCGTCGATCGGCTCGCGCAACATCACCTACATCTTTGCGGCGGTGCTTGCGGCCTGCGCCGCGTTGCTGTTGATGACGCCCGCGCGGCGGCAGACCGGGGGCTGAACGATGCTGCGAAATTTCAGGGGCCGGCTCGTCCTCGTCGCCACCCTGCTGCTGCTCCAGCCGGGTCTGTTTCTGGCGGAAGCCAATGCCGACCAAGTCAAGGTGGATTCCTGGGACGGCAAGCGCGCGCTCGGTACGATCGAGGAGCTGGTCAAATTCACGCCGCGCGCGATGGAGACGCCCGGTCACCAGCAGGCCATCGACTACATCACGGCCGAGCTGAAGACGACGAAGTTCGCCGACGTCACGCTCCAGCGCTGGACCGCGAACGAGGCCGGCCGCAGCATGGCGATGACCAACATCGTCGCCCGCTTCAATCCGTCAAATCCGCGCCGTCTGATCGTGGCGACGCATTACGACAGCATCATCAAGGCCTATCGCGACGTCAGGACTCCGGACGGCTTGATGCCGGGCGCCAACAATTCCGCCTCCGGCGTCGCCGTGCTGCTGGAGACCGCCCGGGTGCTGTCGGAGATGCCGGATGCGCCGCCGGTCGGGATCGACATGATCTTCTTCGACGGCGAGGAAGGCCCGATCTCGATGGGCGCCGGCGATCCGAACTACCGTGCGATCGGCTCGCCCTATTTCGTCGATCGCCTCGCCGAGTTCTATCCCAATGCCAGGCCCGAGAAGATGCTCGACTTCGACATGGTCTGCTTCCGCGACATGCACCTGAAAGCCGACCAGTCCAGCCTCAGCTCGGCCGCCGCGGACGTGAAGAAGTTCTGGAGCATCGGGCTCGAGCTCGCACCCGGCATCTTCGAGCGGCAGGCCGCGCCCTATTCGGTCGAGGACGACCACACCGCATTCCAGCTCGCGGGCATTCCGAGCTTCGTCGTGATCGATATCGAATACATGCCGTTCTACAACACCACTGAGGACACGCCCGACAAATGCTCGGTGCAAAGCCTGGAGGCGGTCGGGCGGACGCTGGTGCGGTATCTTTATCTGCCGTGAGCGGGTGCCGCGGCGTCTGTCATGAGGTGAGTTTTCAGATGACCGAGATCGATCTTGTCAACGTGTTCACCCATATGGGGACCGGCGGCAATCCCTGCCCGATCGTCGTCGACGCGTCGCGCCTTCCTGCCGAGGGAATGCAGTCCGTGGCCCGACATTTCGGACACGAATCAGGCTTCGTCCTGCCGGCGCCGAGCCCGGACTCCGACTATGCCTTTCGGTTCTGGGTGCCGCGACACGAGATGGAAATGTGCGGTCACGCGACGATCGGCGCGCTGTGGCTGCTCGCGACGAAGGGCCTTTTGTCCGGCGGGCAGGTTCGTATCGAGACGCGCAGTGGAGCGGTGACCGGCTATGTCGATCATGGCAGCTCGGGCGAGCCATCCGTCGAAATCAGCCAGCCCGCCGGCAAGGTTGTCGACCTCGGGCGGGCCGAAGAGGAAGACGTCCTGTCGGTGCTCAAATTGTCGCGCCGCGATCTGCTCGATCTGCCGATCCAGAACGCCGTCACCTCGCGGGTGAAGACGCTGATTCCCATGAAGGGCGTCCGCGAGCTCAACGAACTGGTGCCTGACCCGGCGCAGATCGAGGCCTGTTGCGCGCGAATCGGGTCCACCGGTCTCTACCCCTACGCCGTGGATGATCAGGGCGAACGGCGCTTCGAGGCGCGGCAATTCCCGAAATCGTCGGGTTACCCGGAGGATGCCGCAACCGGCATCGCCGCCGCGGCGCTCGCGTTCGGATTGCTCAGGAACGGCCTTGTCCCAAGTGACAGCGAGCGGATCACGATCATGCAGGGGCGGGCCATGGGCGCCCTGTCCGAGATCCGGGTGCGGCTTGGCTTCGCCGGCAGCAGGCCCGTCGGCTGCCTGCTCGGGGGCTCGGTGGCGCTCGCGCGATCGCATGTCTTGCCGCTGTGAGCAAACAGGGCGCGGGCGATTGACGACGGCACCCGTCGCGGCCGATGGGCCCCTCAAAACTCCTTGATCGCCTTCCCGTCCGCATCCACCAGCGTTGACGGCGCCTCGCCGAACACCAGCCCTTCCGGCTGAAACTTGATCGTCTTCCCGCCCTCGACGAACTCCGCGAAATTCCGCGGCGTTGCCGAGTGCACGCCGTTCGCCAGGAAGTCGTCGATCTCGTAGCAGGTATCGGGCTTGCCGCCGGAGCCTTCGGCCAGAAACTTCTGGAAATTCTGGCTCGTGATCTTCGCTGTCTTGCGCGCCGACCAGTTGGTGTAGCGGCGGTAGAGCTTTGGCAGGATCACCGGACCCTTGTCGGTTGCGAGCACATCGGTCTCGCCGGCCTTGGGTTCGCGCAGGTCGAAGTCGAAGGCACCAATGGTCTTGGCAAGATTCTTCCAGACCGGCAGCTTCTTCGTGCGTGCGGTCTTGGCGAGCGCGAGGAAGGCCTGGATCTCGTCGTCGTTCATGGACGAGTAGAAGGTCGGATAGGCAAAGCCCTGCTCGACCAGCCAGTGGTTGACGTCGACCTTGCGGCCGCCGACCGTCACCTCGATGTCGCCGACCAGCCGTCCATAGGTGTCGAACACCTCGTTCGGGGCATCGACATGGGTGAACACCCGGCAGGCCAGCGTCGGCTCGCCCGTGCCGGAGAGGAAATCATGCAGCGCCTTGGTCGAGGTCGCGCCGAGGAATTGCCGGTAGGGATGGGTGACCTCGTGATAGGCCTGCTTCCTGGCCTCCGTCAGTCCCTTCTTCTCGGCGGTCGAGAGCGGGGAGGGCTGGTAGTGCAGCTCGGGCGCGTCGATGCCCTGGAGGCGGATGGTGAGCTTGCCGTTCTTGATCGGTGCCGTCGCGGTCCGGCCCTTGACCTTGGCGCCCTCGAATACGCGGGTCGGCTGGAACGGGGACGTGTCGTTCTTGCGGAAGCGGATCGCGTCCGGCGCAACATTCACCACGACCTTGGTGGTGTCGGCGTCCGACCGCCCCTCCGGCCAGAACTGCTTGATGTCAATGGTGCCTTCGACCTCCAGCAGTCCAACGGGCATCGGCCGCTCCTGTCAAAGCGCGCGGCGATCGCCTCGTCGAGGCGACTCGCGCAATCGACAGCAACGGATCATCTTCGTGCGACACGCCCGTGACGACAGATGGGACAGGCGCGACGCGGTGCGGCTGCGGCGACAGCGGCGCCGAAAGCAAATGCCTCCCGCATGCCCGAGGCGTGCGAGAGGCGAAGGCCGTCATCTCGTAACCGCTCCAAAGGCGACCGAAGATCAGTCCCGGTGCGGACAGACCATCGTCAGATAGAGCAACGTCGGCTTGTCCGAGCCCTTCTTGTACTCCCACTCCAGCCGGATCTCGTGCCGGTGGGCATAGGCGTCGCTCGGCGCATGGACGATGATGTTGGTCTTCATCGGGATCGGCGGCTCGGAATTGAAGCATTTCCGGACGCAGGCATCGAGCAGATCGCATCGCGTCAGCGGGATCACGCCGGGCTCGTCCTTGGACAGCGGGACCGTGTTGGGCTGGGTGGCGAGGTCAAGACGAGCCCGGCCCTTCTCCTTGTGCCAGTACTTGGCGCTGCCCTGCGGCCAGCTCGATGCCGGGTTGAGGATCAGGTGGTACTGGCCGTATTCCAGGGTCGGCAGATCGATGTCGTCCGACGCCTTGAGCTTGGCCACGCTCTTCTTCATGTTTGCCAGCGGGTAGTAATTGCTGTTCATCAAGTCTCTGAACGCCTTGCCGCTGTATGTCCTTCCGCCCATCGCCTTGTCCTTCGATATGATCTAATCAATCGGGGTAATTTGCAGCCCGGCAAAGCTCGTCGGCCGAAAGCCTCGGCGCCCCCCAGAACGCGCGGCCCCATTCTCGCGCGCGCAAACGCTATCACTCAAAAATGTGCTTCGTCCAGAGAGCCGCCCGCTGGAGATGCAGCCATGCGGGTTTGCAAGTTGATTGCCATGAATCCTGCGATGGGTAATCTTGTGTCAGGCTCTTTGTGAGCGCCGGTTGGCAACAGACGGCGCCGTGACTTCTTTCCAAGGCACTGAAATGCAATGTGTCGCGTGCCAGTCTGCGATCGACCCGAGCGATAGCTGGTGCTCCAAATGCGGGGTGGCCGTGCGGCGTTCCGAGCCGGACAGCGAACGGCGGTTCGTGACGATCCTCCGCGCCGACGTCATCGATTCGACCGGACTGGTTGCCGAGCTCGATCCGGAGGAGGCGGTCTCGCGGCTGGAGCCGGCCCTGGCCGCGATGCGGGGGGCGGTGCGTCAGTTCGGAGGCATCGTCAGCAAGGAATTGGGCGACGGGCTCGCAGCGGTGTTCGGCGCCCCGATCGCGGACGACAATCACGCGCCGCTGGCGTGTCACGCGGCGATCGAGCTGGTCCGGCGCGTCGTGGGCCTGGGCGATCCCGGGCTTCAGGTCCGGGTCGGCCTCCACTCCGGCCATGTCGTCGCCTACATGGTCGCCAGCGAGTTTTCCAAGGTCTACGAGATCGGCGGTGCCGCCCAGCATCTGGCCGCCCGGCTGGAGTCGGCGGCCGAGGCGAATCAGATCTACGTGTCGCAGGCCTGCCAGGAGCTTGCCGAGGGGCATGTCCGGTTCGAGTATCTCGGCGGCAAGGCGCTGCGGGGCTTCAACCAGTCCGTGCCGGTCTACCGGATCGTGGGTGCGAGTGACCTGTCGAGCTGGCGGGTGCGACGGGCGCGCAGCGTCTCCCGGTTCGTCGATCGTACGACCGAGCGGGGGCTGCTGGCGCGTGCCGTCGAGAGCGCCAGATCGAACCGGCAGACGGTCCTGCTGCTGGGCGATGCCGGCATCGGCAAATCGCGGCTCGCGCACGAGTTTGTCCAGGAGCTGAAGGGGCACGGTTGGCGCCTGATCGACGCCGAGTGCAGCCCGAATCTCCAGGGCGCCTCGTTCAGCACGCTCAAGCGGGTCCTGCTTTCGGTTCTGGAGTCGGCTGCAAGGGAGCCCGACGGCCCTGGAGACGTCAGGAAGGACCTCGGGGAGATTGAGCGCTGCGCCCTCGACGCGGTGCTCGATCTGCCGATATCGAATCCGCAATGGAAGCAGCTCGAGCCCCACGCGAGGGGGCGGGCGATCTCCGATGCCAGCTGCGCCATCGTCGAGGGCATCGCCCGCCGCCAGCGGACGGTGCTGTTGCTCGAGGATCTGCACTGGATCGACCGGGCCAGCGATACGGTCATGGCTGCGATTGCTTCGCTACAGACCGCCGATCTTCTCGTGCTCCTCACCTCCAGGCCCAACGGCATGCCGGTCTGGATCGCGAGTTGCCGCGCCGAGGTCGTCGCGATGCGGCCGCTCGACGACGATTCTGGGCTCGCCATGCTGGCCGACATGCTCGGTCCGTCCGCGGCGAACGACGATCTGAAGAACCGGATCATTACGCACACGGCCAATGTCCCTCTCTTCATCGAGGAGGTCTGCCGGGGCTTGCGGGACAGCGGAACGCTTCGCGGCCAGTGGGGCGATCTCGCGCTGATGCGCCCGATCGACGAGCTCGGCATTCCCTCCAGCATCCAGGGCGTGATTGCCGCGCGCCTCGATCGCGTGTCACGGCAGGAACGTTCCGTGTTGCAGATCGCCGCGGCGCTCGGGTCAAGATCGAGCGTCGCCATGCTGCGCAAGCTGGTCGAGCTGCCCGAGGAGGCCCTTCAGGATTGCCTTGCGGTGCTAGATCGCGCCGAACTGCTGGTGAGGATCGACAGCGAACTCGACGACGCGCTCGAGTTTCGGCACGAGATGGTCCGCCAGGTGACGTACGATTCGATGGTTGAGAAGGTGCGCGAAGACATTCATGCGCGCATCCTGGTGACGCTCGAGGGTGACACAACGTCCGCGGATGAGCCCGATACGCTCTGCTATCACGCGGTTCGGGCCAGGGACTGGTACAAGGCGTTCGTTCACGGCAAGAGCGCGGGACGAAAATGCCTGAGCCGGTCGGCCTTTTCGGACGCGGCCAACTATTTCGACGTCGCAATGGGCTCGCTCGACAAGACCTCGATGACGCCTTTGCGGGAGACCGATGCGATCGACCTGCGGATGGAAGCACGCGCGGCATTCATCGCGTCCGGCCAGGTGGCCGAGTGGCTCGACCTTGGAAAAGAGGCCGAACGGCGGGCCGACGCGATCGATGACATCGGCCGCAAGGTTGCTGCCATGACGGTCAGGGCGGGTGCGCAGAACTTTTATGGCGCGCCGGTCGAGGCAGTCGCGGTGTCCGAAGAGGTGGTTCGCCTCGCCGAGGCGTGGGGCAATCCGGGGTGGCTCAATCTCGCGCGATACGGTCTCGGACAGGCCTATTTTCTCGCCGGCCGCTACCGCGAAGCCGTGCAGACATTTGCGCTGGCGCATGCCCAGCTGGCGGGCCCGGACGCCAGCGCGCCGATCGGAACGACCCCAAGATATTTGCTGCTGCTCTGCTGCATGATGAAGGGCTTCACCCACACCGTCATGGGCGAGTTTGACATGGCCGCGGAGCTCCAGCAACAGGCGTCCGCGATCGCGGAAGAAACCAACCGCCCCTATGATCGGGCCGGTGCCGCCTATAGCGGCGGCTGGCTGATGCTTGGCCGGGGCGATCCAGCCGCGGCTGCCGCCATCCTCGAAGGCGGGTTCGTCCTCGCGCAGAAGCACGGCATTCGCCTGTTCGTGCCGGTGCTCGCCTGTCATCTCGGCATCGCCTATCTGGAGCAGGGGCTGTTCGACCGCGCGCGCGGCATGCTGGCCGAGGCGCGGGAGGAGGCGAAGGCGGTCGGCTATACCTCGGCGGTGCTGCGCAGCTCGATCTACCTCGCGCTCGCCACCTGGCGTCTCGGCGACGTTCAGGCCGCGCAGAACATGTTGCGCGAGGCCCGCAACACCGCCCGCCAGCAGGGGTTTTCGGGTCTCGAGGCCGAGGCCCTGCTTGGCGAAGCCATCGTGACGCCGTCGACGGATGCCGCGAACAAGGCCGCGATCATCGTCGCCCTGCGCGCCAGCATCGCGATTGCCTCCGAAAGCGGTGCGCTGCCGCTCCAGCACAAGGCCGAGGCGATGCTGAACGAGGCGCTCGCGCAGGGCGATCAGCTGACCTGACCCTGCTCCCGGCCGGGTTCGCCGCCCTACCCGACGCGTCGCGTGAATCCAGCAGGTGATACAAGGGGTTAGCTACTGTGCATGGGGTTGTTTTCGACCTTTTGGTCGGAGGTTGCCGCGGGCCGGTCGCAGAAACAGCCCTTGCACGGTCGCCGCGGTCGGCTACCGTTGCCGCCGGCCGCAGGGTCAGGTGACTTTTGATTCACATTTTTTAGCATTCCATTTTGCCGGCGCCGCCATGGCGCGACGCCCACGATAAGAGGCGGGCCATGATCACACGGGACCAGTCAGCGCTGTTGGCGCCGGTCGAGCGCGACCTGCGGCTCGATCTTTTCCGCGGCATCGGGCTGTGGATGATCTTCCTCGACCACATCCCGCACGACGTCGTGGCCTGGCTGACCTTGCGCAATTACGGCTTCAGCGACGCCGCCGAGTTCTTCGTCTTCATCTCCGGCTATCTGGTGGGCTGGATCTACGGGCCGATCGTCGCCGGCGGCTGGTTTCTCGCCGCGCTGAAGCGGCTGTGGCGGCGGGCGGCCGAGATGTATGTCGCCCACATCATGCTGTTCCTGCTGTTCACGGCGCAGATCGCCCGCACCGCGCGCCGCTTCGACAATCCGATGTACGAGCACGAGTTCAACGTGTTCAATTTCCTGTCGCATCCGGACGAGCTG
>Ga0065165_1000784_pt1 | contig 42627 bp, 38 predicted proteins | sample AraplaMF_Cvi_mMF_FD_63813 | JGI IMG/M metagenome (GOLD analysis project Ga0065165, IMG submission 63813) | Arabidopsis root microbial communities from the University of North Carolina, USA - plate scrape MF_Cvi_mMF (version 2) (version 3) | ecosystem: Host-associated > Plants > Roots >... | reverse complement strand
GCGGGCCGCGTCGTCGGCCTGGCCCTGCTGCGCCTTCATCTTCAGCGCCAGCGTCGAGCGCAGGCACCGCGACACCCGCTGATAGGTCCGCCCCAGGCTCGCCACGTCGTCGGGATCGGTGGCGGCGGTGAACTGAGCGTGCGCGTGCGCCACGGCCTCCATGTCCCGCTCCGCGAGCCAGGCCATCATCTCCAGGTCGCGGTCGGTCGCGGACATGCGCAGAGAGGTAGGGGCATGGTGCGTCAGATTCGGACGTAGGGGTGGGGCCGTGACTCAACGGTGGGGCGCCGACAGTCGGTTGTCAGTCCGGGCATCGAGGCCGGCTTTCGACCCGTTGCGGACCTTGGACCCGCCGCCCGCTCCTGGCGCATAGCTATCGATCCGGCGGTCCGCGCCAAGGCCCGCAATCCACCCTTTGCGGTCCTCTACCTTCCCCGCGAAGCGGCGGGAGCGATTGAGGGGGCGAGCGGCCGGTAGGGCGGAGCGATCAGGCGGCGTCAGATGTCGTGGAGGAGGCTCGCCCCCTCCACCAACCGCTCTACAGCCGGCTGGCGCCGGCTTCGGCGGTCGGTCCCCCTCCCACCGTTGCTGCCGCAACGGGGGAGGTGAAGGACCGCGATCGACCCGCTGCTGACATTCGCGCGCCCGCACGCTATCGTTGGGTTAGTTTGGAGGTAGCGCATGGCGCGAGCGTCTAAGCCTTGGTTTGCCCCGAAGCGGTTTGGCTACGGTGCCGCCTTCCCAATCTCTTGGGAGGGCTGGGCGGCGCTTCTAATCTTCCTATCGGCATTAGCGGGTATCGTGGTCTCCCTAAACGGCGTGACACGGGCAGTGGGGGTAAGCTTGCTGCTGGTGGCCTTCGTCACCGTAGCGGCGGCAAAAACCGAGGGCGGTTGGCGCTGGCGTTCAGGTGACAACCGCTAAGTCGCCTATCCACCCTTAGCCGTCGTCTACCTTCCCGCGAAGCTACGGGAGTGGCGGAGGGGGCGAGCGGCCGGCAGGGCGGAGCGATCAGGCGGCGTCAGATGTCGTGGGGGAGGCCCGCCCCTTCCAACAACCGCTCTCCAGCCGGCTGGCGCCGGCTTCGGCGGTCGGTCCTCTGAAACGTCGCCTTGTGGGATCCCTGGCCGCTCAGCTCGACGGTGGCCGTCTCCTGGGCCTGGCTTCGCCGCTCGCGGCCGCGAGCAAGACGCCCTACCGCGGCGCGGCCAGCTCCTGGCCGGTCAGGCCCTCGAGCGCCGCGGCCGGGTCCGTGAGAAGCAGGGCGTCGCGGGCCTCCAGCTCGCGGCGCACCTCGGCGGCGCGCTGGGCGGTCAGGCGGTAGCCGATCAGGCAGGCGGCCCCCAGCATCACGAAGACGATCGGGCCGACCAGAAAGGCCAGAAGCAGGGCGTCGATGGCTTCGGGCGAGTTGCCGCGGCCCAGCTTCGGGTCGTAGCCCACCCGGGCCAGCACGTTGAAGGTCAGGAAGATCGAAACGCCGGAGGCGAGCTTGGTCGTGAGCGTGGTGAGCGCGTAGAGCAGCCCGCTGCGCTCCTTGCCCTGCTTCAGCCGCACCTCGTCGGCGACGTCGGCGGTCATGGCCCGGGTCAGCACATTGAAGCCGGCGGCCATGAAACCCGTGAAGAAGAGCGTGGGCAACGAGGCCAGCAGGTTGCCCTTGGGCAGGAAGGCCAGGGTGACCAGCAGCAGCGAGTAGCCGACGGCGGTGACCATCACCGCGCGGTGCTTGCTGATCTTCGTCGCCAGCCAGGCCAGCGCCGGGGCGCCGAACACGCCCGAGAGGACATAGACCGCCAGCAGGATGTTGGCCTCGGCCGCGGTGAACTCCATCCGGTCGCGGCTGTAGAAGAGGTAGAGGGCCGCCATCCAGCCCGGGCCCAGCGACAGCGCCAGGTCGGCCAGGAGGATGCGGGCCATGTTGCGGTCGGTGATCAGCTCGACGTAGTCGCGCAGGCGGAAGCGCTGGCCGGCGGCCTCGGGGGCGATGGTCTCGGGCGTGCGCCACACCACCACGGCGACCGCGACGGGCGTCAGGGCGATCAAGGCCCAGATCATCGCGCGCACCCCCTCGGCGTCGGTGCGGCCCATGCGCTCGGCCACGATGGGGATGAGGAGCACGCCGACCGCGCCGATCACGCCCATGGCCATCATCACCCCGAAGAGCCGAGCCCGGTCGTCATAGGTCTTGGCGAGCGTCGCGGCCCAGGCCTGGTGCGAGAGCATCAGGATCGACGAGCCCAGGTACATCACCAGCAGCCACATGATCAGATGGCTGGTCCCGACCGAGCCGTCGGCCACCAGCAGCATGTAGAGCCCGAGCATCAGCAGCGGCGCGCCGAGGACCGTCCAGAGGCGGTAGCGGCCCCAGCGGCTGCGGGTGCGGTCCATGGCGATGCCCAGGGCGGGCTCGATCGGTACGTCGATCAGGCGGACGGTGGCGAAGGCGGCGGCCACCACGGTCAGCTCGACGCCGATGTTCGCCGCGAAATAGGCGGGCAGGTGGACCGCCGCGGAGATCAGCATCGCCTGGATCGGCAGGCTGGTGGCGGCGAAGGCGAGGGCCAGGCCCAGCGGAAGGCGCGGATCGCGTGCGGTGGCGGTCAAGCAACTCCTCCCTTCGCGCCCGCGCCTCTCTCACGGGCGCGTGGCGCGGTTCACGACGATCAGGTCACGACGAACGGCCGGCGGGGGCCAGGTCCTCACCGGCCAGGCCTTCCAGGGCCCCAGCCGGGTCGTTGAGCATCTCGCGCTCGCGCTCCTCCAGCTGGCGACGGATCTCGGCGTGGCGCTCGGGCGTCAGGCGGTAGCCGATGAAGCAGGCGCCGGCGAGCATGACGAAGACGATCGGGCCGACGATGTAGACGAGCTGAAGGGCGTGGATGGCCTCGGGCGTGTTCACGGCGCCTTCCTTGGCCTGGTAGCCGATCCTGGCCAGCAGGATCAGGGTGAGGGCCGAGAGCCCCGAGGCGATCTTCGTCGTGCCGATGGTGAGGGCGTACATGAGGCCCATCCATTCCCGGCCGGTGTCGAGGCGAACCTCATCGGCGATGTCGCCGGTCAGGGCGCGGATCATCACCACGAAGCTGGTGGCCATGGCGCCCACCAGGAACATGCCCGGGGCGAAGGCCAGGAAGTTCCCGGCGGGCAGCAGCGGCACCAGGATCAGGCCCAGGGAGTAGATGGTCGTGCTGATCATCAGCGCCCGGTGCTTGCCCATCTTGTTGGCCAGCCAGGCGGCGAACGGCGCGCCCGCGAAGCCGGCGGCGATGTAGATCATCAGCAGCAGGTTGGCGGCGGTGGTGTCGAAGCCGCGGCTGTCCTTGAAATAGAAGAGGTAGAGCACGGCCATCCAGCCGGGGCCCAGGGTGGCGCAGAGGTCGGCGGCCAGCAGGCGCAGCACGTTCCCGCGCTTCAGCAGGGTGAGGTAGTCGCGGACCGAGAAGCTGCTGGCGGTCTCCTTGGTGATCGGTTCGCGGGTGGTGGCCAGCACAAGCAGCACCGTCACCGGCAGGGCGCCGATGATGAACCAGACCATGGCGCGGACGCCTTCGCCCTCGGTATGGCCGAGCTGCTGCATCACGACGGGGATGAGCAGGACCGCCATGGCGCCGACGACGCCCAGGCCGATGACCGCGCCGAAGACGCGGGACCGCTGCTGGTAGGTCGGGCCCAGCACGCCGCCCCAGGCGAGGTGCGAGAGGTAGACCATCGAATAGCCGATGTAGAGGAAGAGCAGGATGCCGGAGAGGCCGAGCTGGCTGGTCGAGGAATTGGCCAGCAGCATGAAGTAGAGGCCCGCCATCAGCACCGGCGTGCCCAGCGCCAGCCACAGCCGGTAGCGGCCCCAGCGGCTGCGGGTGCGGTCCATGCCCATGCCGAGGAAGACGTCGATGGGGATGTCGACCAGCCGCACCATGGCGAAGGCCGCGCCGACGGCGGCGAGCTCAAGCCCGACGTGGCTGGCGAAGTAGCGGGGCAGGTGGACGCTGATCGCCAGGACCAGCGCCTGGATGGGAATGCTGGCGCTCGCGAAGGCGAGGATGGCCGGCATGCTCATGTTGGGCGCGGTCGACGATTGCTGTGACACCTGCTGACCGCTCCTCGTAGACGCGCCTCTGATGGGCGCTGGTCCCTAGGTTACGCGCGTTCAGTCATCGGCGCGCAAGCGGTTTCCGATTACAAAAAAGAAAAGGGCGGCCGTGAGGCCGCCCTCCTTGAAAGTCCGGTACGCCGGACCTTGATCTAACCGCCCTGCAGCTTGCGGAAGAACTTGCCCGTCTGCTCGCCGCCGTTGACGTAGGCCTTCTGGCCCGCCTCGTCGGTGATCTTCGCCCAGCTGTCGCGGACCGCTTCCACCGTGGCGTTCGGGCCGATGGCCACGCCCTCGGTCTCGACGATGCGCGAGAGCGCGAAGGCGCCCGCGCCGGCCGTCAGGATGGCGCCCGTCGGGGCCTCTTCCGAGCAGAGGAACACGACGCCCGGCGTCACCAGCTCGGGCTTCAGCTGATCCAGCACCTGCTGCGGCATGCCCAGGTTCTCGGTCATCCGGGTGGCGGCCACCGGGCTGATGGCGTTGACGTGGATGTTGTTCTTCTGGCCCTCGAGCTTCAGCGTGTTCATGAAGCCGATGACGCCCAGCTTGGCCGCGCCGTAGTTCGACTGGCCGAAGTTGCCGTAGAGGCCCGACGACGAGGTCGTCACGACGATGCGGCCGTAGTTCTGGGCGCGCATGATCTCCCAGACCGCCTTGGCCGGCTTCACCGTGCCCATCAGGTGGACGTTGAGCACGATCTCGAAGTCGGCGATCTCCATCTTCGCGAAGGTCTTGTCGCGCAGGATGCCCGCGTTGGCGACCAGGATGTCGATCCGGCCCCAGGCGTCCATCGCATCCTTGACCATGCGGGCGACGCCCGCGTCGTCGGTGACCGACGAGCCGTTGGCGATGGCTTCGCCGCCGGCCGCCTTGATCTCCTCGACGACCTTGTTGGCCGCGTCCGAGCCGCCGCCCGCGCCGTCCATCGAGCCGCCCAGGTCGTTGACCACCACCTTCGCGCCGCGCCGCGCCAGTTCGAGCGCGTGCTGCCGGCCCAGGCCGCCACCGGCGCCGGTCACGATCGCCACTTTGCCGTCGAAGCGGATGTCCGCCATCAGGATCCCCTTTGGAACAGGTGTTCGAAATCGGCGCGCGTTGTGCGGCGCGGCGAAGGGAGCGTCAAGCTCACGGTGGGGAACTCGGGTCTCTCGCTTGGGGAGGGACTACGCCGCCGCGGCCTCGGGCGGGGCCGAGCAGGCGGCCAGGGCGCGCTCGATGGCCTCGAACAGCTTGGCGGCGTCCAGCGGCTTGGGCGCGACCATGTCCATGCCGGCGGCCTCGTACTCGGCGACCTGGTGGCTCATGGCGTTGGCGGTGACCGCGATGATCGGCGTCCGGGCGCGGCCCTCCTGGGCCTCCTGGGCGCGGATCTCGCGGGTGGCGGTGACGCCGTCCATCACGGGCATCTGGATGTCCATGAGGATCAGGTCCCAGGCGCCCGACTTCCAGGCCGCGATGGCCTCGGCGCCGTTCTCGACCATGGTGGGCTCCAGGCCGGCCTGGCTCAGGAGGGTCTTGAGGACCAGCTGGTTCACCTCGTTGTCCTCGGCGGCCAGGATGCGGATCGGCGCGGCCTCGGCCTCGTTCGCCGCCTCGGCGACCGGCGCGATGGGCGCGGGCTCCTCCACGCGCTCCAGCGGGAGCAGGACCGTGAAGATCGAGCCCTTGCCCAGCACGCTGCTAACCTCGATCCGGCCGCCCATCAGCTCGGCCAGCGAGCGGCAGATGGTCAGGCCCAGGCCGACGCCGCCGTGCCGCCGCGTGGCCGAGGCGTCGCCCTGGACGAACTTCTCGAACAGCGCCTCGATGCGGTCGCCGGCGATGCCCACGCCGCTGTCGGCCACCTCGATCTTGAGCAGGCCGTCGTCGCGCGAGACGGCGACGCCCACGCCGCCGGCCTCGGTGAACTTCACGGCGTTGGCGGCCAGGTTGTAGAGGATCTGGCGCAGCCGCACCGGGTCACCGCGGAACCGGCCCCGGGCCGCCGGGTCGATCGAGAAGTCGAACGACAGGCCCTTGGCCTCGGCCAGCGGCGTGAACGTGGCCACCGCGCCGCGGGTCAGGTGCTCCATGTCGAAGTCGGCGGGTTCGAGCTTCAGCTTGCCCGCCTCGATCTGCGAGAAGTCCAGCGCGTCGTTCAGCAGGCACAGCAGGCCCTCGCCCGAGCGGCGGATCACCCGCAGGCGCTCCTTCTGCGGAGTCGGCAGGCCGTCGCGCTGCATCGCCTGGGCCATGCCCAGGATGCCGTTCAGCGGCGTGCGGATCTCGTGGCTCATGATGGCCAGGAAGTCGGACTTGGCGCGGCTGGCCGCCTCGGCGGCGGCCTTGGCGGCGACGAGACGGTTCCAGGCGTCGGCCAGCTGTTTGCGCGTGGGCGCGAGCAGGATGACGTAGGTGAGCAGCACCGCGGGCGGGGTCAGCGCCTTGAGGTATTCGCCGGCCCCCAGGTAGCGGACGAAGATCCCGTAGCTCACCCAGCCCAGGACCACGGCGTGCGGCGCGAGCGCCGCCAGGAACATGCGCGGCGAGGAGTAGAGCCGCAGCAGGATGTTGACGCAGGAGAAGCCGATCAGCGCCACCGCGAAGAGGCGCGCGCCGCCGTCACCCATCTGGATCAGCACCGCCGCGGCCCAGGCATGCAGCATGGACAGCGCGAAGGTGACGGCCAGGCCGGCGAAGTTGCTGCCGATATACCCCTGGCGCCGGATGATCAGCCGCTCGGCGATGGTGATGAGGACGTAGAGCGTCAGGCCGGCGGCGAGGTAGGCGACCGGCGCGATCGGCGCCGCCACCACGCCGATGAGCGCGGCCATCACCAGCCGCCGCCAGAGGGCGGGCTGGGCCAGGAGTTGCTCGGGCGCGAGGTCTCCGCTCGCTGCCGTCGCCGACCTCTCCCCGTCAGGCCTTTTCAAGCGCATTGGCGTCTCCCCTGCGAAGACTAGCCGGCCTTTCGCTTAACGGGAGTTTTACGCGGCATGGTTGCCGCGGAAAAAAGCCCCGAGGCAGGGCCTCGGGGCGCAAGTTACTGGCGAAGCTTGGTAAATTCAGCTGCGGGGGATCGCCGCCGCTGAAGCCTGTTGTTGGCCGCGAACAAACTTCACCAGGATGCGTTGACCCACCAGGAAGGGGGCTCCGGTGGAGTCCACCACCACCTCGACCACCCGGTCGTCGGCGCGTTCGGTGGGGTCGTCGGACTGCAGCTTGCGGGCGCCGAAGACGCCGGCCCGGCGCAGCACCTTGCCGGGGTAGACCTTGGTCGGGTCGCTCTCGGGCGACATCTGCACGGTCTGGCCGATGGCGACGTTCGAGAGCGATCCCTCGGCGATCTCGGCGCGGACGATCCGGCCGGCGCGCGGCTCCAGGTCGAACATGTTCGAGACGTTCAGCGTCGAGGCGCCCGCGCCCGGATTGGCGTAGCGGCGCACGATGCGGCCATCCGCCGGGGCGCGGATGATCGAGAGCTCCTGGTCGTAGTTGGCCTCGTTGGCGCGGGCCTGGGCGGTGGCGACGCTGGCCTGCTGGGCCATGATCCGGGCATCGGCCTCGCGCACGGCGTCGCGGGCCTGGTCCAGCTTCTGGGCGGCCACGAAGTTGTTGGGGGCCAGGCCCTCCAGGCGGCGCTGCTCGCGCTGGGCGGCCGACTTCTGGACCTCGAGCAGGGCCAGCGCCGCGCGGGCCTGGCGCACCTCGGCCCCGGCGCGTTCGGACGCCAGGCGCAGCTCGTCGTCCTCCAGGCGCGCCAGCATCTGGCCCTTCACCACGTCGTCGCCTTCCTGGACCACGACGTCGCGGATCACGCCGGCGCGGCGGGCCGCCACCTGGATGATGCCGCCTTCCACGTCGGCCTTGCCGTTCGCGATGGCGGCGTAGGGGCTGGGCTTCACGGCTGCCGCGGCCTTGGCCTCCTCGGCCTTCTTGGCCTTGGCCTGGCCGGACATGAACATGAAGCCGCCGCCGCCGAGGACGGCGAGGATCACGACGATCCAGACGAAGCGGTTGCGGAGGAGGGCGGGCATGGTCTTCAGGCCTCGATGAGCTCGGGTTGCTTGTGGGTGTGGGCGGCCGCGGCCGACGGGGCGTGGTCCACGCGCCGGTCGTCCAGGATGCGGCCGTCCTCAAGGTGGATGACGCGGTCGGCGTAGGCTTCCAGGCGCGGGTCGTGCGTCACGCAGATGACCGCGGCGCCGTGCTGCTTGGCCGCGCGCTGCAGCAGCTTGATCACGATCTGGCCGTTCTCGCCGTCGAGCGCGCTGGTGGGCTCGTCGGCGAACAGCAGCTTGGGGTCCTTGGCCAGGGCGCGGGCGATGGCGACGCGCTGCTTCTCACCGCCCGAGAGCTCGGACGGCCGCTGGTTCATGCGGGCTTCGAGGCCCACTTCCATCAGGGCGTTGGCGGCCTTCTCGCGGGCCACCGCCTTGGGGTGGCCCTGGTACTTCAGGATGATCTCGACCTGCTGCAGGGCGGTCAGCGCCGAGAACAGGTTGAAGCCCTGGAAGATGAAGCCGCAGTGGTCCAGGCGGAACTTGTCCAGCCGGCCCGAGCGCAGGTCCCAGATGTCCTGGCTGAGCGCCGAGACCTTGCCCTCGTCGGGCTTCAGCAGGCCCGAGAGCGCCGCCACCAGCGTCGACTTGCCCGAGCCCGACGGGCCCATGACCATCGTCACCTCGCCGTGGTTCGCGTCGAAGTCGACGCGCTTCAGCACTTCGATGTGGCTGCGCCCGGTCTTGAAGCGCTTGTAGATGCCGTGGGCCACGATGGCCGGCTTGCCAGTGCTCATCGCAGGGGAGCTCATCGCAGGAGGTCCGCAGGTTGGCTCTTCTTCAGGATCCCCAGGGCCAGCAGGCCCGAGAAGCCGGAGATCACGAGCAGGAGGATGGAGACGCCGACCACCCAGGCCGGCGGGAAGCCCATGGGCAGGCCGCCGTTGGTGGCCAGCAGGTAGACGCCGCCGGTGAAGACCGCCGTGGCCAGGAGCCCGACCATCCCCACCCAGAACGACAGCTCGATCACGATCATCCGCAGCGAGCCCATGCCGACGCCCAGGGCGCGCAGCGAGGCGAATTCCTTGATGCTGGAGAGGATCGCGCCGCGCAGGGTCTGCGAGGTGATGCCCACGCCGATCAGGAAACCCAGGAAGACCGAGAAGCCGAGGAAGATGCCGATGATCTGCTCGCCCATGATCGCGCCCTCGTTGGCTTCCGAGAGCTCCTGGCGGGTCCAGGCGCGATAGGCGCCCTTGGCCCCCTTGTTGAGCTGGTCGCGGACGACCTCGGCGCGGGCCGGGTCCTTGATGCGCACCATCAGCGGGCCGGTCTTGCCGTCCTTGGTGAGCATGCCCATCAGGCGGAAGGTGTCACGCGACATGGTCACGGACGCGTTGTTCATGTCGGGATAGCCGTGGAGCACCGCCCGCACGCGGACGGTCTTGCCGCGCAGCGAGGCCTCGTCGCCCAGCTTCACGCCCAGCCGCTTGAGCTGGCTCTCGTCGATCGCCACCGAGTAAGGCTCGAGGAGGGCGGTGCGGGTCGCCTCGTCGAAGTCGGTGGGCAGGTTCACGGCGCCCGGCCGCGTGTCCACCATGTTGACGTTGACGAAGGTGGTGACGGCCTTCTTGCCGTCCTTCGGCCGGTTGATCCAACGGCCGCCGTCGTTGTCCATGGCCGCCACCTCGACGACCTCGGGGTGCATGTAGATCTGCGGCTGGAGGCGCGCGGGCAGCGAACCGCCGCCCGAGTTGATCAGGCTCTCCATCTTGGCGGGTAGGATCATGATGTCGGCGCGGCTACGGTCGATCGTCGCGGTCGCGCCCTTCACGATGCCGGTGAACATGCCGACCTGGGCCAGGATCAGCAGGCCCGAAAAGGCGAGCGCCACGACGGCTGCGGTGTACCGTCGCCACTCGTAGAGCAGTGTTGCAAGCGCCAGAGACATTGTGACGAACAGCCCTCAACCTTCGAGCGCGGAGTTCGCCGCCGGTCGGGTCTGCCGAGCCAGTTAAATCGCGGTAAGGCCGGCCGCCCGAACGCGCATCGGAGCGCTCGTTTCCAAGAGGCGCCGTAGGCGCTGAGCAGATGCGGAGCGTCCTATTAAACCTTCGTAATCCGTGCGGCCGGGCGCCGCACCGGCCGGCTTCTTAAGGCCTAGGTCATAGGTGGGGTTGGATATCGCTCCGAGCTTCGCCTGCCACGACCCGAATGGACGTCACGTCTTCCAACCTCGCCGCCTACCGCGCCACCGCCGGCGCGCGAGCGCCCGGAGCTTCCGCGGCGCCGGACTACGCCGCGCGCGTGGCCCGGTTCGACGAGCTGTCGGCCACGGTGCTGGACGCCAGCGGCAAGGTCGGCGACGCGCAGCGGGCGCAGGCCTACCAGTCGCTGCAGGCCATGTCGGCCGGCGGCCAGCTCGCCGGTCTCGACGAGGATCGCCGCAAGGTCCTGGACCAGGCCACCTTCGACAGCGACATCGGCCAGCGCGCGCAGGCGCTGGGCAAGGCGTTCGTCCAGACCCTGAACGCCGCCAGCCGCAGCGGCGGGCCACAGGCGGCGCTGCAGGCGGTCGCCAGCGGCTTCGACAAGCTGTCGTCCTCGGATCAGGACCTGCTGTTCCAGACCACGATCAACGTCGCCGACCGCACCGGGGCCAAGCCCTATGCGGACGCTTCGGCCTGGCGGTCCAACGTCGACGCCCAGGCCAAGGTCGTGGGCTTCATGAAGGACGCGGGCGTGGTGGGCGCGAACGGCGCGCTGGACCAGAAGGCCGCCCAGGCCAAGGCGGCGGCCGATCCCAAGTTCGCCGCGGCGCTGCGCCTGTCGCTGCGCGCCGACAACAATTCGCCCGACTGGACCCAGTCGGTGATGCAGCTGTTCGGCGGCTCCGCGCCGCAGGACACCGTCCAGCTCTCGGACGCGGCGAAGCAGTTCATGAACGCCACGCCCCCGCCGACGCCCACCGCCTCCGCGCCCGCGCCGGCCGAGCCCTACCGCCAGGGCTCGATCACCTCGATCACCGCCTAGGCTCCGAGCTCAACAGCGTCGGGCTAGCAAAGGCTGTCATCCCGGCCAAAGCTCGCTTGCGAGCCGCCGAGCCGGGACCCAGAGGTTCTGCAGTGTGGTTGCTCCTGGGTCCCGGCTCTCCGCTTCGCTGCGGCCGGGATGACGGAGCTTGGTTTTGCGTCTCCCTGTTCATGACCCTTCCGCCGGCCGCCGCATCCAGTCGATGAAGGCCCGGAGCGCCGGCGAGACCTGCCGGCGGCTCGGATAGTAGAGGCTGTAGCCGGGGAAGGGCGGGCACCAGTCCTCCAGGAACCGCACCAGCGCGCCCGACGCGAGCTCCTCGCGCACCGAGGGCTCGGCGACGAAGGCGATGCCTGCCCCGTCCACCGCCGCCGCCACCAAGAGCTGGGTGTCGTCGACGATCAAGGGGCCGGACACGGCGACGGACCGCACGTCGTCGCCCCTTTCCAGCTCCCAATCGTAGAACGCCCCCGACGGCCACCGCAGCCGGAAGCAGGCGTGGCCCGCCAGGTCGTCGGGCGTCATCGGGACGCCGTGCCGGGCCAGGTAGTCGGGTGAGGCGACGGCGGCCATGCTGAGCGGCTGGCCCAGGCGGACGGCGACCATCTCGGCCGGCAGGTTCTCGTCGAGGCGGATGCCGGCGTCGAAGCCGCCCGCCACGATGTCGATCAGGGCGTTGTCGCTGACCACCTCCACGCGGATGTCGGGATAGGCCTTCAGGAACCCGCCCAGCCGCGGCGCGATGGCCAGGCGCGCGGCCGAGCGCGGCACGCTGAGCCGCAGGCGCCCGGCGGGCCGTTCGCGGAAGGCGGCCACCTCCATCAGCCCGGCCTCGATGTCGGCAAGGGCAGGGCCCAGCCTGGCCAGCAGGCGCTCGCCCGCCTCGGTGGGCGCGACCGAGCGGGTGGAGCGGTTCAGCAGGCGCACGCCCAGCGCCGTCTCCATCCGCCGCAGCCGGTGGCTGAGCGCCGAGGCCGACACGCCCATGATCTCGCCCGCGCGGCGGAAGCTGCGCAGCTCGGCCAGCAGGGCGAAGGCGGCCAGGTCGGGGATCGAGCGGCGGTCCATTGCTGAAATCTGCTCAATGGATCGATGACACAGCAAGCGGTTTTCGTGGCGGCTCGCGCGGACCAACTAAGGGCCACCCCACCCGCAAAGGAGAACGCCATGCAATCGCGCAAGCTCGGAACCCAGGGACTCGAGGTCTCGGCCATCGGCTTCGGCTGCATGGGCCTGTCGGGCGTCTACCAGCCGGCCGCCGAGGAGGCCCAGGCGATCGCGGTGCTCCGGCGCGCCGTCGAACTGGGCGTCACCTTCTTCGACACCGCCGAAATCTACGGCATGCAGACCAACGAGGTGCTGGTGGGCAAGGGCCTGAAGCCGTTCCTCGACCGCGTGGTCATCGCCACCAAGTTCGGCTTCGACCTGGAGAACGCCCGGCAGATGGGCCGCCCCGCGGGCACGAACAGCCGGCCGGACAACATCAAGGCGGTGGCCGACGCCTCGCTGCAGCGGCTGGGCGTCGAGGTGATCGACCTCTTCTACCAGCACCGCGTCGATCCGAACGTGCCGATCGAGGACGTGGCCGGCGCCGTCGGCGAGCTCGTGAAGGCGGGCAAGGTGAAGCACTTCGGCCTCTCCGAGGCCAGCGCCGAGACGATCCGCAGGGCCCACGCGGTGCATCCGGTCAGCGCCGTGCAGAGCGAATACTCGCTGTGGTCGCGCGATCCCGAGAAGGCCGTGCTGCCGACCTGCAAGGAGCTTGGCATCGGCTTTGTGCCGTACAGCCCGCTGGGCCGGGGCTTCCTGGCCGGCGGCTTCAAGGGCCAGCCCAACGACGCCGACTTCCGCCGCTTCATGCCCCGCTTCCAGGGCGAGGCGCTCGCCAAGAACCTGGGCCTGGTCGAGACCCTGACCGCACTCGCCGCCGAGAAGGGCCGGACCCCGGCGCAGCTCGCCCTGGCCTGGCTGCTCAGCCGCAGCGACCACGTCGCCCCGATCCCCGGCACGACCAAGATCGCGCGACTGGAGGAGAACGTGGCGGCGGCGGGCATCACGCTCTCGGCCGACGAACTCGCCGCCATCGAGGCGGCGGTTCCCGAGACCGCCGTGGAAGGCGCCCGCTATGACGAGCGCGGCCTGGCGATGGTCAACCTGTAGGACAGTCGGGCGCAGGCGCCACGCCGCGCTTGCGCCCGGACCACTTTCGGCGTGGATTGACCGGCTAGGCCGCTGAATCGGCGGCGCATCGGGGGATGCATGTTCGGTCCGGAAAACGCCCAGAGCCTCGTCGGCGTGGCGGTCATCCTGTTGGTCTGCTGGGCCGTCTCGGAGAACCGCGGCAAGTTCCCCTGGAAACTGGCCATCGGCGCCATCGCGGTCCAGGGCCTGCTGGTGCTGGCCCTGTTCGGCCTGCCGGCGCTGCGCCAGGGCCTCCAGGGCGTAGGCGTGGCCGTCGACGGCCTGGCCTCGTCGACCCAGGCGGGCGTGGCCTTCGTGTTCGGCTTCCTGGCCGGCACGCCGAACCAGCCCTATCCGTTGACCGACGCCGGCTCGCTGTTCGTCTTCGCCTTCCGGGTGCTGCCGGTGATCCTGGTGGTCTGCGCGCTGGCGGCGCTGCTCTGGCACTGGAAGATCCTGGTCTGGATCACCCAGGCGTTCGGCTTCGTCTTCGAGCGCACCATGGGCCTGCGCGGCCCGCCGGCGCTGGCCACCGCCGCCACCGTCTTCATGGGCCAGGTGGAAGGCCCGATCTTCATCCGCAGCTACCTGCCCAGCCTGTCGCGCTCCGAGCTCTTCATGCTGATCGCGGTCGGCATGGCCTGCGTCTCGGGCTCGACGATGGTGGCCTATGCGACGATCCTGGCCGGGGTGCTGCCCGGCGCGGCGGCCCACGTGCTGACGGCCTCCATCGTCTCGGCGCCCGCCGGCGTCCTGCTGGCCCGGATCATCGTGCCGCGCGACGCCGCCATCGAGCAGGCGCAGGCCTACGACCCCCTGGCGGCCAAGAAGTACGACAGCTCGATCGACGCCCTGATCAAGGGCACGACCGACGGCCTGCAGATCATGCTCAACGTCGGCGCGACGCTGATCGTGTTCGTGGCGCTGACGGCGATGGTGAACAACATCCTGGGCGCGTTCGGCGACGTGGCCGGGGCGCCGCTGTCGGTGGAGCGTGGGCTGGGCGTGGTGTTCGCGCCGCTGGCCTGGGCGATCGGGGTGCCGTGGCACGACGCGCCGACCGCCGGCTCGCTGCTGGGGGTGAAGCTGGTGCTGACCGAGTTCACAGCCTTCATCAAGATGGGCTCGATCCCGCTGGACGCCATGGACGCGCGCTCGCGCGTGCTGATGACCTATGCCCTTTGCGGCTTCGCCAACATCGCCTCGGTGGGCATCAACCTGGCCGGCTTCTCGGTGCTGGTGCCCGAGCGGCGCAACGAGATCGTGGGCATGGTCTGGAAGGCGATGATGGCGGGCTTCCTCGCCACCTGTCTCACCGCCTCGATCGTGGGCCTGCTGCCGGCGAGCCTGTTCAGCTAGGGACGGGAAGCGGACGCGGCGGATATCCGCGGCGGGTGGATTTCGGACCTTGGCTTCAGGATCGGCCGCGCCCGAGCCTTATGAGCACACGCCTCACGCGGAAACGTGCAGGGCCTCGGCCATGCGCACCAGGTCGGCGAGCGAGCGGGCGCCCATCTTCCGCATGGCCGCGCCGCGGTGGATCTTCACGGTGATCTCCGAGAGGTCCAGGTCGCCCGCCACCTGCTTGTTCAGCTTGCCGGCGGTGACCAGCGCCATCACCTGCCGTTCGCGCGGCGACAGGGTGGCGAACTTCTGCTCCAGCTCGCGGCGGCCCCCGTCGGCGGCGCGGCGCGCACGGTCGCGCTCCAGGCCGGTGGTCACCGCGTCCAGCATGTCCTGGTCGCGGAAGGGCTTGGGCAGGAAGTCGACGGCGCCGGCCTTCATGCCGCGCACCGACATCGGGATATCGCCGTGGCCGGTCATCAGCACCACCGGCAGGCCGACGCCCAGACCGGCCAGCTTCTCCTGGAAGTCGAGGCCCGAGAGGCCCGGCAGGCGCACGTCCAGCACCAGGCAACCCGGGGCGTCCGGCTGCTCGGCGTCGAGGAACTCCTGCGCCGAGCCGTAGAGCCGCGCCTCCAGCCCCACCGAGCGGAACAGGGTCGAGAGCGCCTCCCGGAGCGAGGCGTCGTCGTCGACGATATGGACAATCTCGGGCATGGCGGTCCGGACAGCGGCGGCGGCCATCCTATGCCACAGCCTGCGGCATCGCGCCGCTCATACGATGATATGAGCCGCCGCCCGTTCAGTAGCTGCCGAAACGGATGTCAGCGCTGCCCGCAGGCAGCTCGATGGTCATGCCGTCCTTGGCCAGGCGCCAGTCCAGCTTGCCGCCGTCCTCGATGCCCTTGGCGAAGGCCTCGGGGTTGAACATCGGCAGGCCGGCCTGGGTGAGGTGGTTCAGCACCAGCGCCTTCACGCCGGCCATCCGCGCGATGTCGGCCGCCTCCATGGGCTCGGTGTGATAGGTCACCGTGTCGGCCATGATCGAGCTCAGCCGCGCATTGCCCATGCCGGCCAGGGCGCTGGAGAGCTGCAGCGTCATGGCGTTCTTCTGGGCCTCGTGGACCAGCACGTCGGCGCCCTTGGCGGCCACCGCCAGCGGCGTCCACTTCACGGTGTCGCCGCTGATCACCACCGAGCGGCCCTTGTAGTCGAAGCGGTAGGCGAAGGCCGGGTCGATCGGGTCGTGATGCACGCGGATCGCCGTGACGGTCAGCTCGCCGTCCTTCCAGGCCACGGCCGTCCCATCGGGCTTGGGGATCGTCACCACCTTGGGCGCCAGCAGGCCGGCGGCGATGTCGAAGCGGATGCCGTCGTGGTCGTGGTGCGCCTTGCGGAAGCCGTGGTCGTTCTCGTAGGCGAGGTTGAAGCCCTTCACGAGTTTGTCCACGCCCGCCGGCCCCACGACCGCCAGCGCCGCCGGGCGGCCGTTCACCCAGCTCTGCATGTTGAACTCGCCCAGGTCGCCGATGTGGTCCGAGTGCAGGTGGGTGATGAACACCGCCTTCGCCGCCGCCACGGGCACGCGCCAGCGCATCAGGTTCTCGGTGGCCTCGGGGCCGATGTCGACGAGGTAGAGCGCTCCGCCCGCCTGGATCGCCGTGCAGGGTTTGGCGCGGTCGACCACGGGCAGGGGGCCCGACGTGCCGCAGAAGATCACCTTCAGGCCGTCGAACGCGGGCGGGGTCTGGGCCTGGGCGGCGAACGGGACGAACGTGAGCGCCGCGGCGGCGGCGAGGGCGCGGAGCATCGGGCGTCTCCCCCAAAATCGGAATTCTAATTCACGTTTCTATGCTAGAGCTCGGCAAACGCCAAACGGGAGGATGCATGACCCTCGGCTACGACCTCTACTGGTCCTTCCGCTCGCCCTATTCCTACATGGTCGTGCCGCGGCTGATGGCGCTGGAGGCCGAGTACGACGTGGTCTGCAACGTGCGGCCGGTCTATCCGCTGGCGGTCCGGACGCCTGAGTTCTTCGACACCCGCGATCCGCTCTGGACGTCCTACTTCATGCGCGACGTCTTCCGCGAGGCGGCCTTCCTGGGCCTGCCGTTCCGCTGGCCGCGACCCGATCCGGTGCAGCAGGCGCCGGGCGTCGGCTATCGGATGGAGCAGCCCTACATCCACCGCCTGACCCACCTGGGCGTGGCGGCCGTCGAGCGGGGCAAAGGGCTCGCCTTCCTGCGCGAGGCCAGCCACACGATCTGGAGCGGCGAGGTCGACAACTGGCACGAGGGCGACCACCTGGCTGAGGCCGCGGCCCGCGCGGGCCTCGACTACGCCGAGATGAGCGCCGCGGTGGACGGCGACCCCGCCCGCTTCGCCGCCGTCGTCGAGACCAACCAGGTCGACCAGCGCGCCGCCGGCCACTGGGGCGTGCCGATGATGACCTTCAACGCCGAGCCGTTCTTCGGACAGGACCGCTTCGACCAGATGAAGTGGCGGATGGAACAGGCCGGCCTCGCCAAAAAGGCATAGCTGCCAGCTATCAGGCGGCTGCGCTCAGGGCCTTTTCGGTGACAGCGGCCTTGGACAGTTCGGCCATGGCCTTGATCAGCGGCGAGCGCCAGCGTTCGGCGGTCGTCAGCATCCAGCAGGCATAGGTCACGTCCAGCGTCGAGGACACCTGCGCCAGGCGTCCCTCGCGCAGCTGCTCGTCGAACAGGAACGACGCGCCCATGGCGATCGCATCGGTCTGCAGCGCGCGCTCGATGATCAGCGAATAGTCGTCGCTGATGAACGCCTTCAGGTTCTCGGCCTCGTCGCGCTCCATCTCGCCGGCCCATTGCGCCACGCCGGGCAGGATGCTGGGCAGGGCGAACGGCCAGCGCAGCAGCTCGCGCGGCCCGGCGTCGGCGAGCGCCAGCGCCGGGTGCCCCGGCCGCGCCACCAGCACCACGGCGTCCTCGAACATCTTCTTGCGGATCAGCTCGCCGTAGCGGGCGGCGTGCTCGGAATAGCCGAAGGCGATGTCGACCCGGCCGTCGTGCAGGGCCTTCATCACGCCCGGCCCGGTCTCCTGGATCGTCTCGACGTGCAGCTTGGGGAACCGCACGGCGATCCGCCGCAGCAGTTCGGGCAGGGGCTTCAGCCGCGAGGCCGGCCCCACGGCGATGCGGATGCGGCCTTCCTCGCCGCGCGCCAGCTGTTCCAGGTCGCGCGACAGCGCCGCCACGCCCTGCAGCAGGGTCTCCGCCCGCTGGGCCACGAAGGCGCCATAGGCCGTGGGCCGCGCCGCGCCGTTGGTGCGCTCGAACAGCTTCAGCGAGAGCTGGGCCTCCAGGCGCGCGATGCTCTTCGACAGGGTCGGCTGCGAGATCTGCAGCTTGCGCGCCGCCCCGCTGAACCCGCCCGCGCGGCAGATTTCGAGGATCTGTTCGAGATGCCGAAGCTCCATGCCCGTGGGCTATAGCACCACGCCCAAGGCTTGGGCAGATCGGATCGCGCGTTCGGGCTAGCGTCGCCGCCGACGGATGGAGTTCGGCATGAAGCGTATCCCCCTGGCCGCCGCGGCGGTCCTGTCCCTGGCGGCCGCCGCCAGCGCCCCGCCCGCGACGGCGATCGACAAGGCCGCGGCCGCGCCCCGGCCGAACGTCATCGTCATCCTGGCCGACGACCTGGGCTACGGCGACACCTCGGCCTACGGCTCCAAGATCATCAGGACGCCCAACATCGACGCCCTGGCCGCCGACGGCGTGCGCTTCACCTCGGGCTACGTCACCCACCCGGTCTGCGCGCCGTCGCGCGCCGCGATCCTGACGGGCCGCTACCAGCAGCGGTTCGGCTGGGAGTTCAATCCCGTGGGCCGCGACCGCCGCGGCGGCGTCTCGCTGGCCGAGCCCTTCGTCGGCAACATCCTGAAATCGGCCGGCTACCACACCGGCATGGTCGGCAAGTGGCACCTGGGCGAGGCCGACGGCTACCAGCCCATCGATCGCGGCTTCGACGAGTTCTTCGGCATCACCGCCGGCGCCACCAGCTTCTTCACGAAGAGCCAGCCGGGCGACGAGACCTACAACCCGCCGGGCTCGGAGGCCTCGTTCCGCGCCACCGCCAACGACCCGCTGCCGCCCACCGCCACCGACGACGAGCGCATGGCCTATGTCCGCAGCGTCGCCAGCGTCCGGCGCGGCAAGCAGGTGGTGCAGGTGGACGGCTACCTCACCGACGTCTTCACCGACGAGGCCGTGAAGTTCATCGACGCGAACAAGGGCGGGCCGTTCTTCCTCTACCTGGCTTACAACGCCCCTCACACCCCGCTGCAGGCCACCAAGAAGTACATGGACCGCTACCGCGACGTGCCCGACCGCGGCCAGCGCGTCTACGCCGCCATGGTCTCGGCGCTGGACGACGGGGTCGGCGCCATTCGCGCCAAGCTGAAGGCCGAGGGGATCGAGAAGAACACCGTCATCGTCTTCCTCTCCGACAACGGCTGCGCGGCCTACATCCAGGGCGCCTGTTCCAACGCCCCGCTGAACGGCCACAAGGGCACGCACCTCGAGGGCGGCGTGCGCATCCCCTACATCGTCGCCTGGCCGGGAAAGATCAAAGGCGGCCAGGTCGACGACCGCATGGTCTCCAGCCTCGACATCGTGCCGACCGCCGCGGCCCTGGCCGGCGCCAAGCTGCCCAAGGGGACCGACGGCGTGAACCTGATGCCGTTCGTCACGGGCACGAACAAGGGCGTCCCCAACCCCACCGTCTACTGGCGCGCCGGCCCCAACTTCGCGATCCGCGACGGGAACTGGAAGATGTGGGAAGCCAATATCGCCGACCCGTCCGAGCAGGCGACCAGCTCGGCCGAGATCACGCCGGACGGCACGCACGCCAAGGTCTCGGAGCACGGCCAGCATGTCATGCTGTTCGACCTCAAGGGCGACCTGGGTGAGAAGACCAACGTCGCCAAGGCCAACCCCGGCGTCGTCGCTACGCTGAAGGCCAAGCTGGCGGCCTGGGACAAGGCCAACGTCCCGCCCCAGTGGACCAGCATGCGCCAGTCCGTGAAGAAGCAGGACGGCGTCCTCCTGAAGATCTACGACTGACGACGGGCGGCTTGGGGGAGGGTGCGTGCGCCGGGTGCTGACGACGCTGCTGAGGCAGCCGCTGGTGCAGTTCGTGCTGATCGGCGCGCTGATCTTCGCCGCCTGGAAGGTCGCCAATCCCGAGGCCGACGCCGCGCCCACCGAGATCCACGTCGGCGCGTCCGAACTGAAGTGGCTGCACGACACCTGGATCGGCCAGTTCGGCCATCCGCCCGACGCCACCGAGATGGCTTCCGCCGTCCGCGGCTATGTCGACGAGGAGATGCGCTATCGCGAGGGCCTGGCGCTGGGCCTCGACGCGGACGACACCATCGTGCGCCGCCGCCTGGCCCAGAAGTACGATTTCATGCTGGGCGCCCAGGCCGCCGACATGATCCCGACGGATGCGCAGCTCACGGCGTTCCTGGCCAAGCACGCCGAACGCTACCGGCTGCCGGCGAAGACCAGCTTCTGCCAGGTCTGGTTCGGCGACCAGGCGACGGGCTTCCCGGCGGCCAAGGCGGCGCTGGCCGGCCTCTCCCCGGCGGCGGCCCGCGATCCGGACGCACGGCTGGCGGGGCAGGGCGGCCTGCCGTTCGAGCGCTGCTACACGGCGGCCGTCCCCGTCGACGTCTCCCGCGACTTCGGCGTCAACTTCGCCACGGTCGTCGACCGCCGCCTGCCGGTGGGCGCCTGGCAGGGTCCGGTGGAGTCCGGCTTCGGCTTCCACCTGGTCATCGTCACCCGCCGCGAGCCCGGCGCGCCCGCCACCCTGGCGGCGGTCCGACCCCAGCTGGAGGCCGACTGGCGCGCCCAGGCGATGGCTGACGCCAGGGCCCGCCAGGAGGGCGACCTGCGCCGCCGCTATCACGTCACGGTCGACCAGGCGGCGCTGAAGAAACTGGTCGAGGCGGGGGTGCGATGAGCCGACTGCTGGCCGCGGTGCTGCTCTGGCTGCTGGCGGCGACCGGCGCGGCCGCGCACGAGATCCGCCCGGTCTTCCTCGACCTGCGCGAGACCGTGCCCGGGCACTACGACGTCACCTGGAAGCGCCCGGTCTTCAACGGTCGGCCCCTGCCGATAGCCCCGCGCTTCGCCGCGGGCTGCACGCTGGCCGCGTCCGGCGCGGCGCGGGTGACGGGCTCGTTCGCCGTCGAGCGCACGACGCTGACCTGCCGCCAGGGCCTCGCCGGAACCGCCATCGCCTTCGACGGCCTGCCGGGCGCCATGGTCGACGGCCTGGTCCGCGTCCAGTTCGCCTCGGGCGAGATGGTCACTGGCCGGGTCCTACCCAGCCGGCCGGTGTTCGAGACCCCGCGCCAGAGCAGCGCCGCCCACGTGCTGGCCACCTACCTGCGCCTGGGCGTCGAGCACATCCTCCTGGGCTACGACCATCTGCTGTTCGTTCTGGCTCTCGTCCTCTTCGTCCGTCACTGGAAGCGGCTGCTGCTCACCGCCACCGCCTTCACGGCCGCCCACAGCATCACCCTGTCGCTGGCTGCCCTCGGCGTCGTCCACGTGCCTGTCCCGCCGGTGGAGGCGCTGATCGCGCTCTCGATCCTGCTGCTGGCGGTCGAGGTGCTGCAGTCGCGCGACGACCCGGCCCGCTCGGCGGGCCTGCGCCCGGCCAGCCTGGCCTTCGGCTTCGGCCTGCTGCACGGCCTGGGCTTCGCCAGCGCGCTCGCCGACATCGGCCTGCCGCAGCACGAGATTCCGCTGGCGCTCTTCGCGTTCAACGTCGGCGTCGAAATCGGCCAGGTCACGTTCATCGCCGCGCTGCTCGCCGTCGGCTGGCTGGCCCGCGGCCTGGCCGCCCCGGGCCGTCGGCTGGCCTACACGACCGTGACCTACGCCATCGGCGGGCTGGCGGCCTTCTGGACGATCGAACGGATCGCGAGCTTCTGACGATAGCCGCCGTCTATCGGCGCATTGACCGAACAGGGTTGGCGCGAGCCCGCCAAAACCGGCAGGCTGCGGTGGGGACGACCGACGCGGATCACCGCGCGGGGATGGGAGGACGACGATGCGCCAGATGCTGTTCGCCGCGGCGGCGGTTGCGAGCCTGGTCGCCGGCTGCGCGCCGGCCGCGCGGGACGCCGCGAGTTCGGGGACCGTGGCCGCCGCGGTCGCCGAGGCCGAGGCCTCGCCCGCCGAGCGCGCCAAGGCCAAGGTGCTGTTCGGCGACCTGCACATGCACACCGGCTGGTCGTTCGACGCCTTCACCTTCGGGACCACGGCGACCCCGGAAGACGCCTACAACTTCGCCCAGGGCGGCGCGCTCGCCCACCCGGCGGGCGGGGTCTACAAGCTGGACCGCCCGCTCGACTTCCTGGCCGTCACCGACCACTCCGAGTTCATGGGCGTGATGATCCAGATGCGCGACCCGGCCAGCCCGCTCGCGAAACTGGCCATCGCCAAGGCGGCCCTCGACAAGGACCCCAAGGTCTCGAACGCCGCCTTCCGGGCCGTCGGCAACGCCTTCCGCACCGGCGACCTCGGCGTCTTCGAGGACCAGGCCGAGACCGCCCGCAAGGTCGCCGCCGACACCTGGTCCAAGACCATCGAGATCGCCAACCGCCAGAACAAGCCCGGCAAATTCACGGCGCTGATCGCCTACGAGTGGACCTCGTCCGACGAGGGCAAGAACCTCCACCGCAACGTGATCTTCCGCGGGAACACCGCGCCGCTGCCGTTCACTGCCGTGGACAGCCGCCGGCCCGAGGAGCTCTGGAAGTACCTCGACGCCACGCGCCAGTCGGGCCAGCCCGTGCTGGCGATCCCGCACAACTCCAACCTCAGCGACGGGGCGATGTGGGCGCGCGTCGACTCCGACGGCCGGCCGATCACTGCCGCCTACGCCGCCACCCGCGCCCGCAACGAGCCGCTGGCCGAGATCACCCAGGTGAAGGGCACGTCCGAGGCCCACCCCAGCCTGTCGCCCAACGACGAGTTCGCGAACTTCGAGTTGCTCGAAACCTATGTCGCCTCGGACCGGCCGGTGACGAAGTTCGCCGGCAGCTACGTCCGCGACGCCTGGCGCACGGGCCTGTCGTTCCAGGACGGCTCGGGCTTCAACCCCTACCGGTTCGGCGTCATCGCGGCCAGCGACAGCCACGTGGCCATGTCGCCGGTCATCGAGCGCAACTACTGGGGCAAGGTCGGCACGCGCGACGGCACGCCCCAGGTGCGGCTGGACTGCACCTACTGCGCCGGCGGCTCCGACATCTCGAAGTTCGGCGCATCGGGCCTGGCCGCCGTCTGGGCGCGGGAGAATACGCGTGCCGGGATCTTCGACGCCCTGCAACGCAACGAGACCTACGGCACCAGCGGACCGCGCATGCAGGTGCGGTTCTTCGGCGGCTACGACATGGCCAAGGTGAAGGCGGGCGGCGCCGGCTGGGTCGAAAGCGCCTACCGGGCCGGCGTGCCGATGGGCGGCGCGCTGAAGCCGGCGGGCAAGGCGCCGTCGTTCGTGGTCTGGGCGCTCAAGGACGCAATGGGCGCCAACCTCGACCGGGTCCAGGTCATCAAGCTCTGGAGCAAGGACGGCGTCAGCCACGAGAAGATCTACGACGTGGCGCTGTCGGGCGGCCGCAAGGTCGATCCCAAGACGGGCAAGGCGCCGGCCGTCGGCGATACGGTCGACGTCTCGACCGCCACCTACAAGAACTCCATCGGCGCCGTGACGCTCTCGGCCAACTGGACCGATCCCGACTTCGATCCGGCGGCGCCGGCGGCCTACTACGTGCGCGTGCTGGAAATCCCGACGCCCCGGTGGTCGACCTATGACGCCGTGCGCCTGAAGCGGGCCATCCCGCGCGGCCTGCCGCCGACCATCCAGGAGCGGGCCTACACCTCGCCCATCTGGTACGATCCGGAACCGGGGCGAAAGGGCTAGCGCGGGACCTTCACCGCCCCGTCGATCGTCGCCTGCAGCTTCGCCTCGTCGCGCTCGCCGCCGAGGTACGCCGCGAGCACCGCGGCCACGGCGTCGGGCTGTTCGGGCAGGATCGCGTGGCTGGCGTGGGGCAGGGCGACCAGGCTCAGCCGGTCTCCGATATCGCGCTTCAGGACCGCGCCGTTGCCGGGCGGGGCGATAGGGTCCTCGGCGGCCTGCACCAGCAGCACCTGCGCCTGGCCGGCGGTCCACCAGTCCTTGGTGGGCGTGGCGCGGTTGGCGACGTTCTGAGCCATGGCCATGGCGGGAACCCAGCCGGTCAGCCAGACCGACGGATCGTTCCCCTTGGCGAAGAAGGCGAGCTGCAGGTCCTTCAGCCGCTCGGCGTCGGGCTTCTGCCCCTGGGCGTACGAGCCCTGCAGGGCGGTGCGCACCTCTTCGGTCGGCTGCACCTCGCCGCCGCCGGCCAGCAGCGCGACGCGGCCCACGCGATCCGGCGCAGAGGTCGCCAGCGCGCGCGTCACGCGGTTGCCGAACGCATGGCCCACCACGTCGACCTTGCCGCGGCACAGCGTCGACAGCACCACCTCGTAGTCCTTGGCGAGCTCGAACAGCGACGCCGCCTGCGGGCCGCGCGATCCGCCCGCGCCGCGCGGTTCGGGCAGGACCGCCATATAGCCCTTCGCCGCCATCCGCCGGGCCAGGTCGTCGAAGTCGCCGGCGCCGCGGCCCAGCGAGGGGATGTAGAGCACCGGCTTGCCCGACCCCACGGTGCGGACCTGCATCGTCACGTCCGGCGCGGTCTCGATCGCCCGGCCCTGGGGCGCCGGCAGGCAGGTCGCGGATGGGACGGTGGCGGCCATGGCGAGGCTGATCAGGAAAGCGGGCATGTGGACACCTTAGGCGTGCAAACCGGCAAGCCAACATAGCTTGCAGCTATCCGGGGATGCGTGGCGGCGCGCGGCGCACTGTGCAAGGTTGCGGACCCACCAGTTCCACGCCGGACGCGCATGCCCAGAGCCCTCGCCGCCGCCAACGACGAACACGAGCCCCCGCGCACCGCCCGCGAGGCCGAGCGCCGCGAGGAGTTCATGCGGGTCGCCGCCCGCGTCTTCCGCCAGCACGGCCTGGCCGGCGCCACCATGGAGCAGGTCGCCGCGGCCGCCGGGGTGACCAAGGTGGTGCTCTACCGCCGCTTTCCGTCCAAGGACGCCCTGATCCTGGGCATCTTCGCCGAGACTCTGCGCCGGCTGAAGGCCGAGGACGTCAAGGCGTGGCGGGGCTACGGCAACGGCATGCGCAAGTCGCTGTCGGCGGCGCGCTCGTTCGAGGACGGCTTCATCCTGCTGGTCCGCCACGGCGACCAGGACCCCGCCTACCAGGCCGCGCACGAGTCCCTGCGCAAGCGCACCGGCCAGCGGCTGCGCGCGCTGCTCTGGTATCCCGACCGGCCGCCGCCCAGCGCCGAGCGCCCGACGCTGCTCGACCTGTCGCTGGAGCCGATGATCTCGTTCTGCAACGACGCGCTGGCCTATTGGGTCGAGAACGGCGACCCGTCGCGCGACGAGCATTTCGTCCGCTGGTGCGGCCAGATGATGCGCGCCTGGCGTCACAACGCCGCCGAACTGCTCAACCTGGATTCGCCCGAGCAGGAATGGCCGTTCGACACCGAGGGCCTGCTGCCTTGAGCCAAGAGAACAAGAGGGAAGGGATCGCCATGGTCAGCCGCAGGGATGCGATCATCGCCGCCGGCGTCGCGGGCGCGGCCGCCGCGGCCGGCTCGCCGGCGCTGGGTCAGGGCGTGGCCGCCCCGCCCGTGACGCCCGCGCACGCCAGGTTCGCCGCCGAGATCGCCGCCGCCCAGGGCCGGCTGGACGCCTTCATGACGGCGTTCAACGCACGCGACCTGAAGGCCTTCGAGGACACCTTCAACTTCCCGCACGTGCGGTTCGCGTCGAGCACGGTGACGATCATCAATCCCGGCTACCACAAGCCCGAGATGTTCGAGCGCGGCGCGTTGGCCGACTGGGATCACTCGGCCTGGGAACGGCGCAACGTCATCCACGCCGGCGCCGACAAGGTCCACATCGACACCCGCTTCACGCGCTTCCGGAAGGACGGCTCGGTGATCGGCGGCTTCGACAGCATCTACATCGTCACCCGCCTCGGCGGCCGCTGGGGCATCCAGGGCCGGTCGAGCTTCGCGCCCTGACGCCTCAGCGCCGAAAGATTCAAACCACGAAATACACGAAATACACGAAAGCTCAGTGCGCACGGCCCTTTCGTGTCTTTCGTGTATTTCGTGGTTCAAAAGACAGCGCCTGCGGTGCGCAATGGGCCGGATAGTAGTGCGCGGCCCCCATCCGCCTCGCTTCAGATCGCCGTCAGCAGGGTGCTCGCGGCCCAGGTGTCTCGGGTGAGTTTCTGGCGGCGCATGAAGGCGGCCATGGCGTCGGTGGAGGGATCGCGCGAGGTCTCCCAGACGCCGTGGTCCTTGTAGCGGGTCACCAGCAGCAGGCGCGTCGCCCCCGCCGCCTTGTCGGCCGCCGACCGCCCGGCCGCGAACAGGCCGAAGATGTTGGTGTCGAACCTGGCCTCGAAATCGCGCCAGCCCTCGGTCGACAGCGCCACCACCTCGTCGAGGTCGCTCGCCCCGATCACGAACCAGCGGTGGACGTAGATCCCACCGGGCTTCGGCCGATCGCCGGCCGACGGCCGCGCCGTGGCCGCCAGCCGATGGCGCTCGGCCTTGCCCACGCCGGGAAGCTTGCCGAGCGCCGCCAGCTCGGCCTCGCGGCTGGCGGCGTCCGGCGTCCAGCCCACTAGCAGCGCCGCCTGCCGCGCATGCCAGCCCAGCTGCGGCGTGAAGAGGCCAAGCACCTCGCCGCCCGCCGCCGCGATCCCCGGCGCGCGCGCCCGCACCGCGTCGGCATAGGCTTTCGAAGGCGGCGTCCCAGGCGGGGCGTCCAGGTCGAGGAACAGGTAGTCGTACATGCGCGCGCCTCCCGCCGCGGCCCAGGCGGCGGCGGGCGCCGCGGCCAGGGCCCCCGCGCCGGCCAGCCAGCGCCTGCGATCCAGCCTCGTCATGGCCCTACTCTCGGGCGCGCCGCGCGGGCGTCAAGCGGACAGGGCGCTATGGCTCCAAGCCTTGTGGGCATTGGAAATCACCGGTCTCTATCGCTAGCTTCACCCTCGCTGTCACCGCGCAGTAACAGCCCAAGATTCAGACGCGGGACGGAGGGGGAACTATGACCAGACAACAGGTCCTGCAGCGCGCGTCGATCATCGCCATCTGCTGCGCCATCGCCGCGCCCGCCTATGCCCAAACGGCGTCGGGCTCGACCACGGAACTCGACGAGATCCTCGTCACGGCGCGCAAGCGCGAGGAGCGGCTGCGCGACGTGCCCGTGGCCGCCACGGCGCTGAGCGCCGACGACATCCGCGACCAGGGCGGCCTCGCCAACGCCCAGCAGCTCCTGGGCAACTCGCCGGGCGTGAACTTCGCCAACACCTCGAACGCGCTCACCTCGGACGTCTCGATCCGCGGCTCGGGCACCTCGCGCGCCACCAACGCCGAGGCCGGCGTCGGCCTGTTCCGCAATGGCGCCTTCATCGGCGGCGGCAACGTCGCCGGCCGCACGTTCACCGGCATCGACCTCTTCGACATTCAGCGCGTCGAGGTTCTGCGCGGGGTCCAGGGCGGCCTGGGCGGCCGCAACGCCTCGGGCGGCTCGGTCAACGTCGTCACGGCCCGGCCGACCGACAAGCTCGAAGGCTACGTCCTGGGCACCGTCGGCTCGAACCAGAAGCGCGAAGTCGAGATGGCGGTGAACCTGCCCATCAACGACAACTGGTCCACCCGCTTCAGCGTGGCGCTGGGCGACCAGGACAAGGGCTTCTACAAGCTCTACGTCATCGACCGCTACGCCGACGCCACCTACCGCCAGTTCTTCCGCGGCCAGGTGCGCTACGAGAACGGGCCGTTCACCGCCAACCTGATGCTGGAGCGCGCGAACGAGCGGGTGCCGGGCCTCGTCTACCAGGTGGTGACGTTCCCGAACGCCAACTTCCCGCAGGGCTATTTCACCGACAAGTACGATACGCCGTGGAACACCGACTCCACCGGCAAGCAGCGCCTCTCCAACCTGGAGTTCACGACCAGCACCGACCTCGGCTGGTCCACGCTCACCACGATGGTCAACCTGCGCGACCGCCGCGGGCAGAACCAGTACGACCGCGACGCGCTTTCGCGTGACTTCTTCAACGCGCTCTCGGCGATCCCGGGCCGGGTCTCGGCCGCCGGCCTCAACACGATCCGCGCCGCCGACTACAACCAGGGCGGCGACCAGATCGACCACGCGCGGATCAGCTACTACGACGCCCACCTCGTCGGCGAGACGAACGGCTTCAACTGGGTGGCCGGCGGCGAGTGGTACCTGCTCAACGACACCACCTCGAACATCCTCGGCAAGACGCCGACCGCGGCCAGCAACAACTTCGGCACCATCACCCGCGGCCGCTCGCGGTACTCGTCGTACGCCGTCTACGGCTCGCTGGACTACGATCTGACCGAACAGCTCAAGCTCTCAGGCGATCTGCGCTACACCCACGACGACCGCGACTTCCTCGCGCGCCAGTTCCTGTACGTGACCGAGGTCCCGGTTACCGCGGCCAACGTCAACCCGACCGGCTCGCGGGTCCAGAGCAACGTCTCGTACACGGCGACCGTCGCCTACAAGCCCACGTCGCTGATGCTGTTCTACGCCAAGATCGGCTCGGCCTACCGGGCGGGCGGCTTCAACGGCAACCTGGGCGACCCGCGCCAGAACCCGGCGCTGGCGCCGCCCGCGGAGTTCGACAACGAGACGGTCACCGCCTACGAGGTCGGCTTCAAGGGCAACCTGGCGTCCAACATCTACGTCACGGCCGCCGGCTACTCGAACCACTACAAGAACCTGGTGATCCAGGGCGACAACGGGTGCGCCGCCAGCAATCCCGCCTGCCCCGTGCAGGCGACGTCCTATGCCTTCAACGCCGGGCCGGCGACGCTCTGGGGCATCGAGGTCGAGGCCACGGCGCGGGCCGAGGTCGCGGGCGGCAACCTGCGGGTCACCGTGGGCGGCTCGCGCCAGGGCGGCCATGTGAAGAGCGGCCGCTACGAGGGCTACAAGCAACCACAGCAGCCCAAATGGACCCAGACCTTCACCGTCAACTACCGCCACGACATCACCGACGACATCAGCGGCTACGTCAACGTGAACGGCAACGCCCGCCAAGGCGGGGTGCAGGAGGCCAACCAGACCACGCTGCTGCACGACTACGTCCTGTTCAACCTGCGCGCCGGCGTCACCTGGAAGCAGTTCGACCTGACGGGCTTCGTGAACAACGCGGGCCAGGAGAACTACCTGGTCTTCCACGCGCCCACCGCCACCGGCGACGTGCGCCGCTACAACCTGCCCCGCACCTGGGGCGCCCAGCTGCGCTACACCTGGTAGCGCGGCCATGACCCGGCGGCTCGCAACCCTGCTGATCCTTGCCGCGCTGGCCGCCCCTGCGGCCGCGCCGCTGCCCGCCCTGGCGCAGCAGCCCGCCGCCGCGGCTGCGGCCTCCAGCGTCGAGGTGGTCTACGGCGAATGGGCTGACACGGCGCGCGGCGGCCGGGTCGTGCCGTTCAAGGCCTATGTGCCCAAGGCGGCCGGCCGCTACCCGCTGGTGGTCCACAGCCACGGCCTTGGCGGCAGCCGCGAGGCCTCGGTCTATATCCTGCAGGCGGTGGCCGAGGCCGGCTTCGTGGTGGTCTGCCTGCAGCACGCGGGCTCGGACACGGGCATCCTCGCCGGCCGCGGCCGCCCCGCCACCCCCGAGGGCGTGGTCGCCGCCGGCGGCGCGGCCATCAACCCCCAGGCCGCCCAGGCCCGCTACGGCGACCTGCCGTTCGCCCTGGACCAGATCGCCAAGGACCCGCGTCTTTCGGGCAAGGTCGACATGAGCCACGTGGGCATGTCGGGCCATTCGTACGGCGCGCTCTCGACCCTGGTGGCGGTGGGCCAGCGGGTGCTGGGCGCGAACCCGCAGACGAAGTTCGCCGAGCCGCGCATCAAGGCCGCCATCGCCTACAGCCCCAACAAGCCGCGCGGCGACGATCCCCGGGCCGCCTTCGCCGCGGTGAAGACGCCGATGCTGCACTTCACCGGCACGGCCGACGTCACGCCCTTCGACCTGGAGAAGACGCCCTTCGAGCGCACGACGCCGTACCAGGCGATCAGCGGGCCAGACCAGTTCCTGATCGTGCTGACCGGCGCCGACCACGGCCTGTTCGGCGGCCGCCGCGCCACGGACGGGGCGATGAAGCCCACCGACCCGCCGCAGATGGAGATCGTCAAGGCCGAGACCATCCGGTTCTGGCGCGCCTACCTCAAGGACGACAAGGCCGCGGCCAAGGAGCTCTGCGACCTGCCGGCCCGCATCAAGGGCGCGGGCGACGGCTACGAGAAGGCCACGCGCTGCGGCGCGCCGACGCCCATCGCCCCGGTCGACGGGCTCCGCTAGCGTCGGCCGCATGGACCCGAAAGCCCCGCTCTCCGCCTCCCGCCGCGCCATCCTGGGCGCCGGCGCGACCCTGCTGGCCGCCGCCCCCGCCGCGGCCGCGTCAACCAAGGCCGCGGAGGCGGGCGCCATGAGCGTGCTCGAGCGTTACGCCGGCTTCGGCGACAAGGCCTCCGGCGGACCCGGCGACACCGCCAGCGGCGCGTGGCTGGAGAGCGAGCTGAAGGCCCTGGGCTACGCCGTCCGCCGCCAGCCCATCGACGTCCCGGCCTACGAGGGCGAGGCGCCGACCCTCGCGATCGAGGGCGCCAAGGCGACCCTGATCCCCCAGGCCATCGTCGCCTCCACACCCGGGATCACGGGCCGCCTGTTCATGCCGAACCGGGGGCAGGGGGAGATCGCGCTCCTGGTCCTGCCCTACGCCCGCTGGTCCACCGCCAAGGGCGAGGTCGAGCGGCGCGTGAAGGCCGCCGCGGCCGCCGGCGCCAAGGCGGCGGTCATCGTCACCACCGGACCGACCGGCGAGGCGCTGGCCCTCAACACCCCGGTCGACAAGCCGTTGTTCGACATCCCCGCCGCCGTGCTCGCGCCGCGCGAGGCCGAGCCCTTCGTCGAGGCGGCCTTCAAAGGCGGGATGGCGACCTTCGCCATGCCCGGCCGCTCGTTCCGCCGCCCGGCCTTCAACGTCACCGCCACGCTGAGCCGCGGCGTGGCCAAGTGGCTGGTGATCTCCACCCCGCGCTCGGGCTGGTTCGGCTGCCTGGGCGAGCGCGGCTCGGGCCTGGCCGCTTGGCTCCAGCTCGTCGCCTGGGCCGCCAAGGCCAGGCTGCCGGTCAACCTGGCCCTCGTCGCCACCAGCGGCCACGAGTACGAATACGCCGGCGGCGAGCAGTTCATCGAGCACCTGGCGCCCAGGCCCGCCGACACCGCGCTCTGGACCCACCTGGGCGCCAATGTCGCCGCCCGCGACTGGCACGAGCGCGGCCCGCTGCTCTCGCCCCTGCCCAGCGCCGACCCCCAGCGCTTCCTGCTGGCCAGCCCCCACCTGGTCGAGCCCTGCAAGGCCGCCTTCGCGGGTCAGCCGGGCCTGGAGCAGACCTACCCCGTCGACCCCAAATCGGCCGCCGGCGAACTCGCCAGCATCGTGCGCGCCGGCTACGACCCGGTGATGGGGATCTTCGGCAGCCACCGCTTCCACCACGCCCGCGGCGACGACCTGCGCTGCGTCTCACCGGCCCTGATCCCGCCCGTCGCCGACGCCTTCGCCCGGGTGATCGAGGGCGCGCTGACGAAGGGCGCCCAAAAGGCCTAAACTGGCCGGATGACCAAGACTCAACCACCGCATCCGGCGGCGCCCCAGATGGCCTCGCCCACCTACCGCCTCGCCTCCACCGACCAGGACTTCATCATGGGCCCCTCCATGCGGGGGGTGCGCTTCCTGCTGGAGTTCGCCAAGGTCGACGAGGCGCTGCGCAACTGGAGCGTCCGCTCCACGATCGTCGTCTTCGGCTCGGCCCGCATCCGCGAGGACGGCCCCGAGCCGCACCCGCGCTGGTACAACGCCGCCCGCGAGTTCGCCGCCATCGCCTCGAAGCGCGGCGGGGCGCACCTGTCGGCCAAGAACGAGCGCTACAACGTCATCTGCACCGGCGGTGGCCCGGGGATCATGGAGGCCGCCAACCGCGGCGCCACCGACGTCGGCGCGCCGTCCATCGGCCTCAACATCACCCTGCCGCACGAGCAGTACCCGAACAGCTATTCCACGCCCGAGCTGACCTTCCGCTTCCACTACTTCGCCATGCGGAAGATGCACTTCGCCATGCGCGCCAGCGCGCTCGTGGTCTTCCCCGGTGGCTTCGGCACCCTGGACGAGCTGTTCGAGATCCTGACCCTGCGCCAGACCGACAAGTCGCCGGCCATGCCGATCGTCCTGTTCGACGAGGGCTACTGGCGCTCGATCGTCAACTTCGACGCCCTGATCGCCACGGGCATGATCGCCAAGGCCGACCTCGACCTCTTCCACTTCGCCGAGACGCCGGAAGAGGTGTGGGACTGCCTGCTGAAGGGCGGCCTGCGCCCTTACGAGGACATCCCCGAGCCGCCGCCGGCCGACGTGCAGGATCTGAAATAGACCCACCGTTCTCCGCCTGCGGGAGAAGTGGCCTGCGAAGCAGGTCGGATGAGGGGTCGCGCTCCGCCGTCCGACTCTGCGCGCGCCATTCCGCGTGTTCCGCGGTTCGAATCTTCCGGCGCTGACGCGCCCTCGCGGCGGAAAGGCCTGCGCGACCCCTCATCCGTCAGCCTGCGGCTGCCACCTTCTCCCGCAAGGGGAGAAGGGCGCGCTGCTGCGTGATTGAGCATTCGCGCCAGGCAGTGGTGTCGCACTTGCGCAGGCCGCCGCAGCGGCGCCAACTGGCGGGCTCGCTAGGGGGCTTCCATGGACATCGGCGTCTTCATTCCGATCGGCAACAACGGCTGGCTCATCTCGGAGACGTCGCCGCAGTACATGCCGAGCTTCGAGCTCAACAAGGAGATCGTCCAGAAGGCCGAGGGCTACGGCTTCGACTTCGCGCTCTCGATGATCAAGCTGCGCGGCTTCGGCGGAAAGACGGAGTTCTGGGAGCACAACCTCGAGAGCTTCACCCTGATGGCGGGCCTGGCGGCGGTGACCTCGAAGATCAACATCTTCGCCACGGCCGCCACGCTCACCCTGCCGCCGGCCATCGTGGCGCGCATGGCGTCCACCATCGACTCCATCGCCCCGGGCCGCTTCGGCATCAACCTGGTCACCGGTTGGCAGAAGGCCGAGTACGACCAGATGGGCCTGTGGCCGGGCGAGAGCCACTACTCCGACCGCTACAACTACCTCGCCGAGTACGCGACGGTGCTGAAGGGGCTGATGGAAACCGGCGTCTCGGACTTCAAGGGCCGGTACTTCCAGATGAACGACTGCCGGGTCAGCCCAAAGCCGACGCCCGGGGTGAAGATCATCTGCGCGGGCTCATCCGACGAGGGCCTGGCCTTCACCGCGCAGTACGCCGACTACTCGTTCGCGCTGGGGAAGGGGACCAACACGCCCCAGGCCTTCGCCTCGGTGAACCACCGGCTGGAGGCGGCCAAGGCCAAGACCGGCCGCGACGTGGCCGCCTACATCCTCTTTATGATCATCGCCGACGAGACCGACGAGGGCGCGCTGGAGAAATGGCGGGTCTATCGCGAGGGCGCCGACCAGGGCGCCCTGCAGTGGCTCACCAACCAGGCCGCGCCCAACGCGCAGGGCGGGACCAGCAACACCAACACCACCCAGCTCGCCGCGCCTGAGTCCGCCGTGAACCTCAACATGGGCACGCTGGTGGGGTCGTACGAGAGCGTGGCGAAGATGCTGGACGAGGTGGCTGAGGTTCCCGGCACCGCCGGCGTCCTTCTGGTCTTCGACGACTTCGTGCAGGGCGTCGAGGACTTCGGCGCGAAGATCCAGCCGCTGATGAAATCAAGGAAGCATGTGGATGCAGCTTAGCGCCAAGAGCCCTCTCCCCCTTGCGGGGAGAGGGTTGGGAGTGGGGGTGTCTGCTCCGACTCTCGGGTCTGCACCCCCACCCCCGGCCCCTCCCCGCAAGGGGGAGGGGAGGTATCTCCATGGATAGGCCCACCGTCCCCATCGAGGGCGCGGTCACGCTGCCGGCGCGGCCCGAGAACCTGCCCATCGATCCCAAGGCCACGGCGCTGATCGTGGTCGACATGCAGAACGCCTACGCCTCGCCGGGCGGCTACCTCGACATCGCCGGCTTCGACATCGGCGGGGCCGCCGCGGTCATCGAGAAGATCGCCGTCCTCGTCGAGACGGCCCGCAAGTCGGGCGTGCAGGTGGTGTTCTTCCAGAACGGCTGGGACCCCGACTACGTCGAGGCCGGCGGCGAGGGCTCGCCCAACTGGTGGAAATCCAACGCGCTCAAGACCATGCGCGACAAGCCGGAACTCTCGGGCACGCTGCTGGCCAAGGGGACCTGGGACTACGCCCTCGTCGACCGGCTGAAGCCCCAGAAGGGCGACATCGTCATCGAGAAGCCCCGCTACTCGGCCTTCTACAACACCGCCCTCGACTCGATGCTGCGGGCCCGGGGGATCAAGAACCTGGCCTTCTGCGGCATCGCCACCAACGTCTGCGTCGAGAGCACCCTGCGCGACGGCTACCACCGCGAGTACTTCGGCGTGCTGATCGAGGACGCCACCCACCAGGCCGGACCCGCCTTCCTGCAGGAGGCGACCGTCTACAACGTCGAGAAGTTCTTCGGCTGGGTGTCGAACACCGCCGACTTTTGCGGCGCGGTGGGCCAGGCACCGCCCTAGCCCCTCCTGCCGTCATCGCCCGGCTTGTCCGGGGGATCCATGATCACGCGAGGCGCCAGGTTTGCGCAGCGCCGCCGAGACCAAAACCAGGCCACGGAGATCATGGGTGGCCCGGACAAGCCGGGCCATGACGATCTAAGGTGGGTGCGAAAACCAGTTCGCTGCGAGGTATCCGAGACATGCCCAAGACCGTCATCACCCCGCCCGGGACCCAGACGCCCATCGCGCCCTTCTCGCCGGGGACCCTGGCCGACGGCGTGGTCTACGTCTCGGGCACGCTCGCCTTCGACAAGGACAACAACGTCGCCCACGTCGGCGACGCGGCCGCCCAGACGCGGCAGGTTCTCGAGACCATCAAGTCGGTGATCGAGACGGCCGGCGGGACCATGGACGACGTCACCATGAACCACATCTTCCTGAAGGACTGGGCCGACTACGCCGCCATCAACAAGGTCTACGCCGAGTACTTTCCGGGCGAGAAGCCGGCGCGGTTCTGCATCCAGTGCGGCCTGGTGCGGCCGGACTTCCTGGTCGAGATCGCCACCATCGCCCATGTGGGCAAGAAGTGATGGCGGGGCCGGAAGCCAACGGCCGGGCGGCCGAGCACGACGTCGACCCGATGTTCCTGCACCGGTGGTCGCCGCGCGCCTTCACCGGCGAGCCGATGCCGCACGCGCTCCTGATGGGCCTGTTCGAGGCGGCGCGCTGGGCCCCCAGCGCCTTCAACGCCCAGCCCTGGCGGTTCGTCTACGCCCACAAGGGCACGCCCGAATGGGACCGCCTGTTCGACGTGCTGATCCCCTACAACCAGGCCTGGGTGAAGCACGCCTCGGTCCTGATGTACGTGGTCTCGGACCGTTTCCGCCGGACCGAGGGCCGCGAGCCCGCGCCGATCCACAGCCATTCCTTCGACGCCGGCGCCGCCTGGGGCTACCTGGCGCTGCAGGCGCATCGGATCGGCTGGGCGGCGCACGGCATGGCGGGCTTCGACCTGCCGCGGTCCTACGAGGTGCTGGGGATCGACGAGGGCCAGTTTCGCGTCGAGGCGGCCGTCGCCGTCGGACGGCCGACCGACAAGGAGATCCTGGAAGAGCCCTATCGCTCGCGCGAGACGCCGAGTCCGCGTAACCCAGTGTCGAGCTTCGCGTTCGAGGGGCGGTTCACGGGATAGGCGGCGAGGGGATCCAAAAGCCCCCGGCGCCGGAGAGTTCGGGGTGTAGAGGATGCCAGATCAACCGGCCGCGCCGCGGCCCACCTTCGCGACGGACGGCGTCCATCTGCTGCGCACCGCCCAGCAGGTGCAGTACCAGCTCAGCCAGATGGCCGACCAGAAGGCCAACATGGTGCTGGCCGCCACCTTCGTGATCTTCACGGTCTCGATCAGCCAGATCCACAATGTGGCCCGGCCGCTGCCGCTGTTCATCCTGGGCGGGGCGGCCTTCGCGTCGGCCTTCCTGGCGGTGCTGGCGGTGCTGCCCTCGGTGAAGACGCCGCCCCGGCCCGACGGCCCGGCCAACATCCTGTTCTTCGGCTCGTTCACCCAGCTTCCGGAGGAGGAGTTCATCGAGCGGCTGATGGGCGTGATCAGCGAGCCCAAGACCGTCTACGAGGCCTTCGCCCACGACATCTACCAGAACGGCAAGGTGCTCGCGTTCAAGAAGTACCTCTACCTGGGCTACGCCTACCGCATCCTGCTGGCCGGCCTGGTGGCCAGCCTCTTCGCGTTCGTGGGGCCGTACTTCCTGATGCTGTTCGGGCGGTAGCCGCTTTACCGCCCAAATCCGTTCGTCATCGCCCGGCTTGTCCGGGCGACCCATGATCTCCGCGCGGGAACATCGTGCAGAAGCGGCGGCGCCGCGAACAACCACCGCCGCCTGCGATCTTGGGTGGCCCGGACAAGCCGGGCCATGACGATCAGAGATGAGTGGGCTCCCAGCCCGGCGGCGCGAGCTCGAAGCCCTCGAACCGGAACCCCGGCGTCACCACGCAGGCGACCAGGCACCAGCCGCGGTCGGCCTCCGCCGCCTGCCATTCGTTCGTTCGAACCAGGTGCTGCGGCGACTGGCCCGGCCCCGGTCCCAATCGCGTCTCGGCCGTCGCCCCGTCGCCGCTGGTGCGCAGTTTCAGCGGCGAGCCGGCCTGGAAGATCCACAGCTCCTCGGCGTCCACCCGGTGCCAGTGCGAGCGCTGGCCGGCCTCCAGTAGGAACAGGATCGAACTCCCCGCCGCCCGCCCGCCGGGCATCTCCGCTGCCGAGCGCCAGGTCTCCCGATACCAGCCGCCTTCGGGATGGCGCTCCAGCTTCAGGCGCTTGATCAGGTCGGCGGCGTCCATGGCGCCATCTGAGCGCGAGTGCCGGCTTGACCGCAAGGCTGCGCTCTCGGCCTCATGCGTCATGCAACGATTCCTGATCGGCCTCCTGGGCGCCGCCGCGCTCGCGGCCCCGGCCGCCGCTGCGCCGGATCTCTCGAAGATGGGCGCCGCCGAGCTGGCGGTCTTCATGAAGGCCTTCCCCAAGGGCGGCGAACTGCACAACCACCTGGGCGGCGGCACGCCGGCCGAGCTGATCCTGGACTGGGCGGTCGAGGACAAGCTGTGCGTCGACACCGCCGAGCTGGCCATCCGCTTCACCTGCACGGGCGAGGGCGTGAAACCCGCCGCCGACGTCCGCGCCAACGAGGCCCTGCGCTCGGCGCTGATCGACAGTCTGACGACGCGCCATCCGGGCTTCCGCGACCGCTCGGGCCACGACCAGTTCTTCACCGCCTTCGCCCGCCGCGGGACGGCGCCCAACCGCGCGGGCGACGCCCTGGCCGAGACCCTGAACGGCCTGGCCCGCCAGAACACCTTCTACGCCGAGATGATGGTGACGCCCCAGCTCCTGGCCTCCCGCCAGCTGGGCGCCAAGGCCGGCTGGCAGGGGGACGCGGCGAAGACCAAGGCCGCCATCGCCGCGGCCGGGATCGAAAAGCTGGTCCCCGCCGTCGTCGCCGACACCGACGCCATCGAGGCGCGCGCCCGCGAGGTGATGAAGTGCGGGACGCCCCAGGCCACGCCCGGCTGCCAGGTCACCGCCCGCTTCCTCTTCCAGGCCATGCGCCAGGGGCCGCCCGAACAGACCATGGCCCAGCTCCAGCTCGGCGTGGCCGCCATCGCCGCCGACAAGCGCTGGGTAGGCCTCCAGCTCGTCGCCCCCGAGGACGGGGTCGAGGCGGTGAAATACTACGACGTCCACATGCAGATCGTCTCCGAGCTCACCGACCGCGGCCGCAAGGTCCCGGTGGCGCTGCATGCCGGCGAACTGACCCTCAAGCTCGTGACGCCCGAGGCGCTGAGCCACCACGTGCGCGACGCCGTCCGGGTGGCGGGCGCCCGCCGCATCGGCCACGGCACGGCCCTGCCGGAGGAGGTCGGCGCCGCCGACACCGCCCGCGAGATGGCGGCCAAGGGCGTGCTGATCGAGGCCAACCTGGTCTCGAACTCGGTGATCCTGGAGGTGCCGCCCGAGCAGCATCCCTACGCCTGGTTCCGCAGGATGGGCGTGCCTGTGGCGCTCTCCACCGACGACAGCGGCATCAGCCGCAGCGAACTCGCCGACGACTACGAGTACGCCGTTCGCAACGGCGCGACCTACGACGACCTGAAGACCGCCGCCCGCAACGCCATCGCCTTCAGCTTCCTGACCGGCGACGGCCTCTGGTCCGACCCGAACGTCTATCGGAAGCCCGCCGCCGCCTGCGCCGGCCAGATCGGCGCCCCGGAGCCCAAGGGCGCCTGCGCCGACCTCGTCGCCAGGAGCGACAAGGCCCGCGAGCAATGGCGCCACGAGAAGTTGCTCCGCGAGTTCGAAGCGAAGTTCTGAGGAACTAAGCCTCGAACGCCATGTAGACGAACCGCGCCACGAACAGGGCCGCGAGCGCGAACAGCAGCCAGTCGGCCTTCGCCACCCGCCGCGCGGCCAGTTTCAGCAGCGAATAGGCGATCACCCCGAACGCCAGGCCGTTGGCGATGGAAAAGGTCAGCGGGATCGTCACCAGGGTCAGGAACGCCGGGATCGCCACCACCGGATCGTCCCAGTCGATCTCGGTCAGCGGCTGCATCATCATCGCCCCCACCAGGATCAGCGCCGGCGCGGTCGCCGCCGCCGGGATCACCTGGGCCCAGGGCGCGACGAACAGGGTGGCCAGGAACAAGAGGCCCGTCACCACCGCCGTCAGCCCCGTGCGCCCGCCCGCCGACACGCCCGAGGCGCTCTCGATGTAACTGACCACCGTGGACGTGCCGGCCAGCGAGCCCACCACCGTCGCGCCGGCGTCGGCGAACAGGATGCGGTTCAGCCGCGGGATCGAGCCGTCGGGCGCCATCAGCCCGGCCTTCTTCGACACCGCCACCAGCGTGCCCACGTTGTCGAACAGGTCGACGAACAGGAACACGAACAGGATCTCCAGCAGCGCGAGCCCGAAGCCGTGGCCGCCGATCCCCAGCGCCGCCGGAATGTCCAGCTTCAGCGCCGTGCCGGTCATCTCCTCCAGGCTGTAGGGCTGCGGCGCCCAGGTCGCCAGTCCCAGCACCCAGCCCAGGATCGCCGTCGCCACGATGCCGATGAAGATCGCCCCGCGCACCTTCAGCACCAGCAGCACCGACAGGATCGCCAGTCCCAGCAGCGCCAGCAGCGTGCCCGGCGCATGGATGTTGCCCAGCCCCACCAGCGTCGCCGGATTGTCCACCACCAGCCCCGCCCCGCGCAGGCCGATGAAGGCGATGAAGATCCCGATCCCCGCCGCGATGGCCGAGAACAGCGCCCGCGGTATGGCGCTGACGATCAGCTGCCGCACGCCCGCCACCGTCAGCACGATGAACAGCACGCCCGAGATGAAGACGAGGCCCAGCGCCGTCTGCCACGGCACGCCCATGCCCTGCACCACGGTGAAGGCGAAGTAGGCGTTGAGGCCCATGCCGGGAGCCAGCGCGATCGGGTAGTTGGCGAGGAAGCCCATCAGCAGGCAGCCGACGCCCGCCGCCAGGCAGGTGGCCGCCGCGACGCCCGCCACGGGCATGCCGGTGGTCCCCAGGATCGAGGGGTTCACCAGCACGATGTAGGCCATGGTCAGGAAGGTGGTGGCGCCCGCCAGCACCTCGGTCTGCACGCTGGTCCCGCGCTCGTGGAGCCGGAAGGTCTTGTCGAGGAAGCTCATGGATTCGCCTTCGGCAGGGTGTCCCGGTACGTCGCCCAGCCGGCGACCAGGGCCTTCACCACCGGCGCGCCGACGCGGTAGGCGGCCTCGAACGCGGCCTCCGAGCCGCCCTCGGCGAACTCGATGCGCATCGGCTTGCCGTCGCCGGGCCGCGAATAGTTGCTGGCGGTCCGCAGCACCAGGACGCGGCGCGGGTCGACCTTGCCGTCCTTGCCGTAGAGGCTGAGCGTGTCCAGCACCGCCTGGTCCTCGCCGTCGGTCATGGCCAGCACGCCCGCGCCGTCGGTCTGGAGCCGCACCCATTCGCGCGCCCACTGCGTCCGCCGATCGCCGTGCCAGAAGCGCACCGTGGCCAGGCTGGTCCCGACGAACACGTGCGGCAGCTTCTGCGCCGCCGCCTCGCCGGTGAAGCCCTTCCGCTCGGCGGCCAGCTTGGCGTTGTCGGGCAGGGGGACATCCTTGGTGAGCTGGTACGCCCACTGCGTCAGGCCGGGGTCCAGCTTCCAGGCCATGCCGCTGGCGCCCTCGCCGCTGCCCTTCTCGCCCGGCCCCTTGCTGTGGAAGGCGTAGAGGCCCCACGGCCAGCCCGGCGTGATCTCGCGGTCGTCGATCTCGTAGATCGGGTCGCCGTCCACCACCCAGTCGGACCAGGCCGCGCTGCCGATCGAGCCCGTCTTCGGGTCCACGCCCGCGATCCCGGCCATCACGAAATAGCTCTTCGACAGGTCGAACCGCGGGTCGAGCAGCAGCGCGGCCATCGCGCCCCGCGCCCGGCCGAACATGCCGGTGGTCACGCCCAGCACCCCGTCCTTCGACAGCCGCGCCGGCCGCTCGATGCCGGGGATCTTCACCGTCTCGGTCAGCGGATAGCGCTCGACCCAGTTCTGGAACTCGCCCGGCATGTCGCCATGGTCGGCGCCGATCTCGAAGGCGGCGATCACCACCACCTTGATCGGGATGGGCTTGGCCTGCGCCAGCGCCGGCAGCGGCGCGAGCAGGCAGATCAGGATGGCGATGAGACGAAGCACGCGGACCCCCGGAGCCGAAGCGCGGCCATACTCGTCAGGCCGAGACCTTCCCCGCAAGCCCTCGTTGATGCGCGAGCCGGCCCATCAGGTAGGTGCGCTCGACCAGGCGGTCGTCTGCCAGCACGGCGAGCACGAACAGCGTCTCGGCCAGCGTCCGCGTCCCCGCCGTCCGCCGCGCCAGCAGAGGCGTGGCCGAAAGGTCCAGCACCACGAAGTCGGCCTCCTTGCCGGGGAGCAGGTTGCCCACTCGCCCGTCGACATGCAGCGCCTTCGCCCCGGCCAGCGTGCCCAGGTAGAAGGCGTGCAGCGGGTCCAGGTTGTCGCCTTGCAGCTGCCCCACCTTGTAGGCCTCGGCCATCATGTGGAGCTGCGAGAAGCTGCCGCCCCCGCCCACGTCGGTGCCGAGCGCCACCGACATCCCGCAGGCGCAGGCCCGCTTCAGGCCGAAGAGGCCACTGCCCAGCAGCAGGTTCGACGAGGGGCAGAAGGCGGCGGTCGCCCCGGCTTTCGCCATCCGCCCCATCACGTTCTCGTCGCAGTGGACGCAGTGGGCGAACACCGAGCGCGGACCGACCAGCCCGAAGCGGTCGTAGACGTCGAGGTAGTCCCGCGCCCACGGGAACAGCTCGCCCACCCGCGCGATCTCGGCCCGGTTCTCCGACATGTGGGTGTGCAGCAGCACGTCCGGGTGCGCCGCCAGCACCTCGCCGGCCATGGCGAGCTGGGCGTCGCTGGACGTCACCGCGAACCGCGGCGTGACCGCGTAGCCCAGGCGGCCCTTGCTGCGGTAGGCGCGGATCAGCGCCTCGGTGTCGGCCCGGCCGGTCTCCACCGTGTCGGTCAGCCCGGCCGGCGCCTCGCGATCCATCAGCACCTTGCCGGCGACCAGCCGCATGTTGCGCCCGAGCGCCGCCTCGAACAGCGCCTCGGCTGAGCCCTTGTGCACGGTGCAGAAAGCGAGCGCGCTGGTCGTCCCGTTGGCCAGCAGCTGGTCCAGGAACACCTGCGCCACCGCATCCGCATGCGCCCGGTCGGCGAAGGCCATCTCGGCCGGGAAGGTGTGGGTGTTCAGCCAGTCGAGCAGCTGCGTTCCCCAGGCCGCGATCACGTCCACCTGCGGATAGTGCACGTGGGCGTCCACGAACCCCGGCGTGATCAGCCGCCCCGGCAGGTGCTCGACGGGTGTGCCCTCGGGCAGGGCGGGCGCGAGGTCGTCCCACGCCCCGAACGCCGCCACATGCCCGTCCTCGACCAGCAGCAACCCGTCGGGGTGGTGGGCGATCGCGTCAGGTGAGCGCGATGGATCGTCCAGCGCATGCAACAGCGCGGCGCGGTAGCCTTGGCGAGTCATAGGGCGACGGCGATCCAGTCCGCCTCGCTGAGCTCGACCTCGTCCAGGTTCTCGCCCGGCCCCTCCCGGTCGACCACCAGGAAGTCGCTCTCGGCCTCCAGCGCCAGCAGGAAGTGGTGCCACGTCCCCTTGCCATAGTTCACGCCCTGGTTCGCCTCGGCCCGGAACACGCGCACGGCCGCGGGATCGAATTCGCCCGGCGCCGCCACCGCCACCAGGAACGGCCGCCCGTTCAGCGGCATGAAGGCCTGGCTGCCCAGCGGATGCCGCTCGAAGATCTTCAGCACCAGCGGCGCCAGCGGCTTGGAGCGGAAGATGCTGAGGATCGCCTGGCCGTCGCCCACCGCCACGTCCGACAGCGCGTTGAACCGCGTCGTCCAGCCGTAGTTGATCGGCATCACCTCGGCGCGGTCCGAGGCCTCGATCACGTCGCCGAACGGCGCGAAGGCGTCGGCGGTCAGGGGTTCGGGGGTGACGCTACGCACGGTGTGTCTCCCCAGAGCCCTCTCCCCCTTGCGGGGAGAGGGTTGGGAGTGGGGGTGTCGGC
>Ga0065165_1000783_pt1 | contig 42648 bp, 36 predicted proteins | sample AraplaMF_Cvi_mMF_FD_63813 | JGI IMG/M metagenome (GOLD analysis project Ga0065165, IMG submission 63813) | Arabidopsis root microbial communities from the University of North Carolina, USA - plate scrape MF_Cvi_mMF (version 2) (version 3) | ecosystem: Host-associated > Plants > Roots >... | reverse complement strand
GCGTCGAGCTTGAACTTGCCGGCCTGCTTATAGATTTCGATGCTGTGGTTATTGCGTTCTTTCAGTTCTGCCTGATAAAGGCTGTCTATAGTGGACTGCAACCGGGCCTCCGGTTTCATCTTCGTAAACAACGCCAGCGCAGGTGTCAGGTCCTTTACGCCGTAGTTCTCGATGTGATACGTTAACAGATCGTACGCCATGCGATTCCGTATCACAGGATTCTTAAAGATTTTATTAATCGTAGATAGCCCGGCGTCAAGGTTTTGGTTATTGCTGCTGGCATAGGCTTTAGTGTTGTTTTGAAGTTCCTTGTCGGTCTGCTGTTGAAGGAACGAGCTGAGGTATTTTCGGAAAGCTTCATATTGCAGCAATTCCGGAGTGTGTATGTCTATACGGTTTATATATTCCTGTGTGGAGGTGCTAAAGGTAACGGCCTGCCCGGCTATACGTTTATGTACCGGAGGGTAGTCGAGGATAAACCGGTCGAAAGTATAGTTGATATCGGTGTATTGTTCCTTGAAGAACGCTTTGCCTGCCTTGGGCGCTATAGCCTTAAAGCTGTCCAGCGGGTTGAGGAACGTGCGCCGGAGGGAATCGATAGTATGGATGAAGGCGCTCTCGCGGCTGCCGTACAGCGTGCTGATGTTGGCGTTGAAATAGGCGTTGAACGATTTACTGATCCCCTTCTGCTGTGCCAGGAATTTTTTAACGGCAACAGAATCTTGTGCAAAGGCCGCGAGCGGCATAATCAGTGCACAAACAAAGATCGCGAGGTATCTTGGCATAGGAGGGTGAGGTTTGAGTAAAAATAGCAAAGTCAACGAGGTATACGGAATGCATCGTATAATTGTTTTATCGGGCACAATCGTAACAACGTTCGCGCTTGTCTACACAAAGCCCTTTTTCGTCGTATAACCTCGCAGGAGCGTATTTTTTCGGTAACCTTTGCCTTCTCTTGATGTAACCAAAAATATATTTATGATGAAGCGATTTCATGTTATCACCATGCTCACGCTGGTACTGGGTGTGGCGTTCACATCGGTAAGTGCTCAAAAGAAACCCGCACAGGCAGACCCGAAACAACGTGCAGCGCAAACCGTAGCCAAACTGAAAGAAGGCGGCCTCGAACTGTCTGACGATAGCTGGGCAAAGGTACAAGCGGTATACGAAGAGTCTTTCACCAAAGCTAACACCGGCACAAAGCCCGATCGTGAGGCCGTGCAGAAAGAACGCGAAGAAACGAACACAAAGCTCAAGGCTGTACTGACCGACGAGCAATATGTCAAGCTGCAAGAGATCGAAAAGTCAAAGGGCCCCGGCGGCAATCAGCACGGTGGCGCACAGCACAAAAAGCCTAAGCAATAGTCTTTTATTCGGTTATCCTATCCGGCAGTCGTTTGCGAACAACTGCCGGTTTAGCCATTACCGGTAACCATACGATTTTCAGGGAACGCCACCCGATCGACGCCCGGTTTAACGTATGCTGTAAAATGGCTATCTTGCGGGCTGATGTACGATTTGTTTTTTCATAAATTTCGCGAAAAGGTCCCACTCTCTGCCGATGAAGAGGAGCAGATAAAGAATTACCTCACACCGAAAAAACTCCGTAAGCGCCAGTACTTACTACAGGATGGCGACGTTTGCAAAACCATTGCATTTGTAGAAAAAGGCCTGCTGCGTGCGTATACCGCAGACGATACAACAGAACACGTTATTCAGTTTGCCCTCGAAGGCTGGACCATCTCCGACCTCTACAGCTTCCTTACCGGCGAACCAGCCACTTACAACATCGATGCGTTGGAAGATTCCGAACTCATCCTCATCAGCAAATCGGCTCACGAAGAATTATTGCTGAAACAACCCAAATACGAAACGTACATGCGGTTGGTAGTGACCAACGCCTACGTGGCGTTGCAACGCCGCTTAACCTCAACCATCAGCCAAACCGTAGAAGACCGTTACCTCAACTTCACACAAATGTATCCCGACATCGTTCAGCGCGTGCCCCAGCACATGATTGCCTCCTACATGGGCCTCACCCCCGAAACCCTGAGCCGCGTTCGAAAAAAAATTACCAGCCGTAAGTAAAAACCTCGTTTCTGCCGTTTTGTCGTTGACAAAAGTCAATGGTTTTTCTTGTCCAAAAGCAATGCGACGCCCCGACCGTGCGTAGTAGCTTTGTGGCGTCACGTATAAGGACTATGAAGACCAAGCAGACTATAGCCGTTATCGGCGCCACCGGCAAGATCGGTTCAGCCCTGTCGAAAAGTTTATCGGCAGGCGGCTACCGGGTATTGTTGTGTGCCTCAGACGAGGGCAAACTCGGAACACTCGCCACCGTCATTAAAGATACCGACGCGAAGGCCGATGTAGACATTGTTATCTGCCCCGTAAACGCAAGCTGGGAAGCCGATGTTATTATCCTGGCCATTCCACAAACTGCCGATGCCGGGGTTGCCGAAAGCATCAAAGCAGTGGCGAATCAAAAAGTAGTAATCAGTATCTCAAGTCCGTTCGATACGTCGGGTAATACGGTGTTGACAAACAATGGCAGCGCAGCCGAACAGCTTCAGCAACAACTGCCCAACACCAAAGTCGTGAAGGCATTCCATACAGCATTCGCGGCAGACCTCGTTACCCAGGCCGTAGCCGGGCAACCGGTAGACGTATTGCTGGCCGCCAACAGTGCCGAAGCCGTGGAGACCGTAGCAGCACTGGTAGAGGCAATCGGTTTCCGCGCCGTAGCCGTAGGCGATTTACAAGCCGGCCGTATGCTGGAGTATGACGCCGTACACGGCGCACGTATAGACCTAAAGGCGTAGAACAACATGAAACGCAAAGACTTTATAGCATCAATCGTAACAGGAGCAATAGGTATGACAACATTATCGGCATTCCGGAATTTTACCGACACCCTACACGAACAGGAGCGGGTAATGCCCGTACTGTTTATCGGCCATGGATCACCCATGAATGGTATACAAGACACCGAATTCAGTCGCCGCTGGACACAGATGGCAAAAGAAATTCCCACGCCAACGGCCGTACTGGTGGTTTCTGCACACTGGTTCACACGCGGCACAAAGATTACCGCGATGGACTTCCCCAAAACCATACACGACTTCGGCGGCTTTCCCAAAGAACTCTTTGCCGTGCAATACCCCGCACCGGGTAACCCCGCGCTGGCCCGCGAAACCGCTGCACTCGTGCACTCCGCACACGTAGAGCTCGATCACGACTGGGGCCTCGACCACGGCACATGGACAATCATACGACACATGTACCCAAAAGCCGATATTCCTGTACTCCAACTCAGCATAGACTTTACCAAAGGACCACAATACCATTACGAGCTTTCCAAAGAACTACAGGCGCTACGCAAGAAAGGCGTACTGATTGTAGGCAGTGGCAACATGGTGCACAACCTGGGCCTTGTTGCCTGGGATAAACTGAACGACGACAGCTACGCCTACGACTGGGCCGCCAACATTAACGAAAAATTCAAAGCCCTCATCGCCGAAGGAGATCATAAACCACTGATCAACTATACGCAGCTGGGGCGCGATGCCATGCTGGCCATTCCCACCCCCGAGCACTATCTGCCACTCATGTACACACTCGGGCTGAAGAACGCTACCGATACAGTTTCCTTTTTTAACGATAAAGCCGTGGGGGGTTCACTTACCATGACCTCGGTAAAAATCGGTTAACACCATGCACCGGATAACCTCTGTATTTCTAAAAACCTTTCTGATCGCTTTTATAACACTAACGTCCATGGCTGTAACGTCTGCTCTACCCAACGACCCCGTGCTGCACTACCTGGTTAAAGAACCCACCGCCAAAACAACGTTGCGCAAAGCCATCATACTCCTGCACGGCGTGGGCAGTAACGAGCAGGATCTGTTCGGTTTGGCAAGCTACCTGCCCGACGATTTTTACATCATATCGGCCCGTGGCCCCTATACCCTTGGCGCAGGACGGTTTGCCTGGTATAACGTAGACTTCTCTACCGGTAAGCCTGTCATTCAGGCCGATCAGGAAGTGTCCAGCCGTGCCGTTATAAAAACATTTGTCGAACAGATGAAGGCAAAATATGCGCTCGACGATATATACCTGGGCGGCTTCAGCCAGGGCGCCATCATGAGCTTCAGCGTTGGGTTAACCAACCCGACCGCTGTAAAAGGCATCATCGCGTTCAGCGGCCGCCTGCTCGAACAGGTTCGTCCGGCCATCGTAAAAAGCGATGCCCTTGCAAAAGTAAAAGTGTTTTTGGCACACGGCACACAGGATGGAACACTCCCCGTACAGTATGCGCGCGATGCCCGTACCTTCTTACAAACGTTGAATGTACCGCTGGCATATCATGAATATCCTATAGGCCACCAGATTAGTCAGGAAACGTTGACCGACGTAAAGGCGTGGCTTTTGGATGCGCGGTAGCATGCCGCAGGAGCGATAAATTTTGTATGTTAGCGCCCGGTTAAAAGCCATCCTCACCGTCGGGAAAAGTCAATCAACATGAGCGAGTCAAGCGAACCGGTAATACACCAGGGCAAAACGTTTTCAAATGTGAATTATGCAGAACGCCGGCTGGCGAACCGCGAATTCATTAAATGCGAGTTCGTACAGTGTGACTTCTCGAAAAGTGATTTACGCGACAACGACTTTGTAGATTGTGTATTCAAACAGTGTAACTTCTCGATGGCGGTGCTCGACGGCGCAGGTTTTCGCGATGCTACCTTTACAGGATGTAAAATTCTGGGCGTTGACTTTACGCGTTGCAATAAATTCATGTTCTCGTTCACGTTCAACGATTGTTACCTCGACTACAGCACTTTTTACGGTACCAAGCTCAAGAAAATAGTCTTCACCGATTGCTCACTGAAAGAAACCGATTTTTCGGAAGCCGATCTCACGTTGGCTATATTCAAGAACTGCGATTTGTATGGCACCAAGTTTCAGCATACCGTGCTGGAGAAAGCAGACTTTACAACGGCGCGGAACTTCAGCATCGATCCCGATGCCAATAAAATAAAGCGGGCGAAGTTCTCCGCGTTGAACCTCGCCGGCCTGCTTCATAAATATAGCCTTGACGTTGTATACGATTGATTAGGGCCTTGCCGTGGCACTTGCCGTTTTGGCTATTCCAATGTCGTATGGTGTAGGCGTAAAGTTAAACGCGTTTTCAAACTTACTGCTGTCGAACAGGTAGTCGCTATCGTTCTGATAAAGCATCTCCACAGCCTCGCGGATGTTCCCATCCATCAGTCCACCAAGGCTCACCATCCATTTCTTCAATACAAGGTAATTCGGTTTTACACCGAACTCTCTCGCGGTAAGCGCCGCGAATTCCTTACCGGTCAAAACATTCCGGTCGGTCGGTGCGTGCCATACCTGGTTAAAGGCTTTCGGTGTATTGCCCAGTATCGCCATGGCTTTACCGGCGTCGGGCGTATAGGTAAACGAGTGTCGTGTTTCGTCGCTCACAAGCCATTGGGCGCTTTTATTACGGGCATAGTTATCAAACAGCATCACGTTCAGAAAACTAAGCGGCGTTTCTGGTCCATAGAAGTCCGCGCCGCGCACAATCATCGCCTCCAGGTTACCCTGCTTCACTTCGTTCAATAGCGTCTGCTCGATCTGTGCGCGTGCTTCGCCTTTTTTGCTTACGGGGTTAAACGGAGTATCCTCCGTCATCCAACCCTTTACTCTTCCGTACGGATATACATTGCTGAAGAATACCAGCTTTGCGCCGTGCTGTTTGCATGCCTCGATAACGTTGTTCATCAATACGGGCCATTGTGTGCGCCATATTTCTGTGCGGTAGGGTAGACCGGCGGTAAGGTACACAACGTCCGATCCAGCGACAGCGTTGCGGGTCTGCGTGGCGTTTAGCAGATCGGCTGCCAGTACCTGCGTATGGTTACCAAGAGGTTTAGGATTACGGCTTACCAGGCGTATCGGATCCGCTGTATACGTAGGAAGTGATCTTACAAGATAATTGGCAATGGTTCCGTTGGCGCCGAGAATAGTTTGCATGTGCGGGTGAGTTTATACAATGGGAGACGCAACGCCTCAGAATTTATTGTAATCACGTTTCAATAGGCTTGCCGGAGCAGAACATTCGGTTAACTTAGTATACACAATCGCTCTTCGCCATCCTGAAGGCGGTACTATACTAAATCCACCCTAATCGTAACATTCATGAAAACTGTAAAACGTTCATTGGTCGTGTTCCTTCTACTGACCGTCACCACGCTCACCCAGGCACAAACGGTAGACGACATGGTAAAAGAGTGGGAACGCGCGAAGGCCTATACCAAAGAATACCTCGAAGCCATGCCTGAATCCGGGTATGCCCTGAAGCCTACGGCCGACATGCGTTCCTTTGCCGAGCAAATGCTTCACTTGGCCGACGGTAACTATGGCTTCGCTGCCGCCGCCACCGGCGAGAAAAGCCCCGTTGGCTTTGGCGATTCTGAAAAAACAACCGATAAGTCGAAGGCTAACGTAACCAAACTTGTACTCGCGAGCTACGATTTTGTAATCAACGGAATCAAAAAAATGACACTCCCGCAGCTGCTGGAAAAGACAAAAGTTTTCAACCAGTTTGAAATGACCAAAGGCATGGTGTTCGCCAAAGCATTCGAACATCAAACACACCACCGCGGACAAACCACCGTATACATCCGCCTGGCCGGTGCAAAACCGCCGCAAGAAAAACTGTTCTGATATACAAGGCCTGTAAGCTAATCGTTACAGGCCTTTTTTGGGGCGCTCTGAGCCATCATCAACATCCACAGTTCAATGTAGAATGAATTGTTAGCCCTAAAGGCGGTGTAACTTGCCGGGGAAATAGGAGACTAACCCCGTATACATGATCGCCGTTATATTTGAAGTAGTTCCCGCACAAGGTCGTACAGGTGAATACCTCGACCTTGCCGCGAGCCTCCGGCCTATGCTGGAGACTATCGACGGTTTTATATCCATCGAGCGTTTTCAAAGTCTGTCCACCCCCGGAAAAATCCTTTCGCTTTCGTTCTGGCGCAACGAGCAGGCCGTTGCCGCATGGCGAAACCTGGAGCAGCATCGTGGTGTACAGGCACGCGGCAGGGCAGGCGTGTTTGCCGACTACCGGCTGCGTGTGGCTGCCGTGATACGCGATTACGGCATCACAGACCGTGCACAGGCTCCCGCCGACAGCCAGGGATATCACACAAACCCTCAAAGGCATGCATGATATACTCTTCCTACAGTCTGCATCGGCCGATCCCTATACATTTTATCGCACCATGCGCACACATACACCGCTATACCACGACACGGGCCGTAATCTGTGGGGTGTATACACCTACCAGCATTGCCGCGAAGTGTTGCTGCACAGCGCGGCAGTAATACCGGATAGCACCGCCTTTTTCGATGGCCTCGGTGCAGAAGCATGCCGCATCGGCAAAGACCTGGCGCGGTTGAGTAACGAGCCACGACACGAAGCCTCGCGTAATGCCGCAAAGCAGGTGTTTGCCCGGTGGCGCCCCGTGCCGGTATCGCCCCTCATGCAATATCTGCTCGGCGAACCCCGGCTGCCGGCAGGTTTCGACTGGGTACAGCAGGTAGCGCTCAGGTTACCCGCCTTTACACTGCTGCGGGGGATGGGCTTTGCTATAGATGTAATAGAGACAATAACCCAGGCGTTGCCGGACCTGGTAAGAATTATGCTCCCGGTAAAGTCGCCCGATGATGCGCTTGCTATAAACACTGCCGCACGCACCATAGAACCGTTACTACGCACGTACATTGAATCGACTATGCAAGTGGACAATGCGGATACGATGAACCGTTACGTCTCCAACCTGGCCGGTCTGCTTATTCAAAGCCTTGATGCCTGCCGTGGGCTGTTGAGCCATAGCCTGCTGCAGGCACTGTCACACACAGAGCGCTATACAGAAACGCACGATGTAAACCGGTTTGTTCGCGAAGTGCTGCGCATGGAGCCTCCTGTGCACAACACGCGCCGTATACTTACAGAAGACATTCGTCTAGGCGATAGGCTGGTTCCAAAAGGAGCTGCTGTACTGGTTGTACTGGCATCGGCCAACCGCGATGAGAAGCAATTTGAAGCTGCCGAACAATTCAATCCGGCAACACCACGGCAGGTGCCCTACCTGAGTTACGGTACGGGAGCCCATCATTGCATCGCAGAATATTTCTCCATAAGCATCACCGCGGCAGCGCTTCAATACATGTTTCAGCATTATAAACATATTGAATTGCTGGAACCCGTCGTGCAATATGAACCTAAAGTGAATGTGCGGCTTCCCATGCGTATGCCAATCCAGGTGTATTGATGTTTAACCACCATTCATTACCTAAAAGGGTTATAGACAGGGCCGGCTTGTCATACTAACTTTGGCTAAAAGCCCTTTCCATGAAAACACTCGTTGCACACCTCCGTAACAGGTCAACGCAAATCATATCCTTGTTAAGCATTGCAGCCATACTTTCCATGGCGTCGTGTGGTGATGACGATAGTGCCCCTGCAAATCAACCTGGTGCTCCGGCCTGCCGCCTTGTTCGCGAAACAAACACGTCAACGGCACAATATGGCGGAAACATTACGTATACGTACAAGAGCGTTTTCGAATACAGCTATGACGATGCCGGTAATATAATCGGTGATACATACCGGTATAACTATGTGTACAGCGATGGCAAAACGGCTGCGTCAACATCAACCTCCAGCAGCCAGTTTAATGCCGAAGGGTATGTGATACGTGCTGTACGACAATACAATAGTATCAATCGCGACGGCGTGACGAACGCTGAAACGGCAAACGAAGAATATACATACGAAAAGGGCCGGCGTACCCGGTATTCCGTTACACGTATTGTCAATGGCACAGAAACGAAGTATGTTATAGCGTACGAATATGATGCCGAAGGGCGTATAGTGAAAACGACCAACACGTACGATAATTCGACCATCAAAATAGAATACAGCGGCAATACCGTTTCTAAACTTACCCGTACCGACGCTGCGGGCAACAGCAGCTCGCCGTTCCTCCAGTATAATAGTCAGGGCTTACTTGTTAAAGCCATTGAAACGTACGGCGGATATACCGACGAATACCGGTATACCTATACGGCAGACAATCTGCTGGAGCGCGAAGAACGCTATATAAACGGTGAGCGCTCGTCGGGTAGCCAGATTGAATACGACACGAAAGAAAATCCCTACGCCACCGTGTATGCCCCTTTGAAAGGTGCTCCCAAGATTCCCGGAACACGTCCAGGTTATGTGAACACACGTAATTATACCCGTTACCAGTCGCTGCAGCCAAATGCCGACAAAACCGCCTTTATCAACGGACCTTCCACAATTTATGTATACGATTATAACGATAAAGGATTTCCTACCGGATACACGTCGAGTTCAACAGACGGGAACGGTGCGAAGACCGGTACGCAAACAGTAACGTTCGAATACAGTAACTGTCCGTAATAAACCGCTATCGTATAGCGGCAGACTGCGCTAGCTTGCCAAAGCTGTTTTTGTAAACCTTACCCGCTTTGGGATGTGTGAATTTTAAGGCAGACCACGTTTGGTCTACGCTTAGCGCTTTACTTTCTACAAGCCCGTGGTCGTAACCAATACGGATCACATGTTTTATCGTAAGGTCCGTACCCAGCTTTCGTTCCTTAGGCCATGATATCCAAAGCACACCGGTAGGTTTAAGATGTTCACGAAGCTGATCGAATTTTTGATCGAGCGTTTCCTGGTCCGGTGCAAAGAAATGTATGTAGTCAAACTGCCCCGTAAGCCGCGATGCAAGCGTAAGCTCCGGTAGTGCCAGGGCAGCTAAAGCATCGGCAGGTGCGTCTATCACAATAGCGCGTACCGCTGGCTTGATTCCCATTTTTTCCGATACAGATTTTTGCATACCCCACCGGGTAAAAAAAATATGCCGTAGCATCCGTGTTGTACCGGTCGTATAGCGGTTTGCGGTGTCCTCGCGGGAACGGGACCGGATCTTTGCGGTGCCCGTTCAATAAACTAACGTTGCCATTCAATAACTGTATTTTCTTTTGCGCCGCTCAAGAGCAAATTTTGGTAAGCACGGCCATGCTCAATAGAACTCATCTACCATTTTCCTACACGTTAAACACAACTAAGTATGAATCGTATACTACAGATTTGTATCGTTACGCTGGTGACTTCTGCGTCAGCCGCCTTTGCGCAAAGCCCTTCGGTGTTCCGGCATCCCGGAGTTATGAGTAGTCAGGCAGAGCTTGATTTTATCAAAACATCGGTATCAGCCAATGCAGGGAGCCCGATCGTAGCCGGCTACAACATATTGGCTGGCGATTCACGCGCCAACCTGAATTATAACCCCGAGCCCTATGCGGTAGTATATGTCGTGGCCTCGGGCTCATCGCCCGAAGAAGATGCCTTTCGGCGCGATGCACACGCAGCCTATGCGCACGCCATCCGGTGGGTTGTTACCAGCAACGTACAACACCGTAATAAGGCCGTTCAGATTCTGAATGTGTGGGCTTCCACCTTTCAGCGTATCGTGGGCGATAAGCCAAACCAACCCACGCTGGAAGCGTCATGGGCATTGCCCATTTGGGTAGCGGCAGCCGAAATAATCAAAACCTATAACAACGGCGCCGCTGGTTGGGCTGCCACCGACGTTACGAAGTTTAATACCTTCGTTCGTAACGTGCTGAACTATGTTAACGGCCCGTTGGCATCGGCACCCAACTGGATTATATCAAAAGATTTATCGTTAATGAGCGCCGGGGTGTTCCTCAACGATGCCTCGTTATATAATGCAGGCTATGCCGATGTTCTCGGACAGTTCGATGCCATAGAACCCAACGGAAGAATCCCGGAGATCGACCGCGACTTCGTGCATTCGCAGTATGTATTGATCGGCCTCGCCCAATGTGCCGAAGTCGCCCACCAGCAGGGCGACGACCGGTTGTTCACACGCCGCAACGACACCACACTACCCGAACTACTGAATGGCACCGAGACGTATGTGAAGGGACTGCTCGGCACCGGCACCCCCAACTATCAGGCAGAGTCAGCGTGGGCACGCAAGAGTGCCCCGTACGAAATACTGTTGTCGCGGTATACACAGCTGGGGTTCAACGTACCACAAACCCGTAACTATATCTTAAACCAGAACCGCCCCGAAACCGCCATCGAGAATCACTTCGTAGGCTGGTTTACAGCTACACACGGCGAGCTGCCGCCCAACACACCACCGCCATGTGTGCCCGTATCGGCCAGCACCGACGATGGTAATGTACCCGCCAATGTACTCGACGGCGACCTCAACACACGCTGGTCTGCCGAAGGCGATGGCCAGTGGCTTCAGTTCTGCCTGGGTACGTCGGCTACAGTCAGCGGTGTTAAAGTAGCCTTCTACAACGGCACAACACGCACATCACGTTTCGATGTACAGGTATCCGGCGACGGTCGGAGCTTCACAAACGCCGCAGCCAACCTCGTAAGCAGCGGCACATCAGCCGCGCTGGAGACATTCACATTCGCGCCAAAGACAGCAAAGTATATTCGTATCGTAGGGCATGGCAACTCCGTCAACGCCTGGAACAGCTACACCGAAGTCAGTATAACCACCACAGCGCTCGCGGCACCGATCGGGCAAACCGTTTGGCTGCAAGGCCCCAATAATCAGTATGTAAGTTCTAAAAATGGCGACGGCCCCATGTGGTGTAATGCCACCGCCGTGCAGGGATGGAATGGTTTCCTCGTCGTTGATGCCGGCAACGGCAAAGTCGCGTTACAGAACCAGGCTAACTATGTATCGTCCGAAAATGGCACGCAGCCTATGACGTGTAATCGCGCCACATTTCAGGACTGGGAAACCTTCGAATGGATTTTCAATGCCGACGGTACCGTGTCGTTGCGCGGTAACAATGGCGCCTATGTCTCGTCAGAGAATGCCGCCGTTGCCATGACCTGCACACGCACAGCCATCACGAGCTCCGAATCTTTCCGCTGGGGCGTTGTCACCGGTACTACATCGGCGCAAGCGGCATCCGTCACCACACTGCATGCATACCCCAACCCGGTAATCGATCAGCTCACCTATACCGTCACCACGCGGGAGGCATATCATATCGATGTGAAGCGGGCCGATGGCGTGGTGATCTACTCTGCGCACGGACAGGGGCAACAGCAATACTCCCTTGATGCAACGGCATGGCCTCGCGGAACATATTATGGTATCGTAACGCAGGGAAACATTACCCAAACGTTCAGGATCGTAAAGCCCTGATAATTTTATAGAAACGCTGCCGGCAAGCCACCGGCAGCGTTTATCCTGCTTCCGAAAAATCGTTGTGAGAAATAATGTGGTGATGGAGCGTGCGTGTGTTCGTAGCAACAGTATACGCACCATTTATGCATACCGTTTATGCCGCCTTCGTGCCATTTATAAGAAAAAAAATCCACAGAGCCTTGTCTTTTTGGCTAAAAAATCTTTTAAACACGTAAAGGCGCTGACATTATCCCTTTTGTGCTAGATTTGCTCCCTGCGGACATGGACGGTATGTGAAAGCAGGTCAATTTCCATGGCTGCCACCCGAAAAAAGTATCAGATATAGTTTTATAATTAACCAGAACTTAAAGTATGGCTCTCCTGGATCGTGTTAAAGAATTTCTTTCCACTACCTCGAACGTTTCAATCGGACAAAATGAACTCAAATTCCTGTCAGCCGACCGTTTAGAAGACGGACAAACCGGCTATAGTGTTGATAAACAAAAGAACTCTCTCGTTACCGGCAAGCCCGGCGCCTGGCGCAAGGAGTGGATGGTGATCGGTACCGACGCTATGGAAGATCCCATCATTGTAGACCTTCGTACAGATGATCTTGAAGTAATGACCGCTGAGCACGGCGATTCGGACTGGGAGCCTTACGTAATCGCTGACTCACTCGAAAATTTCAAACAGATCGTTGATGGTCTCAAAAAACTTTCAAAAGATCGCGCTACACTTGAGCAACTCGAAGAGAATCCTATTTCTGCCGCTGAACGCGACAAGTTCATGGCCGAAGTAGAAGAAAGCAACCCCGAAAGCGAAACCGGCTACTGGTTCAACTACGTAACCGAAGAGTAATCTACAGGCATGCGCATGCGCACGTGCCATACCCGGCTGCACCCTGATCCTGTATCATTTCCGGAAATCAATATCCGGTTGCGTAACTACCTCAGGATCTCAGGCCATTACGTTCTCAGAACAGCGGCAGGTTGGTTGGCAATAAGTGCAATGTCTTATCTTCTTGATAACAAAGAATATGGAACAGCTGCAGCATTTGTGCTGTGGCTGTTTTTCTTTATACAGGCTCAGATCAACGTTGGCAAAATTTTATTCCATCACGCCGGCCGCACTACCCAATATGTATATAGTGCCGCCGTTACATTCTTTACGTTAGCGTTTATACTACTCGAAGTCGTATACCATGAACATATAGCCCGCGAAAGTTGCACCGCTAACCCGGGTAGTTCGTTTCATTACTGTTGGTCGGCCTTGTGGGCAATGATTGTTGTGTGGGAGTTGGCATATCTAATCCTTAACCACACGCTTCTGAAGCATGCACAGCGTGATGCTGTTCTTGGCCAGTAAAGGCGCATTCTTTCAGTCCATGCCCCTCGCAAATCACCAGGCTATCCAGCCGCAATAAGCACAATGAAAGAAAACAGGAATAATGAAATTATGCCGTGTGCAAACATATAGATAAGCCTTCTCGGCGGCCCCTCTTTTCGTCGATAACTTTTCACGCTATAGAAAAGTCCGGTCGACGATACTACAAACAACATTGTGAAAAAAAAGATGATAAGACCGTTAAGTATCGTAGTGTCGGTATAGCGTGGCGAATCCGCCATACGGTAAAGTACCGTCACTGATCCAAAAATAAGTGTTATGATGACGCCGCAAATCTTTAAAAGCAGGATGGATCTTCTCAGATAAACCGGCTCTACGGGTCGCTGTTCCCGATAATCTAATATGTCGTTCATGAATCGTATAACATTCGAAAGTTCGTATAAAATGTGAATACATAAATGACGGTAAACCTCAACCGCTATTTTTGCGTTCAACCCACCATGAACCTCAGCCGCTATTCACCCTGCGATGCCCTCAAACCGTTTGTAAAAACGTTTATCGCCATTGAAAGCGACAACGGTATGCAAAACACCGTACTGCCCGATACCGCCATCATTCTCGCCTTCCGCTACCGTGGCACAATCAACCATCACACAGACGCTACCGCTATACGCCTTCCGTTGTCGATGATCACAGGCCTCCGCCACACACCGCGAACGCTCCGTTACGAAACCAATACGGCCGCACTCCTGGCCGTTCTCCACGAAGGCGCCGCGCCCGCGTTCTTCAACATTCCACTCCACGAAGTTTTCGGCCTGAGCCTCTCGCTGGACGAGTTACTGCCCGCGCCCGAACTACGCGCGCTGGAAGAACAATTGGCCGAGGCCCAACACATGCCCGGACGTATTGCCCTCCTCGAAGCATTTCTGATAAGCCTCCTGCAGGCACCGGCGCACGACCCGCTCATTGCTCACGCCCTCCAGCGCATCAACCAGGCCAACGGCAACCTCCGCATCAGCGAGCTCGTGTCGGCATTGCCCATAAGCCGCGACCCATTCGAAAAGCGCTTCCGCAAAGCCACCGGCACATCGCCCAAGCAGTTCGCCACGCTCATCCGCCTCCGCCACCTGATCAACGCCTACACGCCCGAAACCCGCCTTACCGACATCGCCCTCACCGCCGGCTACTACGACCAGGCCCACTTCATTCACGATTTCACCACCTTCACCGGCAAAAGCCCACGCGCCTTCTTCCAGTCCGGACAGTACTGGTAGCAATTCGTTAAAAACGTATTGCCGGCCTCAAAAGCAGCTTTTCATCTTTTTTCAAAAAAAATCCGATACTCGGGAAACTAAATAGCATCGTAATTCCTTTTGTATATACCAATCGGTATATGAGATTGGTTAGCTTATGAAATTCGTTCCGCGTTCTGAAACCACCCGCCAGTTCATCATTGAATCGACGGCTACCATTTTTAACACAAAGGGTTACGCCGGCACATCGATGTCAGACCTTACCGAGGCCACCAAACTCACCAAAGGCGCTATCTACGGCAACTTCGAGAACAAAGAAGAGGTGGCACTGGCAGCGTTCGATTATACCATTGCACAACGCGACGCGCTTATCCATCAACGTCTCACGGAGGCACAAACCAGCCGCGAGAAACTGTTTGCATTAACACGCCTATTTAGCAGCGAAGAAAACCACCTGTTTCCCCGCGGCGGCTGCCCCCTGCTAAATGCTGGCACCGAAGCCGATGATACCCACGAACCGCTCCGGCAACGCGTAGCCGAAGAGATCCTCGGATGGCGCAAAGACCTCATCCCGATTATCCGCAAAGGCATCGACGCCCGCGAATTCAAGCCCGACACCGATGCCAATAAAACCGCCGTAGCCATCATGGCACTCATCGAAGGCGGCATCCTCCTCGCCCGCACCACACGTAACCACGCCCACCTCGATACCGCCCTGGAAACCGTGAACGACATCATCCAAAACATAAGCGTCTGACCACGTCGCTTATTTTTTTAACTGCCCATATACCGATTGGTATATACAAGTACTCCGATCAACATTTTATTCTTAACATCATATGAAAACAACAAACAACACAGTCCTGATTACTGGCGGTAGCGCCGGTATTGGTTTCGAAATCGCCCGTGTGCTTACCGAACGTGGTGACCACGTAATCATCACCGGCCGCGATGCCGACCGCCTTAACGCCGCTGCCGCGAAACTTAAAAACGTTACACCCATCGTGTTCGACGTTACCAAAGAAGCACACGTAAACACGCTCGTAGCCCGTATACACAAAGACTTCCCGGCGTTGAATATACTGATCAACAACGCCGGTCATTCCCTGCTATACAAACTGGATTCCGATCCGCAGGCATTCGAAAAAGCGTCAGAAGAAATTCATACCAATTACCTGTCCATTGTACGCCTCACCGAAAAGCTCCTACCCATACTACAAGCTCAGAACGAATCGGCCGTAGTAAACGTATCGTCCATCGTATCGTTTGTGCCCACCGTCCGGTTAGCCGGTTACTCTGCAAGCAAAGCCGCGCTGCATTCCTACACCCAAACGCTGCGCCTGGCCCTTGCCGCCACCTCTGTAAAAGTATTCGAACTCATGCCGCCCCTCGTCAACACCCAATTCTCACAAGCGATAGGCGGAGCCGCCGGCATCCCACCACATACAGTTGCTGAAGCCTTGCTCGAAGCCCTGAATACCGATCGGTATGAGATCCACGTCGGCGCCACCGCCGACATCTACGCCCTCTCACGCAAATCCCCCACTGAAGCATTTGCTGCCATGAACGCCACAGTGGAGGCCAGAAGTTAATAGTATCTTAAAGAAGTACCGTTCAACGTAGTCCCCCGAGCACTCGGCGGGACTACTATGCGTCACGCCATACTGCCCCGCCCGCAAGTTTGAATAGTTTATTGATGGTGTTACCAGTTGACCATGCAGTTGCGTCGAATCGACTCATCCTCGCCCCGCATCACCCCCCCCTCTATACATCGACATCCTAATCTTACTAATCCTCTAAAATCCTAATCCTGTTATAATCCCTAAATCTTACTAATCTTGCCTCGCCCGCCGTAGCTGTCTCAGCGAAGGCGGGTCAGACATTTTTCCAAATTCACCCTCCCCTTCAAAACCCCACCAAACAAATCCCCCTTCTTCTCAATCCGCTTCAATACATTCTTAATCGTAAAGTCCGACGGATGCAACCCTTTCTTCACCTCTTTCCAGTCCAGTGGCGTAGACACACTCGCACCCGGCACGGGCCGTACACTATACACTGAAGCCAGCGTCTGCCCACGTTTATTCTGCAAGTGATCGATATAGATCCGCCCTTTCCGTTTCTTAAGCGATCGCTCAGTCGTAGTGAGGTCGGGCAGTTGCTGCTCCGTAAGGATCGCTACGATCTCCGCAAACGGCCGAACTTGCTCATACGTATACGCCGCATGCAACGGCACATAAATATGAAGGCCCGAGGCACCAGAGGTTTTGCAATACGAAGTAGCGCCCGCCTTATCGAGCACCGACTTGATCACCTGAGCCGTCTCAATCACCTCGTCAAACGTATTGTTGTCGGAAGGATCGATATCCATAATCAGGTAATCGGGGTTGTCGAGGTTTTTCGTAGTCGAATTCCACGGGTTGATTTCAATACATCCGAGGTTGTTCAGATACGTCAGCGTAGCCGCATCGTTACAGAGAATATAGTCGATGTCTTTATCGGCGCTTTCAGAGTATAGCGGAATGCTTTTGACCCACGACGGTGCCTCGCCACCGGCATCCTTGTGAAAGAAGCCGGGCTTATCGATACCGTTGGGATTACGCTTCAGCGATTGTGGCCGGTTCTTGAGGTAGGGCAGAATATACTTGTATATGCTGATGTAATATTGAATCAGGTCACCTTTCGTATAGCCGTCGGCGGGCCAGTATACCTTATCCAGGTTCGTAAGCGAAACCTTATGCCGGTTTATCGTCAGCGTGGTATCACCATTGGCGTTTACCTCGTTGGCTGATTTACGTGCCGTCTTCTTTGCAGTTCCTTTCGCGGCACGGGTTTTCTTTGCGGCGGGGCGTTTGGCGGTAATGTCCATAGTCGTTGTTTCAGAAGCTGATTTGTCGATACGCAACCCCAGGTATACCGGGTGACGCATAATGCCGTCGTCCGTTGCTTCAGAGAATTTTACTTCACACACCAGCTTGGGGTCAACCCACGTAACGCTGGCGTTTACGGGCACCCTGGTAGCAAAGGGCGAGGTATCGCGTTTGATACGTTGGAGTTTTGCATGAAGCTCGCGTAGCATCGTATCGCTAAAGCCGGTGCCGGTGTGCCCGATATACGTTAACGTCTTGCCGGAGCGTATACCCAGCAACAGCGCGCCGAAATACTGGCGACCACCACGCGGTGCCGTATAGCCCGCAATAATAGCCTCCTGCGTATTGTGATGTTTGATCTTAAGCCAGTCCGGCGTGCGGCGACCTATACTGTAGACGCTGTCGGCGCGTTTGGCAATGATGCCTTCCATATTCATCTCCACCACCTTGTTGAAGAACGCAACACCCGAACCTTCCACATGATCGGAGTAACGGATAATATCGCTTTTCGGAAGAACCTTCTTTAAGATTTTCTTTCGTTCCAGTAGCGGCAGCGTGGTAAGGTCTTTTCCATCGTAGGCCAGGCAGTCGAACACATAGTAAACAATCTGCAGATGTTGGTTGTCCGCATACTGCTGAAGCTTCTGAAACGACGGCCGGTGGTCCTTATCCAGCACCACAATCTCGCCGTCCAGGATCATACTTTTCTTGATCCGGGTAAGCTCGTCGGCCACGGCAGGGTAGAGGTTGGCAAACGAAAGCCCGTTGCGCGAGTATAGTCGTAGCCTCTTCGGCAATACCTCGGCAATTGCGCGGTAGCCATCCCACTTCATCTCAAAGATCCAGTCGTTATCATCAAACGCCGCATCGTGCAGTTGCGTCAGCATCGGCGTTATAACGTGTTCGAACTTCTCGTTACGGCCACCCCGTACCGACCGAACCGCAGGCTGCGGTGCACGTTTAGCGCCCGGCGTGCTGCGCGTACCCTGTGTTTTGGGCGATGCCATTACGATGCCTTTTTCAAACTCGCCTTAAGCTGCGCAATCAAATCCTCGGCCTTACGGTGCGTAACCTTCATATCCGGATACTCTTCCTCCTTCGGTTGTTTACCTTTGGTCTTTGCCTTGGCCTTGATAGTCTTGAGTAACGCCGCCGAATACGTATCCTTAAACTTGTCGGGCTTAAACGACGTAGTGAGCTGGTCGATAAGCGTCATCGCCATCTTCAGCTCTGCCGGTTTGGGCTTCGCAATCTTCGGCACGTCCAGTTCCTTCGGATCGCGAATCTCTTCGCCATAGCGAAGCGTATTCAGGACAATCAGATTGCCCACCGGCTTCAGCACACACAAGTGCTCCTTATTGCGCAGCACAAAACTACCGATGCCTGCTTTGCCGCTTTTCTTAAGCGCTTCCCGAAGCAGCCCATAGGCCTTCACACCGGATTTCTCGGGAGCCAGGTAATACGGACTTTCAAAGTATACGCTCTCGATCTCGTCTTCCATTACGAAATCCGAAATATCGATCGTCGTGCTCTTCTTCGGGCTTGCCTTCTTAAAATCCTTATCGTCGACAATAATATAACGGCTTCCGTGTTTGTAACCCTTTACAATATTGTTCCACGTTACCTCACGACCCGTCTTCTCGTTCACGCGTTTATAGTGGATATGCGAATGATCCTTCTTATCCAGCATGTCGAAGTCCAGCTCGCTGCGTTGTGCGGCACTGTAGAGTTTTACAGGAATGTTTACGAGGCCAAAACCAATGGCACCGGTCCAGATTGCTCTCATGGGAATAGTCTTTTCTACCCACGCCGAAATTTTGGTGCCACTGCAAAGCAAACAGGGGCGGGCATTAACGCCACACCCCTGCACATATCAGATCGTTTGCTGCCGTTACTTGCTCAACAACGTTGTCAGCGTTTCCACACCCGTAGTAAGCTTACGTATAGCCTGCGCGTACCGCGTATCCCACTCCGGCAGACGTGCCGTAGACTTCATGTCCAGCTCGTACTGTATACCCGGCAACATCCACGACGCATACCCGCTGAATGGATCGGGCGACGCATACAGTGAACGATACCAGCTGCCGTAATACATACCCTTCGGATCGATAAAACTTTTCTCCAACGCAATAAGCTGTGTATTGATAGCCGACGCTTGCGTAGCCGTCAGGTCTGCCTTTGCAAGCTTCTGTGTATAGGCCGCGTCAAAAGCTTTCGTGGCAGCCTCCAGGCTCTTCAACGCTTCGTTCGCCTGCGTAAAACCGGCAAAGGCCGTACTGTCGGCAACGCGGCGCACATTTTTATTGGCATTGCCGAGGTGCGTGCGAAGATCCGTTGCATAACGTTTCACATCGTAGGGAATAATCGGCGCGTTCGCAAGACGCAGCGCGATAATACCGATAAGCTGTTCCATCATACCACCCATCTTGAACGTGGGGTCTGCAAATTTCTCGTAGAACGTAAAGTCATCATAGTTCGAGTGATACAGCGTTGGCCCATGTGTGCCCGGGTTGATCGACGGCACACCCACGTGCATATAAAAGCCGATGTGGTCCGAACCACCACCCAGGTTGCCCAGGTTGGGCTCCTTGCCTTTGCTCTTTCCCTTCCAGTGCTGATATAAAGTCTTTGCCGAGTCCGGATAATCCACCGTCTGCGTAGCATCGATAAGCAACTGCTTCAGCGTAGGCGACGATGCCGCCCCGAAGTTGCGCCCCGATACACCGGCATCCAGGTTCACATAGGCCACACCCTTTGCGCCAAGCTCGGTCTTCATCTGTTCCACCCATTCCGTAGAACCGATCACGCCGTGCTCTTCGGCATCCCAGTGTGCAATCTTGATCGAACGTTTCGGGCGTATACCCTGGCGGGCCATCTTGCCAAGCGTCTCGGCCAGACTCAGCAACATCGCGGTGCCGCTGTTCGGGTCCGTAGCGCCAAAGGCCCAGGCATCATAGTGGCAACCGAGAATGATCCATTCATCAGGACGTTCACTGCCGGTAAGCGTACCGATCACATCGTAGCAGCGCACAAAGTCCTTCTTCTGTTCCACGGCCAGCCTTACCTTGAGCGCACTGCCGCCTTCCGTGCGGTAGGCAAACGGAAGACCGCCTTGCCAGCCTTGCGGCACCAGCTTGCCCGTCATCCGTTGCAGGATCTCCTTCGCCGCGCCATAGGGCAGGGGAGTAGCCGGTATCGTATGAAGGGGCACAGCAGCCGGGTCGAGGCGTTTCACTTTCGTCTTGCCGTCGCGAGGCAATGCGGGTTCAAAGGGCGTAAGCGCATCGCCCGTATAATCCAGCGTCAGCAGCGACCCACGCTGAATCGTACTCTCATTAAAGTAGGCGCCTTCCGGATACGTCAGGCCGCGCATATAACCCGCATCAGCAGGATCAGAGTAAATAATAACACCCACCGCGCCGTGTGCCTCGGCGTACTTTACCTTATAGCCGCGGAAGTTACCGCCATAACGCACAATCGCGATCTTGCCCTTCACCGATATACCGAGCGCCTCAAGCTTCTCAAAATCTTCCTTGCGGCCAAAGTTGGCATACACCACCTCTGCCGTAACATCACCGTTGCCCGACCAGGCATTCCAGCCCGGCCACAGGTTGGCGTTTGTAGAGAACGGATCTTCTTTTAAAATCGCTTCCTGGTTATTCAGCGGCATGCGTATAGGCTCAACGATCGTCACCTGGCTGGTGCCGGGCTCCTTGGGCATATACAGGTCGTAGGGAAAGAGTTCGCTCTTCCAGCCGGCCTTCGTCATTACCGAAGACATATAGTCGCGTACGCGCTCGTTGGCGGCAGAGCCGGCCGTGTGGGGCTCGCGGGTCAGCGTCTGAAGGTGATTACGAAACGCGCTCCAGTCCGTAAGATCTTTGAACTTCGTTTCGGTTTCGAACTCTTCGCGGGCTGTAGCCGTTGTAAAGCCGGGGAGTGTTTGGCCTGTGGCCGTAAGGGTTATGCCCAGCAAAAGGGCAAGGACAGAAAATCGCATGCGTTCAGGTTAAAAAGGTTCCGCCGAAGTAGAAAAATGCGTATGTTTTTTGCAACGCCGAGTTGCGGTATGGTAGCCCGGGCTGACAAGCGGCGCAAAGCCATACATCTGAATTTCGGAAAATATCGTATGTCTGTAAAGAGCAGACGCACACAGTGTCTGCCATAAGAGTAAAGCAATAAAAACAACTATGATAAACACAATCAATTGGCAATGGGGAGTAGTCGCGCTGGTGCTCGTATCGCTGGCGCTGTTATCGTGCGCACAGGGTTCCAAACAGGCGCAGGCCGAAAAGATCGCCGCCCTCTCGGTAGGCGGTGCCAACACCGAACCCACCATACAGAAGACCAACGCCGAGTGGAAAAAAGAACTCTCGGCCGAGCAATACTATATATTACGTGAAAAAGGAACCGAGCGCCCCTTCACCGGCAAACTGTTAATGAACAAAGCCAAAGGTGTATACACTTGCGCCGCTTGCGGTAACGAACTGTTTACCGACCAAATGAAATTCGATTCCGAATGCGGCTGGCCAAGCTTCGACCGCGAAATCGCCGGTGGAAAAATCACCACCCGCAAAGACTACTCGATGGGCATGACCCGCACCGAGATCATGTGCGCACGCTGCAACGGCCACCTCGGCCACCTCTTCAGCGACGGCCCCACATCCACCGGCCTCCGTTATTGCGTGAACTCCGTATCTCTCGAATTCACACCCGCTACAACCGAACAAACCACAACACCCGTCATCGCCGTAAATATGCCCGCCACCCCCGCCACCGGTGCCCTGGATACATTAACCGTAGGCGGCGGCTGCTTCTGGTGTGTAGAAGCCGTATACCAACGCCTCGAAGGCGTAACCTCCGTAGTATCGGGCTACGCCGGCGGCACCGTTAAGAACCCCACCTACTCACAAGTAAGTACCGGCCGCACCGGCCACGCCGAAGTAGTACAGATCGTATATGACAACACAAAAGTATCCCTCACCGAGATCCTGAAAGTATTCTTCACCGTACACGACCCCACAACCCTTAACCGCCAGGGCGCCGACGTCGGCCCACAATACCGCTCCGTCATATTCTATCGCAACGCCGAGCAGGAACAAACCTCCCGTAAAATCATCAAAGCCCTCACCGACGAACACGTCTACGACAACCCCGTCGTAACCCAGGTCGTCAAATTCACCGAATTCTACGGCGCCGAAGACTACCACCAGAACTACTACAACCTCAACAAAAAGCAACCCTACTGCGCCATGGTCATCCAACCCAAAATCGAAAAATTCGAAAAGGTCTTCTCCCACAAAGTCAAGAAGCAAAGCAAGTAATAGTAAGTAGTAGTATTTGGTTTTTATAGTTCAAGAGCCGGTCTAACCACCGGCTCTTTTTTTCTCACACGCCATGTCTTCCTCAACTCGCTTTCAGTTCAATCACCAAAGCCCTCCGTACATCACTACCATCACTGCTGTAATCTTACTTGTACGTCCTTCGTAACTTGAGCGAAAGAAGAGTTCATTAAAACAATCCTCAACGCGTCGTGTCTAAATTAAAATCCTGATCATCATTGTCAATCTCCCAATCCTGTTTATATTGGGTCCGTCAAACAAAAGACACCGTTGGTCAGTTAGTCTCTTATCCTGCCCATAACACACATTACAATCCTCTTCAATCCCAATTATCCGGGAAACCCACCGTAGGAGCACGAATAAAAAATATATTTTAAAATTGTCCCCCATTTCTGAACACGCCGTAGCGCAATACTTCCACAGCGAAAAGCCTTGAAATCAAAGCTGGTGGCCACTTCCAGCCCACGCGATGCGTTGTGTAAATCAAGATCCTTTTCTACTTTCGAATAGTATCGCATTTGAAAGTACTTAACAAAGAGAATCATGTCGAACCAGAAACGAGAAGAAGAGCAGGAAAGATTGCACAGGCTCTCGCAGGGAAGTCAGGAGGCATTGCTTGAGCTTTACGATCAATATTGGGAGAAGATCTATCAGATCGTTCGGCGCAAAACCGGATACCCCGAATTCGCACAGGATATCGCCCAGGACGTATTCATCCTTGTATGGGATAAACGCGAAGACTTCAAAGACGTTCAATACTTCAATGCCTACCTGGCAACCATTGCCAAGAACCTCGCGCTACGCCACATTAAACGCGCCGCCGCCGAGAACACCGCACAGCGCGAATTCATCTACCGCCACGGGCGCAACCTGCCCGATACAAGCCTCGACGATATCGTACTCGAACGTCAATACAACGACTTAGTCAAACATGCCGTAAACGACCTCACACCACGGCAGAAACAGATCTACGCCCTATCCAAAGGGGAGCACCTCAGCCACGAGGAAATTGCCGACCGGCTCAACCTGACGCAGAACGCCGTGAAGAAACACATGGCCAATGCCCTCGTGTACATTCGCCGCCGCATCAAGAACCACATCGTCTACCTGCTGCCGGCGTCACTGTCCTTCTTTCTTTAATTTTCAACGATTAGGCCCTATCTTTCTGTAAAAGCGACGTTGCACGCGTTTACGTAAAGAATGCGTAACAATTTTTTAATGCGCGTCTACTCCTTCGTGCTTTGTCGTAACTCTTAATATAAAATTCTGCCGCAAAAGGGTTTGCCCGAAAGAAGCATTCCCCAAACACGGCGGGAGCAAACAAAACTTTTGCCCGATGGACGATATCCGTGAACTGATCGATCGCTTTAACGCACGCGAAGCAACCCCCAGCGAACGCGAACGCCTGCGTTACCTGCTCCAGACCGGTAATCACGACGACATCGTCGGCGAAGCCATCCAGCAACAACTCCTGTTCGAGCTGGAGCGCTACGACACACAAAAGATCAGCGAAGCCGATCGCAACGCCGCACGCCCTGCATTCGAACAGTCGCGTAACGCCTTGCTGGAGCACGTACGCAGGTCGGGTGGAGCACGATCTGTTCCACCACGCAAGCGAGGATCCCTGCGATGGCCCTGGCTGGCCGCCGCTACCTTTATACTGGCGGCCGTGGCAGCACTGTTCCTCTACACGCAGAAGTCAAACACCACACCCGTCGCCCACGTGGCGGACGCACCCAACACAAAGTCTTATCACGGCAAACAGTATATCCGCCTGCCCGACGGCAGCACCGTAATACTCAACGCCGGCAGCGAACTGCGCTACGACAGCACCTTCGGCCTCACCTCACGCGACGTAACACTGATCGGCGAAGCCTTCTTCGACATCCAGCACGACGCCGACAAACCCTTTAAAGTGTGGTCCGGCAATGTATATACTCACGTATTGGGAACATCCTTTAACGTAAGGGCATATCCCGATCAATCCGACATCGTCGTAACCGTAGCCCGCGGCAAAGTAAAAGTATGTGAAGCCGACCGCCAGCTGGCCGTGGTAATGCCCGAACAGCAAATAGCAGTCGAGCGCGCCACCCTCGAAGTGAGTGCGGTAGAGCCGGTACCCACTACCGAAGTGCTGGCCTGGAAAGACGAATTTATAATACTCGACAACGTAACGATGCACGAAGCAGCTCAAACCATTGGCCACCGCTTCGGCATAACCGTAAACGTAACGGATGGGATACACGACTGCCGCATCAACGCCGCGTTCCTCAACGACGAAACAGCGGCCCATATATTTACCGTACTCAGCAAAGTATTACACGGCGACTACGTGCAGGAGGGAGACACGGTAACAATCAGTGGTTCGTGCGAATAAACATCATGCATGATGCGCAAGCATCGTCATGATCAACGATATACTTCTCAAATGGAAGGTTCCGGTTTCCCCAGGAGGAACATGGCATACTTCCAGTATGAGAGGGACCTGACCCAGTACTTTACCAAACCCAGAACCACCATGTACAACGCCTTCCTTATGCCATCGCCCAGCAATGCCGGCCGATGCGCGTCCAATAGTTCCTAAAGGTTTTCTCCACACCTCGCGTAACACCACGGTTTAGGCCCGAAGACTTTTCTCTATAAGGCTTCACCTGAACCCGCCCCCTCTCGGTGTTAACACCCTTTCCCAACAGCCAACCAAACCAAACCATGGTATGAACCGTACCTCTACTGAACCTTTGTGTTCGGCAGGAATCCTATTGCCCATACGGAGTCCGCGCCAACACAATTCTCTTTCTTATATTACCAAGGTGAGCCTAGCCCTGTTCACCTTCATGATTGCCACGCTTAGTCTACTTGCCAATTCCGGTAACAGCCAAACGCTCGAGCAGCTCAAAGTAACCATAGAGCTAAGCCACGCCAACCTACCTACATTATTTCAACAGATCCAAACCCAGACAGGACTTACATTTGCGTATACGCCGGGCGACGTGTCTGCTTACAGTATTGATTTGGTGAAAGCCACACGCTCGGTGAAGGCTACGCTGGACCTGGCGCTGAAAAGCACCGGGCTAACATACGAGCAGGTAGAGCGAAACGTAATTATATCGAAAGCACCTGTTGCTGTTGAACGTGCTGCCCTCATTCAAGGTACTGTGAAGGACTCGCAGGGACAGGCTATGCCGGGGGTAAATGTCATCGTAAAAGGCACCACCTCTGGTACCACCACCGATGGTGAAGGTCGCTTTGTGATCGATGCGAAAGAAAGCGATGTGTTGGTGTTTTCGTTTATCGGCTTTAAGCCGCAGGAGCAGGTAGTAGGGACAAGAAGTATGGTTGAGATTGTGATGGAGGATGATGTGGAATCGTTGAAGGAGGTTGTAGTTAACGGTGGATACTATCAAACCACTGATAAGTTGAAAACTGGAAGTATTGTTAGAGTGGCAGCAAAGGATATAGAAACGCAGCCAGTGACAAGTCCATTGATGGCCTTGCAAGGGAGGATGCCTGGAGTGGATATAACACCTGTAGCCGGTGTGGCAGGGAGCGCAGTGAAAGTTCAGATTCGAGGATTAAATAGTGTAAGGCCGAATACAGGAACTAATCTTGATGGGAATTTCCCTTTATACGTTATTGATGGCGTACCTATTGATTCAAGTCCATTACCTGCGGCTAGTAACTCTCTATTAGGTCAGGGCTTTGATCCTCTTAGTACAATAAATCCTCAAAATATTGAGAGCATAGAGGTTTTAAAAGATGCCGATGCAACGTCTATTTACGGTTCTCGCGGAGCTAACGGTGTTATACTTATAACCACTAAACGTGGTGTCAAGGCAGGGGCAACAAATTTGACCTTGAATGCTTATCATGGCGTTGGACAGGTTTCTAATATGATGGATTTGATGAACACTCAGCAGTATCTAACGATGAGGCATGAGGCGTTTAAGAACGATAATGTTTTGCCAGGAACGGGATTTCAACCAGATAATGATCTATTGAAATGGGATACTACAAGATATGCCGATTGGCAGAAGGTTTTGATTGGTGGTACGGCTAAGATAACTGATATGCAAGCAACCATTAACGGAGGAAATGAAACGACGTCTTTCCTATTAAGTGGTGGTTTTCATAAGGAGGGTATGGTGTTTCCTGGAGATTTTGGATATAGAAGAACCACAGGAAGCTTTAGTCTTAATCATCTTGCTCCTAATCAGAAATTCAGATTGACGATTTCTCTTAATTACGGGGGCGACCGAAATAATTTATTTGATGATAGTAATGTGCTTACTTCTGCCTTGACATTACCACCGAATGCACCGAGCTTGTATAAAGAAAATGGTGAGTTAAACTGGGAAGAATCGACCTGGACCAATCCTTTAGCGGGGCAGCAAAGGACACATGACGCTAAAACAGATAATTTTGTTTCAAATTTAGCATTAAGCTATGAAATCGTAAAAGGGTTAAGTGGTAAAGTTAATTTAGGTTATACGGATCTAAATAGCGTTGATTTTGCTAGATATCCTGTTAGTTCTCTTGATCCAAAATATGCAATGTACTACACCGCTGCTGGCGGCGACGGCAGTAACCGTCGTAAATCATGGATAGTTGAACCTCAAGTTAATTACGGGCGTGAAATCGGTGGCGGTCAATTAGATGTAGTTATCGGATCTACATGGCAGGAAGGGATATATAGATCAAGGTTGATTAGTAGTTCAGGATACTCGTCTGATGCTCTAATTGGTAACATAAATGCTGCTGGCAGTACATATTTCCGTAGGGATGATGATAATGAATATCGTTATATGGCCGCATTTGCTCGTATTGGCTATAATTTTTCAAATAAATACATAGTAAATCTTACAGGTCGTAGAGATGGTTCTTCACGGTTTGGACCAGCAAATCGATTTGCAAATTTTGGGGCAGCGGGTTTAGCTTGGATTATAACAAACGAGTCTTTCGTTAAGGATAACCTCAGGTTTCTTTCGTTTGCGAAATTACGATCTAGCTATGGTTCTACGGGAAATGATCGTATTGGGGATTATAAATACTATAATACGTATAGTGTAACAACTCGTAAATATCGAAATTTTTCCGGTTTACATCCGATATCTCTGTATAACCCAAACTATGCTTGGGAGATTACAAGAAAGCTTGAAGCAGCTTTAGAAGTAGGACTTCTAAATAATTTGGTTTCAGCGGAGGTTGCGTGGTATCGCAATCGTTCCTCAAACCAACTGGTCGATGCACCTCTTCCTATGTTAACAGGATTTTCATCTGTTCTCTCCAATTTTGATGCTGTAGTAGAAAATAGCGGTTGGGAGTTTAGTTTAAGAGCGGATATTGTCAAGTCAGAGAAGATACAGTGGACAAGTGCTGTGAATTTTTCCCTCCCTACGAACAAGTTAATTAAGTTTGATAATATTGAGAATTCACCTTACGCATATAATTATGTGGTTGGTAAACCTCTGTCGATAATTAAGTTATACTCTTTGAAAGATGTAAATTCAACCACAGGACTTTATGAATACGTTGATACTAATTCTGACGGGGCGGTGACATCAGACCATGATATGAATTATGCTCAGGATTTAGGACGTAAATATTATGGTGGAATAACAAATACAATTACCTATGGACCTATTGAAGTGTCTTTCTTGTTTCAATTCTCTCGTCAAAAAGCTTTAGGTGTAAGTTCAATAACACCCGGTTATCAAGGGAACCAGCCGGTAGAGGTTTTAGATAGATGGCGACAGGGGGGTGATGTTGCGACATATCAAATGTTTACTCAGCAATTGTTTGGTGATGTAGTCGATAGGTATAATCAATATGTGACAAGTTCTGGACTTGTAAAAGACGCCTCTTTTATTCGCCTTAAAACTTTTACACTTTCTTATGTGTTTTCTGGTTCCTTAGCGTCACGTTTAAATCTTAAAAATCTAAGACTGTATATTCAGGGACAAAATCTTTTGACCTTTACAAATTTTTATGGTTTGGATCCGGAGACGCAATTTGCCTTGCCTCCATTAAGGATGATTACAGCTGGTATTCACGTTAAAATTTAGTATATGATAATATATATATCTGACAAAGTACTTGTTTTGGTTTTCTTGCTTGTGGTTACATCATGTGATAATTTTTTGGATGTTGATCTACCAAAATCTCAGATTGATAGAGATGCCGTGTTTAAAAATGAGATAACAGCGACATCGGCCATAAACGGGGTGTATCATGATATGATGAATGATTTGCAGGGATTTGCGAGTGGGTCAGACAAAGGGGTGTGGGCACTTAGTGGTTTATCGTCTGATGAATTGGTTTCTTATTCAACGGATTTGGGTGTGGTTTCATTTAACTCGAATACGTTGACTCCGGAGAATGCTAATGTATTGACATTATGGTCTTCGATATATAACATAGTATATCAGTCCAATTCTATAATAGAGGGATTGGATGAAGCGAAAACAATACCTGAGAATACCCGTATGCAGCTCAAAGGAGAAGCGTTATTTATACGTGCCTTTTGTAATTTCTATCTTGTTAACTTATTCGGAGAGGTTCCCCTGGTTCTTGGGACAGATTACCAGTTAAATATGAGTATCAAAAAGTCTTCAATTGATGTCATCTATTCTAGTATTAAAAGTGATTTGGTGAATGCGCAGACATTACTATTGGATAATTACATAACTAATGAGCGTGTTAGGCCTAATAAAGCAGTAGCAACTGCGCTGTTGTCTAGAGTGTATTTGTATACACGTGATTGGATTAATGCAGAAGAGCAATCATCGCGGGTAATTGCAGACTCTCGCTACGGACTTGTAGCGTTAGACGATGTGTTTAAGGCTAATAGCGCTGAAGCTATTTGGCAACTGGCGCAAGTTGACCCGACATTTAATACCATGGAAGGGTATTTTTCTATTTTGCAGTCTAGTCCTGTTAATAATTACCTAACGTCTAATGTGTTATCGGAGGAGTTGGTACAAGTGTTTCAAGAAGACGATTTAAGGAAGAATGCTTGGCTTGCCAGTTATTCGGAAGGTTCTGATACATGGTATTATCCGTATAAGTATAAAATATCGGTCGGAGGACCAGGTAGTAATCCCCCTGTTAATTTGACTGAGTATAGTATGGTGTTTAGGTTGGCCGAACAGTATCTAATTCGGGCTGAGGCAAGGCTAATGCAAGGTGATATGCAAAATGCAGTTAATGATCTAGATAGTATTCGTAATAGGGCTGGATTGAAGATGTTAGGCGGAGATATGACCGGTTTTGGAGTGAATGATCTACTTGATTTTATTGAGCAGGAAAGGCGGGTTGAGTTATTTGTGGAGTGGGGGCACAGATGGTTTGATTTAAAACGTACAGGGCGTAGCGACGAAGTCCTAAGTTCAATAAAACCGTCTTGGAATAGTACAGATGTTCTTTATCCGATACCTCAACAAGAAAGAAGAAAAAATCCTAATCTTGGTGAACAGAATTCGGGCTACTGATGATCTACACGCATTTTTAGAATGGCTTTAAATCAATCTTCAATGTTATATAAAAAAGTATTTAGAGTCTTTTGTCTTTTGATTGTTTTAGCTGTAAGCGTGGAGGCTCAAGAGCTTGGACATTTTGATGGCAACGATTCTCTTCCGATTGACAGATCCATTCGATTTGGAAGACTTTCTAATGGTTTTACATACGCTATTAAGCATAATAAGTTTCCAAGGGGCAGGATTTACTTGCGCCTCGTAGTTAAGGCTGGTTCTGTGTTTGAAGGGCCCGGGCAGATGGAACTTGCTCATCTACTAGAACATATGGTCTTTAAGGGGACGAAAAATTTCGAGAAAGTTTGGAGCTTTTTAGATAGCTTAGGTGGGCAGAAGGGGTTAGATGTTAATGCTGTAACAGGATTAATGGATACATATTATTTTTTTAATGTTCCTAATGATGATTTATTGTTTCAGCGCGGACTTTTGCTCTTAAGGGATGTTTGTCACGGTATTAATCTAAATCCAAAATCTGTTGACGAAGAGAAAAACGTAGTAATAAATGAAATAAGAAACGCAGGAGGGAATTTCCAGTACGTAAAGGATATATACTATCCTAAAATTGTGAAGGATTCGATTCAGATGAGAACTTTCGGTACTAGTGAGGAAAAATGTTCGAATTTAGATAAGGTTGACTATCGTTTGCTGAAGAAATTTTATGAAGATTGGTATAGACCCGATTTGCAGCATTTAATTGTTGTCGGCGATGTGGATGTAAATGAAGCTGATTCGCTTGTAAAAGCAATGTTTTCTACGCTTCCAATTATAAATGGACCAGCTCCAATTGTTAGCGTTCCGTCCGATGAAAATCATAGCGATCAGATTTTCGTTATTCCAAATACGGATTTACGTAATGCCGAGGTTCGAATATATTTAAGCAGGCCGTCACGTGGTTACGTAACACTCGGTGATTTAAAAAGTGAAGTTATTTCTCAGTTGTACGTGCAAATGATGAAAGATCGTTTTGTCAATCGAACCAATCAGTACCTGCTTCCATTTCGCAATATTTATCATTCATTAGATCGTGAGTATGTGCTTAATTGGGATGCTATTTATTCGTCTGCTTCGGTTAAGGGGGCAGATGTGAAAAATGCATTCAAAACTCTTTGGGTTGAATTGGAACGAGTTAAAAGGTACGGTTTTGGGGAAGGTGAGTTGTTGAACGCTAAAAGATCTTTCGTTAAAAAGATAGAAGGGGATGATAGTGTCCAATCTTCTGAATTGATATCTCGACTTCATGAGCGTTGTGTTCATGGGTCAGCTACTCCAACTTTAGATTATGAAAAGCGAGCGAAGATAAACATCATGGAGTCATTATCCTCAAATGATGTGAATGATTGGTTTGATGATTGGATGAGGCTTGCACACTGCGATATTTTGTTTTTAACTTCTGGGAATGATGTTGATTTGATTGATTCTGCGAGGCAATGGATTGCAGATATTAGTGGTTCGGTAATAGATCGGTATATTCCGAATTCCAAGTTAGAGAAAGATGATTTGTTCTCCGGTTTTTCTACTTTCAATGAAAGTGATTATGTGTTTACAAATAATTTGAGGGGGAATGTTTTGGAGGCTAATCTTTCTAATGGAGTTAAAGTTATTTTGAAGCGTATTCCTGGAGATAGGTCTAAACGAATTCAACTCCATGCATTCTCTAAGAGTGATCTTTTGTGCTCTAGTGAAATTGACCGAAGGTCAGCTCTTTTTGCCGGTGAATATGTGCGTAATGCCGGCATAGGAGCACTTAATAAATTCGATTTGAACGGATATTTAACTGACCTCGATATTCAAATCTATCCGTATATTAATGAGCGTACTGTGGGCGTGATATCATCATCTACTTACAAAAGACTAGATTCAATGTTGCAGTTAGTGTATTTGTGTTTTACGAGCCCTAGGTATGATTCGCTCGCCTTTAATGATTGGTTTGACGCAAAAAGGAGCCAACTTGCAATTGAATGTCTTGATTCGTATAATCAATTTGATGGATTTGTTGATTCTGTAAGAAGTGCTGGAATTTCAGGTAGATATTTTATTTCACCTGATTTAAATAAGTCTGTAACGTTGGATGAATTATATGGCATGTATAATAAGATGTTCTCTAATAGGGGTAACTTCGTTTTTGTTATTACCGGAGATTTTGATTCTTTAGAGGTGGTATCATTATTGGCGAAATATATAGGTGCAATTCCAAAATTGGGATCCCCCTTAGGGGGCTGTGAGAGTAGAGTTTCTGTAGGCAAGGACGTTACATATGTTATTAATCCTAAGGTAAAGCGAGATAAGGCAACCGTTAGGATGATTTTCTCAGTTGATCCTGACAGAAGCTTTGTTATGAGTCAAGCAGAATGTAACGTATTCAATACATTGGCGCAGATCGTTCTTGAGAGGCGACTACGTGAAAGAGAAGCGGGGACTTATAATGTAACTACTCAGGTAAGCAGGTTTGGAGATAATGGTAATCGGTTTCAGTTTGAATTGGAATTTAATTGCCTTCATAAGGATGTAGATAGAATGATTAGAGCCGCTACTGAAGAGCTTTCTTTATTACAAGACGCAGGTGCTATAGGTAAGGAAATCGAATGGGTCTTAGATAAAACAAGACGAGATTTTTTAATGAGCTTTGATAATTCTATTTTTTGGAATAATTATTTGGTTCAGCAGTATGTTAATCATGCAGATTTAAATGAAATATTTGGTTATATGAGTGATCTGGATAGAATTTCGAAGGATCGATTTGTGTCGAAAGTGAAGCTTTATTTTCGTAAAGCATCAGTGTCTAGATTTTTGCTTCTTAACGATGATACTCAATGAATAGCTGGATCGTGACTGGAGTATTGGGAGATTGTAATTTTGTTAAGAGAGCAAGGAATGTGGGTTAATTGATGATGAATTGATTTTTGATTTGAATTCGATAATTAGTTGAAAATGTATAAGAAGAGACTGTTCAAACAGTCTCTTCTATAGTCAAATTCAAGATCTCCGTGACTTTCGGTGTTGATAGATCTCGCTATCCATTAAGGAATAGAGTAGGCAGATGCGTTAACTGAAACGGCTGATGCTGCTGGATAGGCAACGCCTGCTGAGTTTCTTGCTGTTCTATTACCTATTTGTTGGCCTGTGCTTCTTTTGGTGATGCCGGTTAATGTAATAACGCTAGTGCCAGGAGCTGTTGGAATGTTGATGCTACTTCCAAGCAATACTAATGTTCCACTGGTATCTGTAGTGTCATAAACATAAACAGCCACAGGAGGGGCAGGGAGAAGCGATGCAACCGTTGTTCCGATCGCAGCAGTCACAGCCGCGAAAGCGAGAGCGAGAATGAGAATTCTACGTTTCATGATTTTAAAATTTAAAGTTGTTTGATAAATAATTGCCTACCTTGTTTTAGTCAGGTGGTCAGCATTAATTCCTGAATTACCGGTAAAGTCTTTGATGTTAACAATAGCGATTCAGTCAAAGGTCTATAAGACCTAATCAGTAACGCGTAAATAGATTATGGGTTAGCTTCGCTATATAAGATCGTGGTAAAACGATGTTTTAGTAATAGTAATATGGATAGCGGAGCAAAGTCTTAACAGCAACAACAACCAAATAGGTTCATGCTGGCCAAGCTGGCATTATAAGAAAGGCTTACGGCGAACGGCAGCGAAATCATTCGTGATTTGTTTTGAGTTTGTGTGTAAGTCTTCATTTGTGTGCGTTTTGTAAAATTAAAATAAACGTTTTCGTTTTATAAGGTTCTTCGCTGGTAGGGTTCCGTTGAAGTATCCTTCGTGTCGAACGATGATGTAAAGATATACTAAGAAGTCCTTATGCTGTTTACGTTTTTTGAAAATGAAAGTGCCTTATCGGTACTTTTTTAGTTTAGCTATGGGATTGAGTATGCCGATCCGTTGATGGAAACTGACGTGGCCGATGGGTATGCTACTCCAGATGCGTTTCGTGCTGTTCTTGTGATTTGAGTGCCTGTACTTAATTTTCGAATATTCGTTATTAAAATTAACGCAGATCCGCTTGGAGCTGTTGGAATATCTATGTTGCCTATGAATATGAGGGTCCCACTAGTGTCTGAGATGTCATACACGTATACTGGTACAATAGTTAGTAATTCGTTGTAATCGGAGGAATAGATTGTATTGCCAGTAGCTGATGTGAAAATCGCTAATGCAGTCAGGATTATTAGAATTTTGTGTTTCATTTGTTTTTAGGTTTGTTGTTTTACGGATTTTGATCATTGGTCTCAATACTCGGGTATTGTATAAAATTAAAGCATTCTGATGCAGTAGGAGTTATGAATTGATTTATGCATAAGGTTGTGTGCTGTTGGAATTGTATCTACGGTATCCCCACCCCACCATCCTCCCCAACCCTCGGCACCACAATTGGATAAGTCGGACTCCCCATAAAAACCTCAACCCCATTCTCCCCATAAACCTGCCTCACCACATACTGCCCCACTCGATTATCCCACACATAAACCGTCAACAAATAAGGACTTATCCCATTCGGCAACATCCCCACCTTCACCAACCGCTCTGCATTAAACTCATCCACCCGCACATACCCTTCCTCAAAGCGAAGCGTATTCCGCTGAGGAGGCACCGTGCTAAAGGCAGCGACAGCTACAATCAAAAGTGTAATCTTCATAACGCTACTCTGGTAATTCCAGCCCTCCGTTACTTTCACGTGGTATCACAATAATCGTAGGCACGGCATTCTTCAACAGCACGCCAGTGCTGGTATACGCATTCCGCGTAACATAAGCTCCTTCACGCCGATCCCAGATATGAATCACAATCGTAAAGGTTGCGGTAGCACTCCCTTCAAGTATACCAACATACCGACTGCGTAAAGGAGACCCTTCATCAGTCCGTATGTAAGCCGGGATAGGAGCGATAGTTTCCGTAAAGCCATTGGCGGGTATCACAATGGCGGCGATCATAATAAGGAAGTACATTTTTTTCATGGCGGCGAGGCAGTTGAGAGGGCAGGGGACCAAAGTCCCCTCGTATAAAGACTATAGAGCGATAACTATACTATTAATAAAGAATCGCCATAGCAACAGGCGACTGTATCTGGTAACCATCAGGTGGGGCATACATGTTACCATAACGGGTCATGCATCACGAAGCTGTCAACTTTCATAACACACAACGCATAATTCATATCACCTCTTCCATCCGAAGAGTACTATGTAAGGTACGGCATTACTCCGTTACACGGTTTACGTTTAACGGAGTATAAAGTATCAAATACGAACTTTGTTACGGCAGCTGTATCGTGGGGATGCTCAGGATCATCGCGGCCGACGATAATATCGGCGTGAATCCATCACTCGCATACGCCAGCCTTAGCACCGATGTATTCGTGCGATTATCCCACATACGAATCGTTACATTGAAATCGCGGCCGGGTGGAATAACATAAGTGCCGACGAACTTGATTGTGTTCGCATCGTTGTCGATGTGAACATACAGACACCGGGTAGACACGGCGGGCTCCTTCTCGGTAGCCCGCCATGCCGGTGTGCCGGTGCTGGGTGTGATAGTAATTTCTTTACGTGACATAGCGTATAATGTTGTGTATCGGATGAGTGATTGCCGAAGTTTCTGTTGTGCGTGACGAACAGGTATCGTACTTCAGCGTTGTAATGATAACGGTTGGTGGGGCGGGGTGTTACCATTATAATAGTATTTGTGGCGGTGTGCTCGCGAAGGGGGCTTTCTCATAACACACAATACATAATTCATATAACGTCTTCCGTCTGAAGATCTATATTCTAAGATCGGTTTTAATAACGAGGTGCAGCTTACGTTTTTTGGAAATGATGTATCGAATTGATACTTTTTTCATTTTCACTGAAGCGGGCAGAGGAGCGGGATCTGTTACCGAAAAACAGATCTCCGCCCGATCATGCCTGCAACAGTTTAGGTTAAACTGGATTGGTGTGAAAGAGAGTGTGCCCGATCTTACGGCATCGGGGATGTGTGTGAAGTGGTGAGTGTGGGTGATAACCATGTTGACGTTATGTGTAACGATCGTTATCATCCGTTTATTGTTCAGGACGTGTGGTGGAATTTTATCGTTAAAGAACGGCACTCCCGTCTGGAGCGCCGTTGCCTGGTAATGTAGCTCGCTGCTTACTGGCTACTCGTTGTGTAGTTTCATACATTGAATATCGCCGTTTCAGCGTGCCGTCGTTTACGAATTCTGTATAAAGAAGCGCCGTATCGGTACTTTCAATCAATCACTCATGTTTCCCAAAACACTATATCACGAAATCATAAACCCATAACATCCCCTCACCACGCGTAGTAGCATAGTCCAATAATGATTGAAAAGAAAAGATAAGAAAGATCTGTATCTGTGGAAGAGCAAGGATCCGGCTACGTGCAGACTGCTTGTTGACCGGAAGCACCAGGGAAAGTAAACCGGATCCGTTAAAGCTCTTCTCTATATATCGTATACATACGGGAAATAATCTACACCAAATATACAATCCCATTCCCCAAACCCATTTACGTTTCCCGAATTCAAAAACGCCTTAACGGTACTTTTTTCCAGGCGGCGATTTCTATGATTCAGCACAAGCGCTGACTTGCTTCGCTGCCAGGCACAATCTCGCCCAAACCTCTCCAACAAAAAAGCCAATCAGAATAACACTTCCGTGTAACCTGATTGGCCAATATCTACACCATCAAACAAACTCCCCCTTCACAACCGCTCCAATACGGTCAACCCCGCATCCCACGCGCCGTACCCCGACGCCACGTTAATATGCCCCGCATCTCCCAAACTTATAAACTCACTTCCCCACTGCGCAGCAAAATACCTCGCCCGCTCCCCCGACATCCACTGATCATTTTCACTTCCCACCACAATAGACGGGAAAGCCAAACGCGCACGCGGTATCGGCGTAAAACCTGTAATCGGAAAAGCATCCTGATACTGCGGTGCCTCCAGATCACTCGGTGCCACCAGCAGCGCCCCACGTACAACCTTACCCGTACGTTGCGCCCACTGCGCTATAGTAACACACCCAAGACTATGCCCAACAAGCACCACCTTCGATAGGTCGTGTCCCGCCAAAACCTCATCCACACGCGCCACCCAATCATCACACACCGGCGCATCCCATTCATCCTGATTAATACGTGTAAAATTCGGCCCCGACCTCTCAAAGTATGTCTGCCAATGTCCCTCCCCCGAGTTCCCAAGCCCCGGAATAATAAAGTAAGTTGTATTCATCATCCCCAAAAATACTATATCACGTCCAAACCCATAACAGGAAATTTCTCGAAGAGCAACCTATAATCGCCATGTCTCTCAAAACAATACCTCCCGAATTTTTCCATACGCTAATAATCTAAGATCATCATGTACATCCTCCGCTCATCTTTGTCCGTATTTCATACCTAAATACTCCCGCATACATAAACAAGGGTATACATCCATTGCTTACCTTGGTAAGCAGCCGCAAGCAGATACAGTTTACCAATGTTCAATCCAAAACTGCCGCTTCACGAAAGTGTAGTTACGTATACCATAAACGCAAAGGATACATATACGATAAGGGGCTATCATCGTGTGTTTGTATGGAAAAAATAAATGACCGTTATCCGTGGGCTGCTAATAAATTTCGTCTGTTCGATACAGACGGTGTCGCGCTAATGTTCCGGCCCGAAGCGGACACCATACGGGGCACGCGACGCCTCGTGCATAAAGGCAATGCCCTAACGGCACAGATACTCGATATGCCCGGCTATGACTACGCGATGGCCGAGTACACCGTGTTGTGCGATGAAGACGTACAACTCGACCTCGTTAGCGACGACCCCGTACTCATGTTCTTCGTTTTCCTCCAGGGCGATCTGTTTACCGTGGATAACGACGAACAGCCGGTAGAACGCGTACAGCGTTTACAATGGAACGTTCTGTCGACGACAGACCTCCGTCAGCGCATTGCACTGCGCAAGAACGAGCCATACCGGGTATTGGTCATCCACTTCGAGCTGCCATACCTCATGCAGTGGGAGGGGACCCACACCCTGCTCGACCGTTTCTTCTTCCGCAGCTATGCAGGCCTTTCTACATTGCTATATACGCGCGGGCACCCGTTTGCATCGGTCAAGATGCTGGCGTCCATTGCCCGGATAGCCTACACCGATGGCGGCGAACAAGACTATATGTTTCGTGAGGTACGCGTGCTCGAAGTGTTGTTCCAGGTCGTGCAATCGTTGTTTAGGGATATGCCGCCGCGGAGCCCGGAGTTGTTTGATGCCGATGTAGAGAAAATCCGCCGGGCGCACGCCTACATCACCGACCGGTTAGACGAGCCCATCACCCTGCAGAGCCTGGCGTATGCGCTGGGCATTAACGTACGCAAGCTCAAAGAAGGCTTCCGGCATGTGTACGGCGTAACGTTCTACTCCCTGCTCACCGCCGAGCGCATGGAGCGGGCCGCGGTGTTGCTGGAGCGCAACCATACCTTGCGCGAGATCTGTGCCGTGATCGGGTACCGCAGCTCGTCGCACTTTTCAGAGGCGTACCGCAAATACTTTGGCTATCCTCCCGAGCGCCGTCGGCCGCTGGAATAATCAGTCGGCATGACGAACAAATTTTGCTTGATACGGATTTGCGGAAATAACGTTGTGCAGCTCGTTGGTGTTTTCTGTCGACTCATCTGGTAAACCAACGTCTGACCGGGCAGAAACCCATATTTAATACTAAAATTGGCCTAAAACGCGTTCGGTTTACATTCCACGATTACAATTCGGATGTACTTTCTATGGATTTATTCACTTTTTTAACGGACGCCCCGGATGTTAATTCGCATCTCGATTTTTTTAAACCCCCTCTCTATCTATGCAATACATCACGTATTTTGTCTTTGCCGTATGTACGGCCTTCGCTTACCCCGGTTCATCTTCTAACACTCCCTCAGGCGCTGCCCAAACGGTAAATACCCCTGTGACCGCGACCGTGCCCACACTCGACGACTCCATCCGTAGCCTCTACTCAGCGATCGGCCTGGAAAAATACGACCTGTCGTACGAAGTATTCCGCTACGGCATGATTGGCTACTACTCCCTGCGTCAGGAAGGAAGACTCGGCCAAAAGAACCTCCTTTCCATCATCGACTTCACCAAAGCAAGCACCGAAAAGCGCTTCTACACCATAGACCTCGATCACCTCGCGGTTAAATTCTATACCTACGTAAGCCACGGCCGCAACACCGGCGAAGACATGGCGCGTTCGTTCTCAAACATCGTTCACTCCAACCAAAGCAGCCTCGGCTTCTACACCACGGCCGAAACTTATATCGGCAGCAAAGGCTACAGCCTCAAACTCGACGGTATGGAAAAAGGGTATAACGATAATATCCGCGCCCGTGCCGTAGTAATGCACGAAGCCGAATACGTAAGCGAAACCTGGATTCGCCGCAATGGCCGCTTAGGCCGTAGCCAGGGCTGTCCCGCGCTTCCAAAAGAACTTTCGAAAGAAGTAATTGATGTAATTAAGAATGGCACCGCTGTCTTTGCATACTTCAACGACGCTGACTATCTGAAAAGCTCCGCATACCTCAAGCCGGCTACCTTCATGCCTGCTCCTGCACAAGAGGTTCTTCCGGTAGACGACACCACAACGCTTACCGCCCGTGCCTATCCCGAAATCTCCCCCGTGTCGCAACTGCGACGTTAATCATCACAAGCCTGCTACCGCGGCGATATCTTTCGCTGCGGGAAACAGTTGCTGAAGCTGGCGACGGTCATGGCCATAGATATCTTCACGGAAGTTAATCTGGCCATTTTCGTCTACCCAGGCCGTGCAGTACTCAATGTACACCGGGTAACGCTTCTTAAGCGACATACCCGCCGGCGTGGTAGCCTTCATCGCCTTATCGATAGCTTCCCTGTTCCAGCCCTTCTGATCGCGTAATACATACTCGGCCAGCTGAGCCGGTTCATCCAGGCGCACACAGCCGTGGCTCAACGCCCGGTAGCTCTTGTTGAACAGGCGGTGGTTAGGCGTATCGTGCAGATAAATACTCATCGAGTTGCCAAGCAGGAACTTCGCAAGACCCAGTGAGTTGTCGGGACCCGGAGCCTGCACCACACGATACTGATACGGATTCTTCACACTGTCCCACGTTTCGTTTACTGGATCAATGGCCGCCTCGCCCTTATAAAACGAATAGTTCTTATAATGCGCCGGGTCCTTCCGCAGACGCGGGATGATCTCTTCCTTGATAATACTGTTGGGCACCGTCCACGTAGGGGCAAACACAATGTAGCCCATATAATCGTTGAATACCGGCGTGGCCTTATCGGGCGAACCCACAATCACACGCATCTCCAGATCCTTCTTATTCTGATTATACACACGCAGCATATATTCAGGAATGTTTACACGCAGATAATTCTCACCGTAGGTTTCAGGCGCCCAGCGCATCCGCTCCATGTTGAGGGCGATAATCGCCGCCTTTTCCTGAAACGACTGGTTAAGGAACTTCAACGTCTTCTCGCCGATAATGCCGTCCGCATCAAGCCCGTGGCGTACCTGGAACCAACGTATTGCCGACGCCAGCGCGGCATCGTACAGCGTTGAGTCCACCTGCCCCAGCGAATCCAGCGGTGTCGGGTATGCCGTCATGTTCGTCAGCGCCAGCTTGCGCCGTACCATTGGTATCGAAGCATGGTGATCGTCTGGTTTCAGTTTCGTCGTACGGGCTACCGTAATAGCAGGCAGTGCCACCGGCGTATTCTTCGCCAGCGACTGGTAATGGTCCAGCGCCCGCTGCAGACGGACATATTCTTCCTGGTTTGGCTGAATGCTGCGTACCGCCGCGCTCAACTGCTCGGGTGTGCTGGCACCGGCCAGGGCGGCCACGTCGGCCGGCTTGTATTCACGCAGGTCGCGGATCCAGATCGTATTGCCACTGCCGGGTGAGCCCGTGCGCATACGGCCTTCCATCACGTGTGTCGTAAACAGGAAGTACATACGGCTGATGTGGATATCCAGATCCACAATATCGGCCTCCGGTACAATTTCGTTCTTGTAAAGGTTTTCTACCCGTTCGGCAATGCGACGGGCGTCGTAGGTCTCGGGCTGTAAGCCGTAGTGATAGGCATTTTTGAGCAGATCGGCCACCGCGAAATACATCGCATTCGGCACATGCGCCTCCAGCCACTTCGTCTTGTAGCCGTCCATCTCATAAAAGTCTTTCACCTTCGTCTGAACACGCTGGGTGTAATAAGCGTCTTTAGCGGGCGCTACAGCCATTGTTTTGTCCAGTGGGTGTCTCAGGGTGTCGATGTGTAACGCGATCCCTGTCGAGATATGCCGCGCCTCTGCGGCCTTGGCAGCCGAGTCGGCAGCAGCCTCCACCTTTGTCACGCTGGCCTGCGATGCCGAGTCGCCCGGTGTGATCTGTTTACTACACGAAAAAAAGATAAAAGCACCAATGGCCCACCCCGTGTACCTATAGAGTAAATGAAAAGGAATTCGTTTCGTTAGCATAGTCGCCGTCCCCGTCGTTTTTCCAGAATTAGAAAACTTAATTCCCAGAACAGAATCCCGTTTCTGAGGGGAGTTTGTAATAAATCGGGGATTCTTTTCGGTAAAATGTGGATTTAACCGTGCAAAACCGGCCGGGGTGTTAGGAGATACAGACTTGTTTTTCATAGGGGTCCAGTTGGCAGAGCCTGCGCGCGTCGTGCGCTGCTGAATATAATACAAGGTTGAGGCCAAACCCGGGAGGTGCTTCGAAGGTCCATCCCGGCCATGTAGTATCGGGCAGGTAAGTTTACATCTTGACTAACTTTTGTCTGTTTCCATCCACTTCAGAAACGTTCGCCCGGACCATTCCGCCGGACACCGCTAAGATAACGTATTCGCCCCACAATTGGTTGACCCTCCCAGCCCCCAGTTTTACAAAATTATCCCGCCACCATTCCCTAAGCACTTGTCCTTTGTCGCACATCCTTTACACCTCCCTGGCAGACCCATGGACTACC
>Ga0065165_1000780_pt1 | contig 42673 bp, 47 predicted proteins | sample AraplaMF_Cvi_mMF_FD_63813 | JGI IMG/M metagenome (GOLD analysis project Ga0065165, IMG submission 63813) | Arabidopsis root microbial communities from the University of North Carolina, USA - plate scrape MF_Cvi_mMF (version 2) (version 3) | ecosystem: Host-associated > Plants > Roots >... | reverse complement strand
GCTGATGGCCGCCTTCGACAAGAACCTGATGGACCACATCGCCGTCTACGGCCCGGACAACGACAAGCGTCTGACCGGCAAGCACGAGACCGCGCCGTGGAACAAGTTCAGCTACGGCGTCGCCGATCGTGGCGCCTCGATCCGCGTTCCGCACTCCTTCGTCAACAACGGCTACAAGGGCTATCTGGAAGACCGCCGTCCGAACTCGCAGGGCGACCCATACCAGATCGCTTCGCAGATCCTGAAGACGATCGCGTCGGTGCCGGCTGACAAGAAGGCCGCGGCCTGAGATCCTCCCGGCCCGGGTTAGGGGGCTGGCCCGGGTTGGCATTCAATCCGCCGGAGCTGAAAGGCTCCGGCGGATTTTTGCATTCTGATGACAGCCATTCCCTCGGACGCGCAGGGCTTCACCTCGTGCGGCGCCTGTCCATCCCGGCCGAAAGCGGGTTAAGGTAGCGCAGGGATGCGCGCGGCCGGGGACACGGCGGGTGTTTGAAGGCTTCTACAAGACCAGATTTCAGCTCGGCGGCGCCATCGGCCGCAGCGTGATGCAGGCCGCCAACGGCAAGCTGCTCGGCGGCAACTCGGCCTTCGCCCATATCGGCAGCTACGAGACGACCGATGCCGGCGTCGACATCGTCGTCAAGACGGTCCGCCACAACCCCGATCCGAACTACCGCGCCATGGCCGGCACCGACGATGCGACCTTGCTGGCGAAAGGCTGGGCGGAGGGCGATCTCTATCATTTCAAGGGCGAGCTCAAGGAGCTGCCGGGCGTTCCGTTCCAGTCGCTGATGACGCCGATCACCGAGGACGAGGTGCCGATCGCAGGCGGCGTCGGCGAGGCCGGCATCGCCGATGGGCTCTACTCGATCCACCTGCGCATGCTCGACGGCGTCGACGGCGGCCTCACCGGCGTGATGCTGCTCAACCAGGGCCGCATCCTTGGCGGCGATGCCTCGTTCTACTATCTCGGCAGCTACACCGCCGCGAACGGACGGTGGAAGGGCCAGATCCTCAACCAGGAGCACACGCCGGCCAAGGACGATCCGATCTTCGGCGGCCACGAGGTCGGCATCGGCTTCTTCGGCACCTATGACGGCGAGGCGGCGGTGCTGGAGGCGACAGCACTCGCCGGCAAGCGCTCGCTGCGCCTCACCGCCGCGCTCAAGTTGATGCACCGCGCCTGACTGCATTTTCCGGGAAATCACATGGCAAATACAATTCGCATCCTTTCGACGCTCGGCCTGATGGGCGCGATGCGCAGCCTGTCCTCCGCCTTCGAAACAGCGAGCGGCATCCACGTCGATGCCGACTTCGCGCCGACGCTGGCGCTGGTGAAGCGCCTGCGCGCGGGCGAAGCGGCCGATCTCGTCATCCTCACGCGCGAAGGGCTCGACGAGATGATCGCGGAAGAACGCGTCGTCGCCAACAGCGCGGCCGACCTGGCACGCTCCTATGTCGGCATTGCCGTGCGGGCAGGGCAGGCGCACCCTGATATCGCGAGCCCGGCCGCGCTGCGGAAGGCGCTACTGGCCGCGCGCTCCATCGCCTATTCGCGGCTGGGCGCGAGCGGGGTCTATTTCGCCCAGCTGATCCAGCACTGGGGCATCGCGGCCGAGATCAATGCCAGGGCCACGGTGGTCGAGCAGGGCTTTACGGCGGAACGGCTCGTCAGCGGCGAGGCTGACATTGCCGTGCAGCAGATCAGCGAGTTGAAGCAGGTCGCCGGCATCGAGGTGGTCGGGCCGGTCCCGCATGAATTGCAGACACCGGCGGTGTTCTCCGCCGGCCGGATGGTCAGCGCGATGCAGGCCGATGCCGCCGACCGGCTGCTGCGCTATCTGGCGTCGTCCGAAATCGTGCCGGTGCTGCGCCAGTCGGGACTTGAGCCTTGAATTTGCCGGAGCGCAGACGCAACGTAGCGTCCATGCGAACCTGTCTCCTTGCCATCATTCTCGCGCTCGCCGCGCCGTTCGCGGCGCATGCGCAATCGGCCGACCTCGTGCTGTGCGACCGCGTGGCGGCCGATCCCAGCGATCCCGATAAGCCGGCCGATGTGAGAGGCGTGGCGGAGATCGCGGCGGCCGACGTCGCAACCGCGATCAAGTTCTGCAAGCAGGCCGCGCCGTCCTCGCGGCGTGCGATGTTCGCGCTGGGACGCGCCTACGCGGCCAACCGGCAGACAAGCGCGGCGATCGCCGCCTGGCGCAAGGCGGCAGACAAGGGATCGAGCGCGGCGATGGTCGAACTCGGCGTTGCCTATGGTACCGGCGCCGGGATCGCCAGGGACGAGGCGCAGGCGCGAAAACTGTTCGAGAAGGCGGCGCAGGCCGGCAATCCCCGCGGCGTCAGCAATCTCGCCGCAGTCGGCGGCAGCGGCGGCGGCGCGCCGGCCGATCCCGCCCAGGCGCGCGCACTGCTCAGCAAGGCGGCGGAGACGAATTCGGAGGCGCAATACCAGCTCGGCATGATGCTCTCCGACGGTGATGGCGGTGAGAAGGACGACGTCCGGGCGCGGGCGCTGTTCGAGAAGGCGGCGGCGCAGAACCATCCCGGTGCGCTCGAGCGGATGGGTGCGTTCGCGCTGGACGGACGCGGCGGTCCCAAGGACAAGGATGCCGCAAAGGCCTATTTCGAGCGCGCAGCCGCGCTCGGCGACGAAGACGCGAAGAAGGCGCTGGAGCGGCTGCGCTGTCCCTACGCGATCAAGGACAAGACAGGCAAGCTCGTCACCACGCTGTGCTTCTGAAGCGCGATGAGATTTCATGAATCGTCATCGCGCTTCAGGTTGTTGTCTGCGCATGATCATTTCGGAAAACCGCTTCGCGCTTTTCCGGATCATGCTTTCAGCTCACTTGTAATAGTAGGCCACGTTGTTGCGGGCGTCGCGATAGGTGGTCTCGAGGAAGTGGGGATACGCGACGGCAGCCTGAGCCACCGCGCGCACGAACGCACTCCCAGAAATCGCCGTTCCATTCGAAGTGCGCGAAGGTGGCGTCCTCGAACTTGACTGATGTGATGATGGCCTGCCGGATCGCATCGTTGCCTGCGTGCGGATGGGCGCGCTTGAGGTAGCCGAACATCGGCCCTTCATGGGCATGGTCGCGATCGTATCGGCATTTGGCACGGAGCTGCTCGGGTGTGAGCGTGCGATTGACGCGGACTTCGTCGGCGGTCGGACGGCCCTCGATGGCGTCGAGGCGATAGCGCCAGCGCCAGAGTTCGAACGCGGCATCCAGCAGGGGCTGCTTGGCTGCGCTCGCGATGAAGGCTGCAACTTGCTCTTCGGCCGATGGTTCAATTTGGTCCATGCCGCTTGGTCGCGCGCTTGTGCCCGGGGGTTCGAGGCCGGCCTTGATCGAGCGCAAGGCTGCACGCTGCCGCCTCGGCCTAAACTCGATCTCCACAGGAATGGAGATCTGGAATGACATGTTTGCGATGGACGTTGGCGCTGGCCGGCCTGGTGGCCGCAACCGCAGTCGCGGCGACCGCGGCCGCGGCGCAGGATCTCAGATCGGCGTCGTCGGAGAGTTACGTGCCGCGCCTCGGCGATATCATGAGCGCCGCGCAGGTACGCCACCACAAGCTCTCATTAGCCGGCAAGGCGCAGAACTGGCCGCTTGCCGCTTACGAGCTGCGTCAGCTCAAGACCAGCCTGGTCGAGGCCGCCGTGCTCTATTCCGGCATCCCCGTCGGCAACGTCACGACGCTGGAGCCGGCGCTGCAATCGGTGTCGAACGCGATCGATGCGAAGGACGGCCGCAAGTTCGCAAAGGCGGTGGGTGAACTGACCGAGGGCTGCAATGCCTGCCACCGGTCGATGGACCGTGGGTTTGTCGTGATCAAGATGCCGGGCGACCAAAGTCCGTTCGCCAATCAACAGTTCACGCCGGCCAAACCTTGAGGAAAGGCCCTGAAGGAACGGAGCGCGGGGCGGACGGGTTGTCTCCCAAAGCCCGACAGGAGGTGCAACCGTGATCCGAAAGCTCGCATCAGGCGAATACCGGCTCTATTCCCGTAAGGTCAACCCAAAGACCGGCAAGCGCCGCAACCTCGGCACGTTCAGGAGCCGTGCCGCGGCCGAGAAGCACGAGCGCGAGGTGCAATATTTCAAGCGGCACTGATGCGCGAGACCCGCTTTCCGGCGTGCGGCAAAACAAGAGTGCCGAAAACAACCCCATGCACAGTAGCCAAGTCGTTGAAATCGCTTGATTCGTATTTTACGAAGATCAAGCTTGCTCCGTCGGGCAAAACAGGGGCATAATTTCATCATCGAGCGTTGCGTTCGCTCATGGCCCTGCGCGGAAAAGCCGGATGGCATTGGCCCGGGGAGGATGCTAGGTAACCCGCGATTCCCTTTGATTTTTTTGCGGGCCATCGACGTTGCTGGACGGACTCTACAAGGACGGCATCCGTGATGCCTTTGGCCGCCAGCCAGGTTTAGTTGAGCTAGGTACCGGATGGGCGACGTGACCAGCCGTTTCGACGGTTTCTTCAAAAGCGAATTCAGGGTCAACGACGTGGTCGGACGCAGCGTCAGCTATGTCCGCCATGGCAAATTGCTGGGTGGCAATTCGGGGTTCGCCCATATCGGAACCTACCGTTTTGACGGAGACTCGATCGCCGTCGAGGTCACCAGCCGGCGGCACAATTTTGGTGCCGACCATCAATCGCTGCTGGGCTCCGATGTTTCGACGATTGCGGTCACCGGGCGGGCGGTCGGCGAGGCCTTCCACTTCGAAGGCAGTTCGCCGCAAATGCCCAACGCCAGCTTCCGGTCGGTGATGACTCCGCTCGACGAGAGCGGCCTTGCCGCCCCCGGATTGATCGGCGAAGGCGGCATTTCCAACGGCTTGTACTCGATCCATTTGAGGATCTTGGACGGCGTGCCCGGCGGATTGACGGGGGTCATGCTGTTGAACAACGGCCGCATCCTGGGCGGCGATGCGTTCTTCTATTATCTCGGGTCGTATTCCTCATCGAACGGCCGATGGAAGGGCCAGATGGTCAATCAGGAACATACGCCGGCGCGAGGTGAAGACCCGGTCTTCGGCGGGCACGAGATCGGAATTGGCTTTTCAGGGACGTGCAACGCGGAAGGCGGCTTCCTCGAGGGCACGGCACTTGCGGGCAAGCGCAGCATTCGGTTCGAAGCCGAGCTGACATTGATCGACGCCGCCTAGGCGTCGACGGGCGACTGGCCGGGTCCGAGCGACCGCCTCAACTTCGAAAAAGCGGAGGTCGGGGAAAGCGGGCAGTCGGCGGCTCTCACTGGTCGGGCGGAGCGGATATGCTCTGCCCGCTTTTTTGGAGCGACTACGGCGAATCGTCGATCTACTTTTGTGCAAAATGCGTAGTGCCATCCCAATCCTGCGGGGGCGGCTCCAGAACGAAGCCGATCACTCGCGACAGATAAATTCCCGCAATCGCATCCTCGGGGTGTTCGCCCGCGAATTCATGCAAGGCGTCGAGAGTCCGAAGCCAGTCGCCGTTGGCGTAAACCTGATAGACCCTATTCCAATCCGCCACCAGGTCTGTCATCTCCCGCGTCGCCCGAAGCTCTTCGGGTCCCTGAAGCGCACCGAGAAGTTCGAATACATCCAGCGGCTTGCCGGCCCCCTTGGGTTGGCTGCGGTCGACGCGCCTGAACAGGAATTCACCGGCGCAGACGGCTGCTATCTGACCGCTGGTCAGGATGCTGGTCCCGTAGAATTTGTTGAGGCCCTCCAGACGCGAGGCGACGTTCACGGTGTCGCCGATCGCCGTATAGTCGATCCGGTCGGCTGAGCCGACGTTCCCTAGCACGGCTTGGCCGACATGGACCCCGAAGCGGGTGTGCCACGGCTCGAGACCCTCGCTTGTCCAACGACTGTTCAGGCGACGCAGCGCGGCGCGGCATTTGAGCGCCGTCATGCATGCGACGTGTTCGTGGCGCGCGACGGGAAGCGGGGCGTTCCAGAAGGCGAAGATCGCGTCTCCGATAAATTTGTCGACTGTGCCGTTCTCCTGGATGATCAAGGAGGCGAGCTCCTCGAAGTAGGCGGACAAGTTCACCATGAGGGCTTCGGGTCGCATCCCTTCGGAGATCTCGGTGAAATCGCGGACGTCGCTGAACAGGATGCTGATGCGGCGCGTATCGCCGCCGACCTCGAGCGATCCTTCGCTGCGCAGCAGCTCCCTGACGAGGGCCTTTGGTACGAATTTGGAAACCTCGCGGATCGTTCCCTTCATGCCCGACATCGACCTGATGAGCGTGTTCACCTCGCGCACGCGCGACTGTATCTTGACCGGGCCGGTAAGTTGGAACGCCTGGATCATCTCCGCCTCCTTGGAAAGCTTTCGAAGCGGTCGGGCGATCGAATGCGCGAAGTAGATGATCGCAGGCAGAGACAACAAAAAGATCATCGCCGCGGTAAGAAAACTTCGGCTGGCGGCGTCGGCCAGAGGTCCCATGAAGTCGGACAACGGGGCGGCGAAGAGGATGAAGAACAATCCTCCGTCCCTGCCGACTTGCCGCGCGACGGTCGCGATGTATTCGGATCCTGCCACCTCGAGTGTCGCCGAGGAGTACGGACCTTCGCGGGAGAAGCTCCGCATCGCTTGCCGGACCACGGGGTCGACGAGGTCTTCCGTAGTCGCGAGCTCCAACGCGCCGTTTTGGCCCGGATGACGTTTGAACATTCGTTCAGGATCAAAATGAGCCAGCAGACGCTGTTGGTCGTCAAAGGCTACAAATCGCTGCTGATCGTTCGATCTGACCGATCGGACGAAGGCCATTAGGCGCTCCAGCGTGATATCGACCCCGACGGCGCCGCCGTCGAACGCTCTTGCAAGCGTCATACCGATCTGCGAAGTCGTGGCGAAGATATAGGGGACGTTGCGGACCAGCTTCTCGGGCTGTGCGCGCGCGTCGCGGTACCACCCTCGTCCGCGCGGGTCGAAAGTCGCGACCTGATCGCCCAGTAGGCCAATTTGTCGGCCGTCGGCGTCCAAGAATCGCCACGACCCCTTGCGGATGCCGCCATCCGTACGGATTTCCTGGATCGCGTAACGCGTGGATGCGGGCCCGCGCAATTGCGAGACGAATTCTTTTTCCGCGTCAGATATGGACAGCACGTGGAAGAAGTTTCCGTTCCCATAGCCGGCATAGACCGCTGATATCTGCGGATTGAGCGCCAGGCTGGAAATGATCATCTTGAGGTTGACGTCCTTCGAACCTGCGGGCTGCTGCAGGATGGGATCGTCGTGAAACTGCTGTGCGATCAGGACGGGTGCGGCGAAGAACGCGAGGCGGCGCTCGTTGATGCGGCCGATCTTCTCCTCGAAGGTTTCAGACGCGAGCCGGATGGCGTTCCTGCGGTTCTGAATGTAATCCGAGACGGCAACGCCGGCCCCCACCAGCAGAGTGGCCGTCAGGAACAGCGATAGAATCGTCACGAACAGTGTGACGCGCGGTTCGTGAGGTGGGACGGGGTCCATCGTGACACCCTTTGCTCGAGCGTCCTATTGCGTCGACAGGTCGATGATACGCTTCGAGAGGTAGTCGACCCAGTACCGCACGAACGGGTCGGCATCCTCCAATTTCTGCCTCAGCTTGTCCCCGCTCACGTTCATGACCTCACAGCCATGCGTGGTGATGGCCGTCGCTCCGCGACGCGCGCCGGCCATGACGGCGTGCACACCGAACATCTGGCCGGGCTTCAGCTCGGTCAACGCGCGCTCTCTGCCGGCTTCGCGACCGGCACGGAACGTGACGTCGCCGCGCAGGAGAATGAAGGCGGCCGTTCCGGTCTCTCCTTCGGCGAAGATCGTGGCGCCTGCTGGGAAGGACTTGCGTTCAAAGCCCTGCCAGACGGCGCTGATCGGCAATGGTTCGACTTTGGACATCATCGCGTCTTCCTGAGCCAGTTAATCGTCGCGGAGGTTACCCAGGCGGTTAGGGGGAGGGCCGAGCTGCTGGTAGGAGTTCCAAGAGCTCTGGTGCGGGCGGAAGCACGAACCCGCATTTCGGGCCGGGCGCTTGCTTGACGATCCGCGCCAGACGATCCTTCAGATCGCGCTCTAGCCGATCTTCCTGATCAGGGGCGGCGTCCAGGAGCCGTTGAGGATGCCTTCCTTGCCCCAGTAGGCGCGGATGTAGAGCGAGAAGTGTCCGTCCGGGGCCGGCAGCCAGTTCGCCTGCTTGTCGGCGCCGGGAGACTTCGCGCCCACGTGGAGCGTCAGCGAGCCGTCGGAATTGCGTTTGAGGTTCTTGTTCTTGGCGCCAAGAGAGTAGCGCTTCAGGTCGTTCGGATGGAACAGGTGCTTGTCGTTGTACAGGGTCAACGACCAGAAGCCGTTGACCGGTGGCTCCTGTCCGGCCGCGAAGGTGATTTCATAGCCGGCTTTGCCGTTGAGCTCGGCGCCGGCGCCGTCGTCGTCGGTGTAGAAATACTGGGTCTCTGTCGGCCGGTTGTCGAACATGTTCGATTTCGCCGTTCCGGAGCGGTTGAAGTAGTCGAGGCCGAACTGCGCGTTGTTCGTCGACCGGTTCCAACCATTGCCGGCCGGGCGCCCGTTGTGTTTCCACTGGAAGAACTGCTTGACGACCTTCTCTTCGGCGTCGACCGCGGTTGCGACCAGCACTTTCTTCAGTTCGGGATCGTGGGCAGCGGCGTCCATCAGCAGGCGGAATTGCCCGTACATCGCTTCCTCGCCGGGAAGCGGATCGACGATGTCGAGCACTTCGTCGAACTGATCGAAGAATTTCTCGGGGACCACCCACTTCGTTTCCTCGCCGGTCGACTTCGGGCCCTGGATCGTCGGAGCCTTGGCCCATTCGAGCGTCTGCATCTTGCCGGTGAAGTCCTTCAGCGGGTACGCGACAACCTGGTTGATGACCGCCTGGATCGCCTTCCTGTCTTCTGGCGTGTCGTCCTGGAAGATGCGTGGGATAGCATTGGCCAGCGAGGTCGAGCAGTGGACCACCTCTGTGATTCCCGAAGGCTTGAGGCCCTTCCAGTTCGGCCCCGCGAGCAGATAGAAGCCCGGCTTCGAGCCGTAGGGCTTTCCGACCTCGCCGAACTGATCGGTGCGCGCGTCATAGAGCGCATAGACCCAGAAGCGGTCGCCAAAATCCGGCACCTGGATCACGACGGGCTCGTCGTCGAGCGAGAAGAAGCCGAGCCCGTAGACGACGTCCTGATTGGGACAGGTGACGAAAGTCTCGGATGGCTCAATGTAGTCGGCGAGCATCGCGATCTGGCCGCGCGGCGCTGCGGGGAGAACGCCGTTGAGATGACCCGGCTGGGGAGCCTGTGTGATCGCGGCTCTGCGGTTGATCATGTTGACCATCGGCCAGCCCCAGACGTAAGCCATCTGCGCGATGGTCCTCGCATAGTCCGGATGCATGATGATGCCGGTCGCGGGTTCGGTGACGTTCGCCGCCGTGCCGCAGGCTTGCTGCGCCTCGGCTTCCCGGGTCGAGGCCGCGACGGCAAGGGTGGATAAGGCCGCGGGAGCGACTATTCTCGGGAGCAGGGCTGCGAGCGACGCCGTTCCGATGCCGCCGATCATCGCATCGCGGCGGGTGGCTCCGCTGCGCTCGGTCGAACTTCTGCTCATGGCGTGATCCTTCTTGTTGTTCAAAATGGACGCGGTCGCGGTCACTTGAGCTTGACGATATCGTCCGGCTTCCAGCTCTGGTCGAAGAATTCGACGCCGGTGCCGTAGAGGCGCACGGCCGCAAGGAAATTCCGACCATTCACGGTTTGTATGAAATTCGTGTCGGCGGCCTCGGCCGGCTTGTTCGGACCGAACCAGATGTCGATCGAGCCGTCGTTGTTGGTCGCGACCTTGCCGAGACTGTTGATCGACGGCAGCAGTTGCGGCGCTTCGACCATCGTGCCGTCGGTGACGTTGTAGGCGGTCACCGCCCAGAACAGCGCGGCCGGCGGATGCGGAGGCAGGTGCAGCTTGTAGATGTTTCCACCCGTGAGGAAATCGCCGTTCGCATCCTTCAGCGTGAACGGGTACTTCGACCCCGCGCCGATCGTCCTCATCACCATGGCCGATGCGGTCGAGAAGGCGATCTGAAAGTAGCTGGCGCGCTGGTTGACGTCGAGATAGCCGTCCTGCAGCCATTCTGCTGTGCCGGAAGCCCAAGTGTTCAGATACTGGCGATCCCTGTAATAGCGATCGCGCTGATCCGGCCTGCCGAGCTGTCGCATGGCCAGGATCATCTTCGGCGCGGTCTCGACCGCCTTTTGCAGCAGTGTCTGTTGCTTCTGATCGGGATTGAACGGCTGGCCCTTGACGATGCCGATTGAGGCCAGCACGCCGCGCAGCTCAGAATCGATCGCCGAGGACGGTTCGTAGTCGACGAACGCCTTGAGCTTGGTCCAGAACGTATTGTCGACCGGGTACATCATGTTGATGCGCTTGCCGCTTGCGTTCGGAAACTGCATCGGTTTGACGTCCTTCTCCGGCGTCCACAGCGGATAGACCCGAGTCTGCTCCGCGTTCGCGACGGCCTCCCTCGGGTCCGGCGCGCTATCGCCCTTCTTCATGACGGTGCGGAAGAACAGGAGAACGTTGTAGGTCGACGATTTGAACGCGAAGTAACCTTGCGGAGTGTCGCCGATGTAATCGGGCGGCAGCAGCAGATAGAGGCCGCCTCGCGCGCGGTCCGGTCCGATAAGGCCGACGTCGGTGATCGTCCGCTGGAAGAAGTCGGTGAACATGCCGATGACGTTCGCGGGCGCCGCGACGACGAGCGGACCAGTCTCCTTCAGATCGAGATAGCTCATCGAATAGATCACGTCGGCATTGGGGGTCGGCACCCAGGTGCGCGCGTCCATGCGGTCCTTCCAGATCGGCAGGACGTTGTAGCCCTTACCAAAGGTCGACTCCGAACCATCCTTCATGCCGATGGTGTTGAGCGCTGGAAGCATGGTCATGTAGGCGTGCACCGCGCGCTGGTAGAACAGCTCGTCGCGCAGGTCCTCCGCTTCCTTCTGCGGCAGCCAGTTCCCATTGTTGAGTTGCTTGACCAGCGGCGGAGGTGCGGGCTCCTGTTGGGCCAGGGCAAGCGAAGCCGTGCTGACGGTTGAGACCAAGAGGACGGATCTTAGAATGGAAAAGGCGTAACCCTTCATCGCTCGTTCCCCTTTTCTGATCGTTTTAAGCGTGTTTTTGAGGTGCCGGTGCAGACGGCAATGCCGGGCCGCTGCCTGGTCAGAATGGCCTCCTTCCGCGCGTGCGCTCGAGCCGGGACCAAGCACACAACGTGTCAAATCATCCAGCCGCGTGGCGTCGTTTCAACCAATGGTGGCAAAACACCAAAAGTTGAGATCATCCTCATGATCAAGAAATGATTGTCCTTTTCGGCGCAGGTATCAATTGACGATTCGTGCCAGCGATTGACGTTCGGTGCCAACGACGTTCACATTGATCGCGGATAGGCGAGTGTGGTCATGGGCAGGGCGATACCGGCGACGCACTTTTCAACGAACGACCTGCCCGCGTCAGATCAATTCGATGCATGGCGCGACGTCATCTCGGCGATCTTCGACGTTGATCGTTTAGGGGGGGCCTAATAGCAATTCGTTCGAGGCGCGCGTCGACGCTTATCGAATTGGAAATCTCGTAGTCACAGACTCCGCGCAGGCCGAGCAGGCATATTCGCTCGCGCCGAAACGCATTCGCGCAACGGGCGTAGACCTCATCCAGATCGGGCTCTATCGGTCCGGAGGGTATTGCGGCGATGCAGATGGCCGCACGATCGAGGGGCAAGCGGGCGATCTGCAGATCCTCGATCTGGCCCGGCCGATGCAAACGGTTGAGCTTGCCTCGGATATGGTTTGCGTCTTCATTCCGCGCGAAACGTTGCGGGACAGGATTGGTGACCTAAGTGACCTGCACGGCGCTACCCTGCGCGACGGCATGGGCAAGCTGCTTGCCAACTACCTCGGACTGCTCGCCGACGGTCTTCCGCACATGTCGGAGGATCACGGCGATGCAGCGGCAAATGCGACACTTGAGATCATATGCGCCTGCTTGCGTCCGACCGTAGCGACCATCGGCGAGGCGCAAGCGCCGCTGCAGAATACGATACTTCAGCGCGCAAAACATTTGATCGCGATGAACCTTCGATCGCCGCAACTCACGCCGGAGTTTCTTTGCCGTGCGCTCGGTATTTCACGGCGCACGCTGTATCGGGTGTTTGAGCCTCTTGAAGGCGTGCATCAGTATATTTTGCTGGAACGCCTTGGACACATCAGGCAGGCATTGAAGTCCGATAGCCGCCAGGCCATCGCCGAACTGGCCGAGCAGTATGGATTTACGTGTCAGGAAACTTTCTGGCGCGCATTCAAGCGGCACTATGGTGTGACACCGGGAGAGATCCGCTTCGCAAGCATCTCGTGCCGGAAGGATGAGGGAGCCGGCCCTGAGCCTGGGCTTGGTGTTTGGCTGCGGCAATTGCAACATGGTTGAAGGCGGACGGCGACGTCATGACGCGCCAAGCCAGGGCTTCGAGTCCGAAAACTTGATCTCTTCAGACAGAACGCTGCTTCATTTCAGCGGCGTACCGGCATGAAGCTCTGCATGTGCTCGCGGTCCGCGTCCGGCAGCGCTGCGGCCCAGCTTGCTTCGCCGCCTGGCTCCGGAAGGACGTGGCCGAACTCGACCATCTGGCGCGGCAGCAGGTCGGTGATGTAGACCCAGACGTTTTTCTTCGAGAGCTTCGAGGCGACAGCCACGGCGTCAGCGATGCCCGAGATCAGTTTATCCTTGCTCTCCACGGTTCGGCCGGCGCGGATCTGGCCGTTCACGAACACCTGGTGGCCGCGCAGCAGGCCGCCGCCCACGAAATAGCGGTCGGCCTTCACGTCGATGAACAGCACCTGTGCAAAGTAAGTGGGCGCCCCGGTTGCTTCGCTGTGAATGCGGGTGATCTCGGAGGCGATCTGCTCCCGCTGGGCACCGTCGAGGCAGCCTTCGATCGAGGTGACGGTATAGGTCGGCATGGCATCCTCCTGATGGTACCGGTTTGCTTGTAGGTACATTCATTTTTATTGTATCTACAACCAGTGACATGGTCGCGTCAATATGCTTGTATGTGCAAGTTCTTTGGATCAACGCGCCGGGGAGTGTGCTCGCGACATGCAGCCGATGTTTACCGACTGTTACTGCACGCAGTTTCGCCGGACGTCCGGTGCGCTGACGAAGATCTACGATGAGGCGCTGGAGCCGGCCGGCCTGCGCATCACGCAGTTTTCGTTGCTGCGCAGCCTTGCGAGAATTGGAACAGCAACGCTCACACAGCTGGCTGACGAGTCGGCGCTGGACCTGACGACGATCTCCCGCAACGTCAAGCTGTTGGTCGAGCGCGGGTGGGTCGACGTCCTGCCCGGCGACAAGGACAAGCGCGAGAAGCGGCTCAATCTGAACGAGAGCGGGAAGGCAGCCGTCAAAGATGCGATGCCTCAGTTCCGCAAGGCGCAGGGCCGCATCGAGAAGCACATGAAGAGCTATTTGCGGGGGCCGACGGAGGCGCAGCTCATCGAGGCCCTCGAAACGCTGCAGCAGGCCGCGAGAGGCGACATCAAAGCCGCCAGCCTACCATCGAAGCGCAAATCCCGGAGCACGCGCCCGAAATGAACCATATCGCCTGGGGCGCTGATCGGAATGGCGGGCTACTCGACGACGACGTTGCTCGTGAAGCTCGCAACGCGAACGGGGGAGATCGGCGCCTACGCTGTCCTCGCGATCGCGACAACCATCGTCGCAATGGCGGCCTGGGTCATGGCGTACACGAGCGGCCAGTTTTCCGAACGCCTCGTCGGATTCCAAACCGGCACGCTCTACGCACTCGCGACGGGAATTGCTCTGACAATCGCGGTCAGTTCGCTGTTTCGAGCGCTTTCACTGGGGCCGGCCAGCGTCGTGGTGCCGATCTACGGCATGTTCATTCTCGGCGGGGCAGCGCTCGGGATCGCGTTTCTGGACGAAGCTTTCACCACGCAGAAGGTCGTCGGTCTGCTTCTCGCGGTCGTCGGCGTGGTCCTGGTCGCAACTTAAAGGGGCCGCCAGTCGCTTAACGACATGCCGCCACGTACCGGCCGAGCATCAACCAGCGGTCGCTTCTGAAATGTCCCCGTGCGGGGTGCGTTTGTCGCCGCGCTGCGCGGCCCGGTAACGGCCCGGCGATAGTCCGTGATGCCGGACGAACAGCTTTGAGAACGCCGCCGCCGTCTCGTAACCGACACGGCTTGCAATTCGCGCGATCGGTTCATCGGTGGTTTCGAGCAGGAAGGCCGCTTCCGCCATCCGGCGTTCGATCACGTAACGGTGCATCGATTGGCCGACCAGCTCGGTGAAGCGCGCGGAAAAGACCGAGCGGCCGAGGCCAACGCGCTGAGCGAGGTCGTTCAGGCTCCAGGGCTGCTCCGGGTTTTCGTGGATCAACTTGAGCGCCGGTCCGATATGCGGGTCCGATATCGCGCCGAGCCAGCCGCCTTGCCCGGGGTTGAGCGATGCGATCCAGTTTCGCAGCACCTCGACAAAGAGCACTTCAGTCAGTCGCGACAGCGCAACGCTTTGGCCGGGGCGCTCGAGTGCGGACTCGCTGACCATGCGGCGCAGGATCGCTTCGAGCCAACCGCCATCCGCGGCAGGCTTCAGCAAGAGGAGGGGCGGCAGCAGCTCCAGCACGCTGCCGAACATCGGCCGCGACACCGAGAAATTGCCGCAGATCATGACCGAGCGCGGCTTTGCATCGCTGCCGTGACTGATGATGCCGAGGCGCTGCGATCGATCGATCTCGATGATCCGGAGCGGCTCGACCTTGCGATCCGAATAAAACACATGAGGCTCGCCGCGCGTGATCACGACGAAATCGCCCGCTGTCATCTCGACTTCCTGCCCGTGCTCCAGTGCGAGGGTCGCCGAGCCCTGGCTGAGATAGTGAAACAGCGCGTAGGGGCGCGCCGGCAATGCGAGATGCCAGGGATGGCCGAGCTCGAAGTGAAAGAGCAGCGTGCCGCCGAGGCGGACGCGATCGAGCACTTGGGCGAGGATGTCCATACCACCGAGAATAGATTGCCGGACGATCGGACACAACATCCGGACGATCGGTCTCTATCGTCCAGATGGTCAGCGGACTAGGTGATGTTGCGGCGGGCCGCCGTGACGTGCGGCAACCATCTGGCTGATGACGGATGGGAGAGAACCGCGACGTTGCTGGAGACGCCCTGTCCATTCCAACGGACTGTTTGTCCGATACGCCAACAGGAACATTCATGCGAAATATCCTCCTTTCCGCCGCCACTGCACTGCTCGCCGGAACGACGATGGTCGGCTCGGCCTATTCGGCCGAACTGCCCAAGGGAGCCGTGCCCAACATCGTGCTCGTGCACGGCGCGTTCGTGGACCAGACCAGCTGGCAGCCCGTCGCCGAAATTCTCACCAAGAAGGGATACAACGTCACGCTGGTTGAGAATCCGCTCACGTCACTTGCGGCTGACGTCGATGCCACGAAGCAGGCGCTTGCGAAGCAGAACGGCAGGACCGTTCTGGTCGGCCATTCCTGGGGCGGCGTCGTCATCACGCAGGCCGGCAACGATCCCAAGGTGTCGGCGCTGGTTTACGTCTCCGCGTTCGCGCCTGACGTCGGTCAGTCCCTGGCGAGCCTCTCCAAGAGCGGTCCGGCGACTGAAGGTGCGGCGGCGATCCATCCGGACGACAAGGGCAACCTTTATATCGATCCCAAGATGTTCCCGTCGGCGGTCGCGGCTGATCTGCCGCCGGAGATCGCCCAATCGCTGGCGAACCATCAGCTTCCGCTGAATCACACGGCGTTCGAGGCACCGGTCGACACGGCCGCCTGGAAGGACAAGCCGACGTTCTACGTGATCAGCACCAAGGACAAGGTGATCGCACCTGAGGTGCAAAAGCTGTTTGCAGCCGGAATGAAGGCGCAGACGACGGAAGTCGCGGGCAGCCACGCCTCGCTCGTCGTCCATGCCAAGGAAGTCGCCGCGGTGATCGAGAAAGCCTCGCTCGTGAAGTGACAATGCCGCTCCCGGCATCCTCGTGCCGGGAGCGTTCACTGCGGGAGAGCCAGACAGGGCAGGCGGCGGAAAGAATGACGATTGCGAAAGTTGACGTGACGCGCTTCAGCCTCACCAGTTCGAAGCCGTTCGACGCGGTGGTGGCGATGTTCAGGTCGGCGGTCGGCCAGCCCGACATCGTCGAATTCTTCAGGGCGACGCGGGCGACCAGCGACTTCCGGGAGCTGGAGCGCATTGTGAGCAGGGGGCTCGGCCGCACCGGCCTCATGCTGTTCGCGGAATTCGACCTCGGCGACATTCTGCGCCGCGAGAGCGGGCGCGATGCGCCAAAAATCCTGCGGTTTGTCGTCGGCAATCCGCTGATCATGAAGGAGATGGTCATGCATGTGCCCGATGCGGGATCTTACGCTCCCGTCACCGTCCTCATCGACGAGCGTCCCGATGGCGTGCATCTCGCCTACGATCAAATGGAGAGTTGTCTTCAGCGCTATGGCAACGCGGAGGCGCTTGCCGTCGCCCGGGATCTGGATGCGAAGGTCACGACCTTGCTGCGCGAATGCGCCGGGCTGACGCATTCCGATGACGTACGCGACGATGGAGCGTGAACGTGTCGAGCCATTCGTTGGCGCAACGGCGGGAAGGAAATTCATGTGAACAAGCTGATGATTGCCGCTTTGCTGGCATCTGCCGTTTCCACCGGCGCGGTCGCCGCGCCGCCGGACACGCGTGATGCGCCGCTGGATTCCGAAACGCTGGGCACGATCAGATCAAGATTCGGCACGCTGATGGAGCTGGCCAACAGGCACGATTTTAGGGCGTTGCATGACATGTTCTGGCAATCGCCATCGGCTCTGCTGGTCGCCAAGAGCGCGGTCCCGTCCGAGGGAAACTGGGCTGGCTATTGGGGCAACGCGGCGATTGATCAGAAGCTGCATGATATCGGCAGTTCCGGCCCGGTCGTGCTCGCGCCTGACTACGCGAAGCTCAGGGTTGTCGGCCTGACGCGTGACGTCGCCGAAACCTATGTGCCGCTGAACATCACCGTCTCCTACGCGGGGCAGGACGGCACGGCAAAACCGTTCCTGTTGATCATCAACTGGCTTCGCGTGGGGGAGACCTGGAAGGTCGCTTCTGAAATCATCCTGCCGGTGCCTCCGGTGCCCGCCGCGAAGGGTTAAAAATCGGCAGGTTTGTTCCCCGTGATGCGCGTCACAGTCCGAACGAACGATATGGAATAATCCTGAAGTCACGAGATGAGAGGGAATGATCCCTCCTCGACAGCGGGAGACTCACATGAGCGAGCGCAATAATCGAGAGCATGAAGAGTTGGACAACCGTGAATTGGACTCCGTGAACGGCGGCTTCATCAATGACGGCGGCTGCATCGGACCGTGGATCGTGAATGGAAAGATCACGACCCACCAGCCCATGGGCCCCAATCCCTGGCTGCCGGGCGGCATCTTCCACGGCTGAGACCATCACGCTTCTTATTTCCTGTCACACGCAATCTGAATTTGAGCATTGCAATGTCGAACGTTGAACATCCGAAATCGGACATCGTCGAACTCAATGACGCCGAACTCGAAATGATCGTCGGAGGCAACTGGCTCGGCGACGCCTTCCGCGCCATCGGCGGCGCGATCAAGGACGCGATCTCGTGGGTCGGCAACACCATCGCCGGCGCTTTCCAGGGCCCGGGCAATCTGCGCGGCCCGTTCGGTCCGGGGTCCGGACCGGGACAGCCCCCGTTCTGATCGTCTCATTCGGGAGTTGGTTGCGAGAGGCCGCCCGCGAGGGCGGCCTCTTTCGTTTTGGGCCCCACCTGATCATTGCAATTATGGGAATAATGAAGTGCGAAAATGATGAATTATCGCGGGCGTGATCTCAGGCCATTTTAGCGTTGCGAACGGGATTGGACCCGTCGACGAAATCAGGATCATGACCATGAAGCTCTATCACTTTTCGCTATCGGGCCATGCGCATCGCGCGCGCCTGTTTGTCTCTCTGCTGGGGCTGCCGCACGAGTTGGTCGAGGTCGACCTGAAATCGGGGGCGCACAAGACGCCCGAATTCCTGGCGCTCAATCCGTTCGGTCAGGTTCCCGTGCTCGATGACGACGGCACGGTCGTTTCCGATTCCAACGCGATCCTGGTCTATCTGGCGCGGAAGGCCGGCCGCACCGACTGGCTGCCGGACGACATCAAGGGTGCAGCGGCCGTGCAGCGCTGGCTTTCGGTCGCGGCCGGCGAGGTGGCCTATGGTCCCGCCGCCGCCCGTCTGATCACAGTGTTCGGCGCAAAGTTCAATCCCGACGAGGTCATCGGACGGGCCCATGTCCTGCTCAAGCGGATCGAGGATCACCTGACGGGTCGCGACTGGCTGGTCGGTAACCGGCCGACGATCGCGGATGTGGCGATCTACAGCTACGTCGCGAGCGCTCCGGAAGGCAATGTCGACCTGTCGGGCTATCCGAAGGTCAATGCGTTCCTGCGCCGGATCGAGGCGCTTCCGGGCTTCGTGCCCTTCGCAAAAACGCCGGCCGGTCTCTCCGCCGCGGCATGACGTGCGGACCGGGTGCGTCGTCCGGATGCACCCGCCACCCTCTCGCGGGAAGGAGCTGATCATGACCGACAGGCGATTGATGAAGAAGCTCGAGACGTGGCACGCCGGTGAAAAGGCGATCCAGGAGAAGGTCGGTGTTGCCGAGCGGATGGAGAGCGTCGGCAAGCGCATCGTTCGGGACTACATGCCGGATCAACACCGAGAGTTCTATGCGCAAATACCGTTCCTCGCCGTCGGCACTGTCGACCGCGAGGGCGATCCGTGGGCGACGCTGGTCACCGGAAAGCCCGGCTTCATCTCGTCACCAACGCCGCAGGCACTCGACATCGACGTCAGACGCGACGCGAGCGATCCCGCCAGCGTCGGTCTTCGCGAGGGCAGCGCGATCGGCCTGCTGGGAATTGAACTGCATACCCGCCGGCGCAATCGCGTGAATGGAATCCTGCGCCCGTCGGTCGACGGCGTGCTGCATTTCGACGTCGACCAGAGTTTCGGCAACTGCCCGCAATATATCCAGCTCAGGGACTATGCGTTCGTTCGCGATCCCGCGCTGCCGTTCACGGGCGAGATCGAGACCAGCGACAGCCTCGATGCGGCTGCGCGCGGCATGATCGCTGCGGCCGACACATTCTTTGTCGCATCCTATGCCGAGCGTGGGAATAGGCAGCAGGTCGACGTGTCGCATCGCGGCGGCAAAGCAGGCTTCGTCCGGGTGGCCGACGACGGCACTCTCACGATCCCCGACTTCGCCGGGAATCTATTCTTCGCCACGCTCGGCAACATCCTGCTGAACGGCAAGGCCGGTCTCGTCTTTGTCGACTTCGAGAGCGGGGACATGCTGCAGCTCTCCGGCGAGGCCGAGGTGATCCTGGATTCACCCGAGATTGCCGCGTTCCAGGGGGCGGAGCGTCTCTGGCGCTTCCGCGCGCGGCGGGTGGTGCGCCGGCGCGGCGCGCTCGCCTTGCGCTGGGTATTCAGGACGGACGGCTGGTCGCCGAATTCGCTGATGACCGGTGACTGGACGCAGGCCGCGGACCGGCTCCGCGCCGCAGAACTCGCGACCCAATGGCGCCCGTTCAAGGTAACTGAGATCGTCGACGAAAGCCGGTCGATCCGGTCGTTTCACCTGCAGCCGGACGATGGCGCCGGATTGCTTCCGCACCAGGCCGGGCAGCATCTGCCGATCCGGATCACGGTTGACGACGCGGACAAGCCGGTCATCCGGACCTACACGCTATCGGTGGCGCCGTCCGATGGTGAATACCGCATCAGCGTCAAGCGCGACGGCGTCGTGTCGCAACACCTGCATGACAGCGTGCGTGTCGGTGACGTCATCGAAGCGCGGGCCCCGGCCGGCAGCTTCACGATCAACGCGCGGGAAAAACGGCCCGCGGTTCTGCTCGCTGCTGGCGTCGGGATCACGCCCATGCTCGCGATGCTGCGTCACATCGTTTACGAAGGCCTTCGGACCCGGGGCATCCGGCCGACTTTTCTGTTCCAGTCCGCGCATGCGCGGCAAGACCGCGCATTTGCGAGCGAACTCGATCAACTCGTGCAGGCCGCCGGCGGGGTGGTGAAGGTCATCCGCGTTCTCAGCGATGTCGAGGGCGCCAGCGAAGGCGCCGATTACGATGCCGCCGGCCGGATCGACATGGCGCTGTTGAAGCGGGTCCTGCCGTTCGGCGATTACGATTTTTATCTTTGCGGGCCGCCGCAGTTCTCGCAGGCGATCTACGACGGCTTGCGTGATCTCAACATCGCGGACGACAGGATTCATGCCGAGGCGTTCGGTCCGTCGTCGTTGGCGAGGAGGAGCGATGCCGTCGCGGGCGCACCGGTGCTGCGGCCGCCGTCGACCAAGCCTGTTCCGGTCGCTTTTACGGACTCGCTGAAGGAGGCGCGCTGGACTCCGGAATCCGGAACGCTGCTCGAACTCGCGGAATCGCGCGGCCTCAGTCCGGATTTCAGTTGCAGGGCCGGCAGCTGCGGGACATGCAAGACGAAGCTGCTGGCCGGCGAAGTGACCTACGTGAAGCAGCCCACGGCGGAAGTTGCCGCTGGCGAAGTGCTGATCTGCTGCGCCGTGCCCGCCGAGCAGGGGGAGGGCGATGACGGCAGGATCCAGCTCGCGATCTGATTTCGCGCGCGGCGCTTATTTGGAGGCCTCGGCCGGCGTCCAGTCGGCGGCCCAATTGCCATCGCGCAAAATCTCATCGCCGCTGTGCACGGTGAATTCGACGAGCACCGTCCTTTTTGGGACCTGCAGGACCTCGGTGCAGATGTCGACGATGCGCCGGCCCAATTCGAGCCGCTGGTCGAGCGACCTGCCGCGCCTGATCTCGACCAGCACCATTGTGATCGTCTCGAGCCCGTCCGAGCCGAGGTGGAACAGATTGTCCTCGCCGAGTTCGGCGATCCCGACATTGGGACGCCACGACTGCGTCTGCATCACCTCGGAATAGAGCTGGCACAGGCGTGTGGCGAGCTCGCGCTTGGTCGCTGACGGATATGTCTTGGCCAGGTTCAAATGCAGGTACGGCATGGGTCAGGTCCTCGTGTCTGCTTCGAGCTCGGTTTTCACCACGGACATCAAACGCGACAGCGCATCCGATTCCGCGGCAAGCTTTGCCTTCATGCGCCGCTGAACGCCGAGCCAGAGCGGCATCGCCTTCGCCAGCGCGGCTTTGCCTTTGCTGGTGAGCTTGACCACCTTGCTGCGCTCGTCCTCTCCGCCGTCGAAAGCCACGAGACCACTGCGCTCGAGCACTTTCAGATTGCGGCCGAGCGAGCTCCGGTCCAGCTCGACAATGGCGGCGAGCTCGGTGATGCTGGGCTCGCCCGCTTCCGAGAGACGGCGGATGATCCTGAACATCGTGATCTTCAATCCGCTCGGGGCCAGCGCCTCGTCGTAGATCGCGGTCATCGCGTGGGCCGCCTGCCGCAGGCCCGTGCACATGCATCGGTCGTCGCTCATCGCGGGATGTCCTTGATGTGTGGGCCGCTATTTCGGGGCGTATTGCATCTCGCCGTTGCCGAAGGACCAGTTTTCCGGCGAGACCTCGACCAGGCTGATCCAGACGTCTTCCTTGCGGATCCCCGTCTTGGCATGAATGTCATCGGCGACCTTGCGGTAGAAGGCCTTCTTGACGTCCGTCGTGCGGCCGACATTCCAGGTGATCTGAATGAAGACGATGCCGGGTGTGTAGTTGATGCCGAGATAGCCTTCCTTGGGGAAGACGAGATCGCCTGCGTCGTGCCGGGAGACGATCATGAATTTGTCGTTGACCGGTACTTTCGCGGTCGCGGTCATCGCGTCATAGACGATGTCGCTGATGCTGCTGATGATGGCCGGAGGGGTCGAGCCGTCGATGTCAATGCGGACGAGGGGCATATTCGCTTCCTTGGTTATGATGCGGGTATATACCCGCATTATATGCTGGGCAAGTCTGACCGGCTCATGGGGCACGCGAAATCGCGATCAAGTGATTGGAGGGAGGGGCTCACTCGATCCGGCCGGAGATTCGGGGCGGATGGTGGCAAGGGGATTGGGCCGAGCGGGCGCGGAATCCGTACCCCGCCGGGGCTTCCCCTTGGCGGCGGCATGGCCTATGACGCTGCAACGCAAAAATCCCCCCAAAAGACCCCCATGATCCGCCTCGACAACGTCAGCAAGCAAGCCGGCCACCAGATCCTGTTCATCGAAGCCTCCGCCGCCCTCAACAAGGGCGAGAAGATCGGCCTGGTCGGGCCGAACGGCGCCGGCAAGACCACCCTGTTCCGGATGATCGCCGGCGAGGAGCTGCCCGACGAGGGGCAGGTGTCGACCGATCGCGGAATTACCATCGGTTACTTCAATCAGGACGTCGGCGAGATGTCCGGCCGCAGCGCCGTGGCCGAGGTGATGAATGGCGCGGGTCCCGTCAGCGACGTCGCGGCCGAGCTGCGCGATCTTGAGGCTGCGATGGCCGACCCTGACAAGGCCGACCAGATGGACGAGATCATCGCCCGCTACGGCGAGGTGCAGCACGCCTTCGAGGAGCTCGACGGCTACGCGCTCGACGGCCGCGCGCGCGAGGCGCTGTCCGGCCTCGGCTTCAGCCAGGAGATGATGGACGGCGACGTCGGCAAGCTCTCCGGCGGCTGGAAGATGCGCGTCGCGCTGGCGCGGATTCTCCTGATGCGGCCCGACGTCATGCTGCTCGACGAGCCGAGCAACCATCTCGATCTCGAAAGCCTGATCTGGCTCGAGAAGTTCCTGCACGACTATGAAGGCACGCTGCTGATGACCTCGCATGACCGCGAGTTCATCAACCGGGTGATCTCCAAGGTGATCGAGATCGATAGCGGCTCGCTCACGACCTATACCGGCGATTACGAGTTCTACGAGCAGCAGCGCTTGCAGAATGAAAAGCAGCAGCAGGCGCAGTTCGAGCGCCAGCAGGCGATGCTCGCCAAGGAAATCAAGTTCATCGAGCGCTTCAAGGCGCGCGCCTCGCATGCCGCGCAGGTGCAGAGCCGTGTGAAGAAGCTCGACAAGATCGAGCGGGTCGAGCCGCCGCGCCGCCGCCAGACCGTGGCCTTCGACTTCCCGCCGGCGCCGCGCTCCGGCGAGGACGTGGTCGCGCTCAAGGGCGTCCGCAAGGGCTATGGCAGCAAGCGCATCTATGACGGCCTGGATTTCATGATCCGCCGCCGGGAGCGCTGGTGCGTGATGGGCGTCAACGGCGCCGGCAAGTCGACGCTGCTCAAGCTCATCGCAGGCACGAGCGAGCCCGACGAGGGCACGGTCGCGCTCGGCGGCAGCGTCAAGATGGGCTATTTCGCCCAGCACGCGATGGACCTGCTCGATGGCGAGCGCACCGTGTTCCAGTCGCTTGAAGACCAGTTTCCGACCGCGGGGCAGGGCTCGTTGCGCGCGCTCGCCGGCTGCTTCGGCTTCTCCGGCGACGACGTCGAGAAGCGCTGCCGCGTGCTGTCGGGTGGCGAGAAGGCGCGCCTGGTGATGGCCAAGATGCTGTTCGACCCGCCGAATTTTTTGGTGCTGGACGAGCCGACCAACCATCTCGACCTCGCCACCAAGGAGATGCTGATCACGGCGCTGGCGGATTTCGAAGGTACCATGCTGTTCGTCTCGCATGACCGCCACTTCCTCAGCGTCCTGTCGAACCGCGTGCTCGAACTGACGCCCGACGGCATCCACCAATATGGTGGTGGCTACACGGAATACGTCGCGCGCACCGGGCAAGAAGCGCCGGGGTTGCGGAGCTAGCATTCCGCGACGCGCCTTGACGCGTTGGCGCCTCCCGCTACGCTCCCGCAAAAAGGGAGCGAACAACCATGAAGCAGCTGCGCATCGGCGACATCACCATCGACGCCGTCATCGAGCGGGAAGGGCCGTGGCGGCGGCCGCAGGATTTCTTTCCGGCTTATGACGAGGCGGTGTTCAATCGCCATCTGCCGACGATGGAGCCGGAGGTGTTCGATGCCGCGCGCGGCATGATGGTGATCACCTACCAGACCTTCGTGGTACGGACGCCGCGCTACACCATTTTGGTCGACACCTGCACCGGCGAGGACAAGGGCCATCCGCCGCCGTTCGATTTTCCCGGCAAGGAGCGCTGGCGCAACGAATTGTTCGCGCTCGGCATCTCGTTCGAGCAGATCGACTACGTGTTCTGCACGCATCTGCATATCGACCACACCGGCTGGAACACGACTTTGCGTGACGGCCGCTGGGTGCCGACGTTTCCAAACGCGAAATACGTCTTCCACAAAGGTGAGTACGCGGCCTGGGAGGCGGAGAATGCTAAAGGCAACAATCCGCCGGGCACGGTGTTTCGCGACAATTGCCTGCCGATCGTCGAGGCAGGGCAGGCGCTGCTGGTCGATAACGACTATGCGCTTGACGACACCGTGACCTTGACGCCGACGCCGGGGCATTCGCCCTGCCATTGCTGCGTGAACATCTTCTCGAACGGACAGCGCGCGGTTGTCGCGGGCGACCTCATGCATCACCAGATCCAGTGCCGCGAGCCGGACTGGTCGGCGAAGCCCGATTGGGATGCGAAACAGTCGGCGGTGTCGCGGCGGAAGTTCTTCGCGTCGGTTGCGGACACGGACACGCTGATCCTGCCGATTCATTTCCCGGCGCCGACGGTCGGGTTGATCAAGCCGCTCGGGGATGCGTTCGATTACAAGTTCAGGCGGGAGTGATGCCCGACGCCAGTAAGGCGTTGTTGCAGGTCTTGTGTCCCGGACGCGCTGCAGCGCGAAACGCTGCTGCGCAGAGCCGGGACCCATTTCGCGGACGATGCGCGGAGGCGTGGGCCCCGGCTCTGCAGCGCACCGCTGAAGTAGCGCTGCGCCGCGTCCGGGGCACGAGAGCGCTTTTTACGCGCTGACTTCGCACTTCTTCATGAAGCTGTTCTTGGCGGCGCCGGCGAGCGGCTTGCCGTCGGCGCTGACGGCCTTCGGCGTGCAGGCGTCGGCTTTGCACTTCTTCATGAACGAGCTCTTGGCGGCGCCGGCCAACGGCTTGCCGTCCTTGCCGACGGCCTTGCTCTCGCAGGTGTCGTCCGCGAAGGCAGAGCCGACTGCAAAGGTGGCGACGATCGCTGCGAGGAAAATCCGCTTCATCATATGGGTGTCTCCCTAAACCAAAAATTGGCGAGCGGATTGGAGACCGGAATCGTGGCGCAATCAAGCAGGAACGGCGCAGGGCATCCGTGCGCGCTTCAATTTTTCCAGCGTTCGAGGGTGGCGAAAGCCTTGGCCAGCACATCGTCCATCGCGGCCCGATTCCCCGGGGCCGACATCCGGCGCGTCGATGGCTCGTCGAACTCGTGGGTTGCACCGGGATAGACGGTCACGTCGATCGGGCTTCCGACCTGCCGCGAGCGGTCGGCGACCCGCTGGCAGAGCGCCGTCGAAACCTCCTCATCATTGGCACCGAGGAACATGGCGATCGGCACGGATGTGACGATGGTCGGTGCCAGCAGCGCCGCCTGTCCGCAACCCGGATAGAACAGCAACGCGCCGCGGTATCCCGGCGGGGTCTGCCAGGTCAGCGCATTGAGCGCGCTGCTGCCGCCATTGGACCAGCCCTGAAGGAAGATCTGGTTGGGGACGATGTCGCCACGTCCGCGCAAATATACGAAAGCGCCTTCGGCATCGAGCGGGCGCACGGTCAATTCATTGACATCCGCGCGTTCCGGACTGCCGTGGGTGAAGCGGCCGAAGCCGTGCGCCTTGCCGCGCGGTCCAAAGCTGTCCGGCATCAAGGCGAGATAGCCGTGCGATGCCCAATACTCGCCCCACATCTTATTGCGCTTCGACAGCGTGCTCGCGTTGCACGGCGAGGTGATGCCGGGGCCGACCACGGTGCAGCTGCTGTTGTCGTCGAGGGAGTAGGGGCCGCCGCGGCCGTGCAGCATCACGACGGCAGGCCAGGGGCCCGGCGTGCTCGGTTGAAAGATGTAGCCGGTGAGCGTCGTGCGGCCGTCGGCGCTGAGGAAGGTGGTCGTCTGCGGCGTCGCCGCAGCCGCGCCGATCGAGACAAGCATCGCGGCGGAGAGAAGCGTCGTGACCAGGCCGACGAGGATTCGGAGGAGAGAGTGCGGCACGTCGGTTGGCTCGGTCGCGATGCGATCAGACCCCGCGCGCCAGCAGCGCCTTGAAGTCGGCCCGTGCGCGCTGCGCCTCGGTCCGCGCCGCCTCGGAGGCGTCGCCAAGGCCGAAATAGCCGTGAATGAGGCCGGGGCCTTCGTGGTGCTTGACCTTCACGCCGGCGGCCTCGAGCGCGCGGGCGTACGCAGCACCTTCGTCGCGCAGCGGATCGTACCATGCGGTGGTCACGACCGCGGGGGCGACCCCCGCGAGCGATGCCGCACGCAGCGGCGAGACGCGCCAGTCGGCGGCGTCGTCTGCATTGGCGAGATAGTGGCTGCAGAACCATTCCATCACGGCGCGGGAAAGGAAGTAGCCGTCGGCGTTCTCCTTGCGCGAGGGATAGCGTGCGTTCTCGGTCGGGTCCGCATAATGGCCCACGACGTCGGTCACGGGATAGACCAGCAGCTGTGCGGCGAGCTTGATGCCGGCGTCGCGGCAGGCGATCGCGGTGGCGGCGGCGAGGTTGCCGCCGGCGCTGTCGCCGGCAACGCCGAGGCGTTTTGCATCGCCGCCAAATTCCGCGACGCGGGCGAAAATGTCGGTGGCCGCGGCAAAGGCGTCCTCGAACGCGCCGGGAAAACGCGCCTCCGGCGGACGGCGATAATCGACGGAGATCACGACCGCGCCAGTGTCGATCGCGAGGTTGCGGGCCTGCCGGTCATGGGTTTCCAGATCGCCCGCGACCCAGCCGCCGCCGTGGAAGAACACCACGGTCGGCGCGGGCGTGGAGCCCTTCCGGTAGACGCGGGCATCGAGCGTTCCGGCGCCGCCCTTCACCTTGATATCGGTGGCGAAATCGACCGGCGGAGGAGGCACAGCCGCGCGCGCGTCAGCCAGTGCGCGCAAGGAATCGCGCGCGCTCTGTGGCGTCATCTCGGCGGGATCGCGCAGCGGCAACATCGGAATGATCTGGGCGACGACGGGATCGAGCGGTGCTGGCATGGTCCAAGTCCTCGGTCCAGATCCTGACGTGGGCGGGTCCACGCGGGGTTCCCAACGGATGTCTCGCTGACAGCATAGATTTGGCCGACGGCATCGGCAACCGCAGAGGTGTTGCCGTTGTAATGCGGTTGTAACACCGGTGCATGAACGGGCAGGGAGGCCAAGAAAGTGGAGTTCGAAACGCTGGTCCAGTCGCGCCGCAGCGTGCGCGGTTTCAAGCAAAAGCAGGTTCCCCGCGCCGTGGTCGAGGCGATCATCGAGAGTGCCAAGCGCGCACCCTCGTCGATGAACACGCAGCCCTGGCATGTGCATGTGCTCGCGGGCGCGCCTCTGGAAGAGGTGCGCCGCCGCAACATGGAAGAGATGGTCGGTGGCGCCAAGGTCAAGCGCGACATCATCAGCCATGGTGAATACCAGGGCGTGCACCGCACCCGGCAGGTCGACATCGCCAAGAAGCTGTTCGGCGCGATGGGGATCGCGCGCGACGACAAGCCGATGCGGCAGGACTGGGTGCTGCGCGGTTTCCGCCAGTTTGATGCCCCGGTCTCGCTGGTGCTGACCTATGACCGCGTGCTTGATCCCGGCGCGGTCTGTCATTTCGACCTCGGCGCGCTCTGCTACGGCATCGTGCTGGCGGCCTGGGATCGCGGCCTCGGCAGCGTGATCAACGGGCAGGGTATCATGCGTTCCGACATCGTGCGCGAGGTTGCGAAAATTCCGGAAGACGAGGTCATCATGACCTGCGTCGCGATGGGTTATCCCGACGACAGCTTTGCTGCGAATGCGGTACGCTCGGATCGCGAGCACAACCAGGAGTTCGTGCGCTATGTCGGCTTTGCGGATTAGCGCGCCTCGTCACGCGACGCAGAGGAGATTATTCTTTCCGTTAAATTTTTAGTGCGGAGTCCTGGAGGCCCCTTGCAATCGCGTTCGTGCGGGAGGAACAATGTACGGATTGAAAGGTTTGTTGCTGGCGCGAGGAAATTGACATGCGGCGGCTGGCTAGCCTGGTTCGACGGTTCTTCGGTCCACGACTGCGGCACACGATCGACGACGATCCGAGTCTCCCCTTCACACCTGAAGAGTTCAGCAGGTTGGTCCGCAGCGGCAGACGCGAGGACATGAAGTTGCTTGCGGAAGGCCTCGCCTGCCGGTCGATGCCACGGCGGGCGAAATTCCGGGCGACGCACTAGGTTTCGCAGGACAAGCTCCAGCCGAAGACACGAGCCCGTGCGAGGCACGGTCGGCGCGTTCACCGCGTGAGTGCGACCTGCTTTGATCAGCGCGTGAGCGCGACCTGCTTGAAAGAGTTCACCAGCGCCTTCTCAAGCTTCCCGTTCATGCCGCAGAGAATGTTGTAGGCTTCGGCGCGCGGCATTGTCGGCTTGTAGTGGCGGTGCTCGATCAGCGCGGCGAAAATATCAGAGATGGTGAGAATGCGGACGATGTCGCCGATGTTCTCGGCGCAGAGCGCATCCGGATAGCCGCTGCCGTCGAGATATTCGTGGTGATGCCGGACGGCATCGAGGATCTCCGGCGAGATATTGTCCTTGCCCTTGAGGTTCTGGCCCTTGAGGAATTCGTAGCCGGTGACCGGATGGGTCTCGATCATGGCGCGCTCCTCAGGATCCAGGCGGCCGGGCTTGTCGAGGATGGCGAGCGGTATCCGGGCCTTGCCGATGTCGTGGAACATGGCCGCCGTGTAGAGGCGCTCCAGGTCGGTGCGGCCGACGCCGAGGCTCAGGCCGAAGTCGATGGCAACGCCCGTCACCAGCAGGCAGTGCTGATAGGTTCCCTCGTGGTGGCGCCGCACCGTCGTCAGCCATTCCGACAGGCCGTGCTGGGTGATGCGGTCGGCGATCTGGCGGCCGGCCTCCTTGGTGCCGTCGACATCGAGCGGCTGACCGAGGGTGACGGCCGTGAACATCGATGCGATTGCGGTCGCCGCGGTCTCCACCGCATTGTCCGGCTGCGCCGTTGCGTTCGACGAAGCGGAGGTGTCGACGCCGGCTTCGTTCAGCGCCGCCAGCAATTTGATCCGGTTGATCGTGCCGGGAAGGACGGACGTCGCGCCGAGCGCATAGGCCTGCGAAATGCCGACATGGGAGGTGTGCTCGAGCAGGAAGATGCGCTTCCTGGCCTTTGCGAGCGCGCCGGAGCGCTTCTTGATCGCGGCGATGTTGTCGACGTCGCGCAGCTCGGCGCGGATGACGATGGCGTAGGGCACCTGCGCAAGCCGGGCATCGGCATCGAGCCGCTCGCCTGCGACGGTGAACCGCTCCTCAAGGATCGAGCGGATGCCCGACAGTTTGTCGGACGAGTCCGCCAGCACCTGCACGAGTGGGCGGGCCGTCTCCGTGGCTCTGGTGCCGCCATCGCGATTGACGGGGCCTTGTATGGTTCGCGCGTTCTGCACTGGGTGACGCCGTAATGGAGCTCAATGCCTGGGTTGATTGATCGGTTATTTGGCCTGACCGGCGTTTGCGACCGCCTGCAGCTTCGACTTCTTCTTGCTGTCAGCCGTCACGAAGTGAATGCCGGCCGTGGTGCCGTCGATCCAGATCAGCTCGCAGCGCCGATACGCCAGACCGGTCGAGGACAGCACCATGAAAAATTCCTTGGCCTGGAGCACGTCGAGCGTGCCTTCGACCTCGATCTTGGCGCCGGTGTTCGACACGTCGAGCAGGACGCAGCTGCGCCGCCAGGTGCCGTCCGACCCCATCAGATTGACGGGTTGCCGGTGATCCATCTTGACCCGAGAGTCCTTGCGGCCATCGAATTTCATCGGCTATTCCCCATTCCCGCGCCGCGATGTCCCGGATCGCTCGTTTTGGCGCCTGCTGCGATTTCGCCCCAGCGCACCGTCCATTGGCTGGTCGACAGAAGAAGTGTCTCGAACAGATGTTGCGCGCGCTCGCGTTCGGCAAAGGACAGCCGCGCGTCGCTGCGATTGCTCAGGATCGCAAGCGTGGTCGCCCAGTTCAGTCTCGAGGCCCGGCACGCCATCACGAGGCCCTCGCAATCATCGTCGGTCATGACGTGCTCGACGATCTCGATCGGCGCGCCCGACAGCACCGACAGGGCCGTGAGCAGATTGGCGGTTTCGCCGCGGATCGTGAAGCGGTTCACCGTTGAATCGTTGAGCTTGCCCACGCGGTTGAGTGCGACGATCTCCGGCCGTGCGCTCGCATAGTCGGCCGGGGAGGGCCGCTTTGGCGGAGCAGGCTTGGCAGTCTGCGCTGGCGGAGCGGCTGAGGCGTTGGGCTTTGCGCGGTCGGTCGCAGGCGGCACCTTCGGGCTCGGTGTGGCGGACAGCAACCGCTTCACGACGAGGTCCGGCGTGCCGGGCCGCAGCGCCAGCGCCTTCATGATCTCGCCGTCTTGTTCGGCCTTGGCGATCAACATGGCGTAGGCGGCTTCGGAAAATTGGGCTCCCGGGTTCTTGATCAGCGCGAGGCAGGTCGGAGCGCCGCGCGCGATCAGCGCCTCGGTCACGGCAGGCGCGATCAGGCTGCGTGCCACGATCGCGCGCAACTGCTGCTCGCCGCCGCTGGTCGCCACGGCCGCGAGATCGTCCTCGGAAATTGCCTGTGAATTGAGCAGGGCCGGACACGCCACGTCCGGATCGGCATGTGAGGCGAGACGCCGCAGCGTCTCCGGCGGTGCGACCTTGAAGCCCGCAAGCGTGGTGCTGAGCTGGACCAGCGCGCCGGTCTCGACCCGCTCGATCAATCGCAACAGCACGCCATCGACCACGCCGCAGAGCATGTCCTGGGAGCCGTCGCGGCTGCCGTTGAGCAGTTGCACGACGCCCTCGAGGATGCGGGAGCAGCGATCCAGCGGGCAGGTTGCGACCGCTTCTTCCAGTTCAACCAAAATATCGGCAGGCGAATTTGCCATCATGGCAGGGGCCTGTACTCAAATGAACTACGACTAATCTAACGCTGTCATTTCGCCCTAGAGGCGTTAATTTGAAATTTACACCTTGGCGGGGCGGGTATGAACACACCTCCGACATTGCTGGAAACGATATCGAAAATTGGCGAGGCTTGATGCGGCGACTTGTCCTTTGAAGTGTGGGGCCGCCAACTGATTTACTAGGGATCCAGATGATTCCTTCGGCCTGAGCGGACAGCCGAAAGGGGGAATTCAAAACCGGCATTGCTGCCGGATGCGCGTTGTTTTCAAACGCGGTTGTCATTTGTCATGAATAGCAATTGTGAAGCGCCCGCATTGGCGCTAAAGATTTTTCGTTACTCCGACGTCGATGAATTTCGAAATGCCATACGCGGCCTGAACTTCGAGTTCACGCCTTTCGTACGGAGGATTTCGGCTGAGCAGACCATCCTGTCGTTGCCCGGTTTCGACGTCAATTTGACGCGCGCATTTCCACGCGTGGTCGACGCACAGCTGATTGAGAATTGCACGGCGATCGGTTTCACGATGGACGACCTCGACGTGCCCGTGCGCTTCAACGGCACGCAGCGCGCCAGGCCGGTCGTCGTCATCGGCAGCGGTGGTGCGGCCTACACCACCATCGAGGAGGTGCAGCGGCTCATCGCCTCCGTGGTGTTCAGGCCGGAGGTGACCGATCGCGGCTGGCCCAATGCCGCTCTGACTTTCAAGATCTTCGAGACGACGGCGGCAAGCCTGAACCGGCTCCGCGGCGTGGTACGCGAAGTGCTCGCCGCCGCGATGGATCCGATCGATCCGGCGGATGGACCGCTGAAGGCTGTGGCGATGAGGGAGTCCCTGCTTGGCGCGGTCGATGCCGCGCTCGACAGTGTGGTGCCCGCGCGCTGGACCCTGCGTCCCAACGACGAGCGGAACTTCAAGATCTTCCAGGACATCCGCGCGCTGTTGTCGGACGACCTGTCGCAGCCGATCTACAGCGAGGAGATCGCCCGCGAGCTCGGGCTGTCCGTGCGCACGATGCACGACGTCGTGCGCCGCTATCGCGGCATGAGCCTGCATCGCTATCTGCGCCTGCGCCGGCTGTGGCTGGTGCGGCAAAGGCTGCTCGCCGGCGCCGACAGCGTCAAGGCCGTCGCGCTGGCGTTCGGCTTCTGGCATCTCAGCGACTTCTCGCGCAGCTATCGCGACCAGTTCGGCGAGACGCCTTCGCAGACGCTGGAGCAGGGGCGCCACCGCTAGGAAGGCAAATCGGCCCGGGCGGCCCACGCCGTTTCGTGCTAGCGTGCCGGCCATGAGCAACCGCATCCTCGTCCTCTACGGCTCCTACCGGTCCGACCGCATGGGCATCCGCCTTGCGAATTTCGTCATCGATCGCCTGCGCCAACGCGGCGAGGAGGTGGAGTTCATCGACGCCAAGGCGATCGGCCTGCCGATGCTCGACCGCATGTACAAGGAGCACCCGAAGGGAACGGCGCCCGACGCGCTGGAGAAGCTGGCCGGACAGATCCGCGGCGCCGACGGGTTCGTCTTCGTCACCGGCGAATACAATTGGGGCATCCAGCCCGGCCTGAAGAACCTCACCGACCACTTCCTGGAGGAATGGTTCTGGCGCCCAGCCGCGATCGTCAGTTATTCCGCCGGCCGCTTCGCCGGCGCGCGGGCCTGCACGGCCTGGCACGGCACGCTGTCGGAAATGGGCATGGTGGTGGTCTCGAGCACGATCGGCGTCGGCCCGATCGCGCAGTCGCTGTCGGAGGCGGGCGAGCCGACCGGTGACGGCGGCAAGGCGCTGGAACGGGCGTTCCCGCGCTTTGCCGATGATCTCGTGTGGTGGATCGAGGCCGCCAAGGCGCAGCGGGCGCGCAAGGCGCCGCCGTATTGATCGTTAGCCCTGAGGCGGTCCTGTAGCCCGAATGAAGCGAAGTGCAATCCGGGATCTCGCACGTCAGCAGCACTGTCCCGGATTTCGCTGCGCTCCATCCGGGCTACGAAGCTTAATTAAGCCGCCCGGACCTCGCCGAGGAAGCGGTCGAACTGGCCGGCGAGGTCGCGCGACTGGGTCGAGAGCTGTTCGGCTGCGCCCAGCACTTCCTTGGCGGCCGCACCGGTGTCGTCGGCGGCGCGCTGCACGCCCGTGATGTTGGTGTTGACCTCCTGGGTGCCGCGGGCGGCTTCCTGGACGCTGCGGGAGATCTCCCGAGTGGCCGAGCCCTGCTGCTCGATCGCGGCTGCAATCGCGGTACCGATCTGGTCGATCTCGGCGATGACGTCGGCGACGTTGCGGATCGCGGCCACGGTCTCGTCGCTCGCGGTCTGGATCGCGGTGATCTGCTCGGAGATCTCGGTGGTGGCCTTGGCGGTCTGGCCGGCCAGCGATTTCACCTCGGAGGCGACGACGGCGAAGCCGCGGCCGGCATCGCCGGCGCGGGCGGCTTCGATCGTGGCATTGAGCGCGAGGAGATTGGTCTGCTCGGCGATGCTCTGGATCAGCGTCACGACGTCACCGATCTTCTGCGCGCCCTCGGCAAGGGCGCGGGCGGTATCGCCGGTGCGGCGGGCGTTGTCGACGGCGCGGGCCGCGATCTCGGTTGACTGCGCGACCTGACGGCCGATCTCGCTGATCGAGGAGGTCAGCTCTTCGGTCGCGCTGGCGACGGTCTGCACGTTGGTCGAGGTCTGCTGCGAGGCAGCAGCGACGACCGCGGCCTGGCTGTTGGTCTGGGACGCGGTCGAGGTCATCGACTGCGCGGTGCTCTCCATGGTGGAGGAGGCGCGGGAGAGGCCGCCGACGAGCTCGGTGACCTTGGCTTCGAACGAACGGGTGAGCCTGTCCAGCGACTGGGCGCGGCGCATCTTGCCGTCGTTCTCGGCCTGCTTCTCGGCGGCGAGCCGGTCGGCGCGGATCATGTTGTCCTTGAACACCTGGACGGCCGAGGCCATCGCGCCGATTTCGTCGGAGCGCGCGGCGCCGGGGATCTCTTCGGCGACGTTGCCGTCGGCAAGGCTCGACATCCGGTTGGTCAGGCTGACGATCGGGGCGCAGACGCGGCGGCGGACCATCACGATGAGGCCGGCGCTGGCGATCAGCACGGCCAGCAGGCCGACGAGCGCGATGATGAAGCTGGTGCGAGCGGCAGACGACGCGCCGGCGAGGATCTGCTCGGCGTTGTCATAGAGCGCGTCGCGGACGCCGATGATGGAGCCCAGGCCCTTCTGCGATGCCGCATAATAGGTTTCGACGTCGTGCTCGTACTTGCCGCTGACGGCGCCTTCCTTGACCAGCTTGAGCTCGGCACCGAATTCCTCGACGTAGCGCGCGTTCATGGTATCGAGCGCCGCGCCGACATTGGCCGGGGTCGCGGGATTGCCGCGCAGCTCCATCAGCGACATCACGATCTGATCGCTGCGGCCCTGCATGCGGGCGACGTCGGCATTCTCTGCGACGGTGCCGACCTTCTTGCCGCCGACGAGGTTCTTGTGCACGCTTGCATTGAGGCCGCCGATGTCGCGCAGCGTCATGGCGATGTTGGCGTAGTTGGACTGGCGGTAGGCGTCGCCGTTGAGGATCGCCATGCGGCGGACCTGCTCGTTGAGCAGCGCAGTGACGCCGGCGTTGAGCACGGCATTGTCGGCGACGATCTTCCTCGCGGCATCCTTGCGAGCTTCCGCGGGACCTGCGATCGCCTTGTCGATGGCTTCGCGCAGCGCGGTGAACTTCGAATTGATGGTGTCGATGTTGCCGCCGATGGTGTTGCCGTCGTCGAGCGAGCCCGGCAGCTCCTTGCGCAGCGCGTTCATCTTGTCGCGGGCGCCGTCGGTCTGCTTGCGCAGCTTGTCGTGCTCGGCGAGCTGCGCCGGATCGACCGTCGCGGGCCCGTAGAGGATGTTGGTGGCGAAGCCGCGCTCGGGGTTGAGATAGCGCGGGATATCGCTGGCGGCGCGGACGATCGCGAGCCGCTCCTGCGCCTCGGCGATCCTGTCCATGGTCTGGTACTTCGTCACGGCGACGTAGACGGCGAGGCCACCGCCCACGGTCGAGAGCGAGACGATGGCGGTGGTCAGGAGCGTACCGATTTTCATGATCTGTCCGGCAATTGCGCAGTGAGGAGAAAGTTATTCTCTGAAAATTAGGGGGCGCGTCTTAATTGCGGGTTTACGCTGACTGTCGTGATGCGCAGGTCAGCTAGGTCTTTCGATCAAGGGTTGTGAGAATCTCCAGCGTGGCATCGTCGCGCAGGCCGCCGAAATAGCGGGCGAGCGCTTCGCCGAAAACGGGCTCGTCGGAGACCGCGGCGAACAGCGTCATCGATGATCGGAATTTGGCATCGTCGGGCGCGCCGAGAATCGCATTGATGGTCCGTCCCTCGACTGCAAGCACGAGGCGGATGCATTCGATCAGGCGCGGGCCGAGGAGAGGGTGGGCGAGATACGCCTCGGCCTCCGCGCGGGAGCCGATGGCATAACGCCGGGACATGGCGCTGAGGCCGAGGCCGGCGACCTGCGGGAAGACGAACCACATCCAGTGAGTCTGCTTCCGTCCCTCCGCCAATTCGCCCTGGATGGCGCGAAAAACCGGATTTTGGGCGCTGACGAAGCGCTTGAGATCGAAAGGATCGGTCATTGGATACCTCTGACGGGCTTTCCGGCCGCGATTATGCCTAACTTTTGGCTCCCAATGTGGTAGCTGGTATAGAGTCTCCGGGCGGGGGTTGGGCCCCCCGGGGGTCGATTTGGGGATCTGATGGTTTCCGACCGCGCACGCGCCGAGAGGCTGTTGTCGCGCCGCCGTATCGGGCGAGCGGAGACGATATTGCTGTCTTTGGGGGCCATCGCTCTGGCCCTGGGCGCTGCTGCGTGGGTGGCCGACATCGGCGACTCGACGCCGCTCGTCACCGCCGCGCTGCCGCCGGCCAACAGTTCTTCGTTCAACGATCGGTTCGCGTCGGCCTCGGGCAATCCGTCCGTGCGCGAGCTTGGCCTGCGGACGTTCGAACGCTCGGCGCTGAATGCGGTCCAGCTCAAGCTGCGCGACGCCAAGGCGATGCTGGCCCAGAAACTCCAGAGCGACGAGTGGCGTTCGACCTTGACCGATGACGACCGTACCCCGGTCGACGAGAGGAGCCCCACCTCGCAACGTGCCGACGCCGTTCCGATGCCGCGCTCGCGGCCGGTGCAGGCGGACTTCTCGGCCCAGATCGCGTCCAGCCAGGCCTATGCCGACATCAATCCCAAGGTCGACAATCGCAATTTCTTCGAAAAATTCACCGACAAGATCAGGCTGGCGTCGCTGACACCTGGCGACGGTCTGCTCGGCAGGGGACCCGATCTCGCCGCGCTCGGCTATGACTCGCGCACGGCGGTCTACGACATCACGGCCAAGGCTCTCTACCTGCCGAGCGGCGTCGCGCTGGAAGCCCATTCCGGCATGGGCGCGTTGATGGACGATCCTGATCACGTCGACCAGCGCATGGTCGGTGCGACCCCGCCTGCCACCTACGACCTGAAGCCGCGCGAAAAGCTGTTCCACGGCGTTCGGGCGCTGCGATTGACGCCGACCGACGGCACCAGTGCGCTTGGCCGCGTCGGCCTGCTGACGCACACTTACATGCTCGGGCCGCGCGGCGATTCCAACGGCTGCGTCTCGATCAAGGACTACGACCGGTTCATGAAGGCCTACGACAATGGCGAGTTCAATCGCCTGGTCGTGGTGCGGAGCCTGAGCGGTGCGACAACCGTGGCACAGCGCGCCAACACCGATTCCTGATCGTTGATATCCGACATCTGCCTGCCGCGGCGGGGCTGCCGTTGTCCCTTCGTTAAGCCGTCATCGTCCAGAAGCAGCCCATGAGTGATCCCCAGAACTCCGAGACCCCGCTGCGTACGACGTTCAAGATCAAGCTGAACGGCGACACGCTGGCGATCGCGACCGTCGGCCAAGCCTATCAGTTCCTCACCAACTTCAAGTCGGTCGAGTGGATGGAATTCCGCTCCCTGCACGAGGACGCCGTCGCGGCGCTCGAAGGCGCCGCGGGTAACGCCATGCTGGCGGTGCAGGCGACCAACGCCGTGCGCGCGCTGTTCGTGAGCGCCAAGCTGCTCTGAGAGCGCCTCGTCGTCTCGTCGCCCGGATGGAGCGAAAGCGTCATCCGGGACGGCTTATTGGCGAGGCACGGAGCCCGGATTTCGCTCCGCTCCATCCGGGCTACGGGTCTGCGCTCGGTGCAGGCGACAGGCCCATCCGAGGCTGCTTGAACTTCGCTATCGGAACGGGCAAACGATCCGCGAAGATCGTCGCCAGAAGTCCATATGTTTGAAACTTACTTTAAGGGAGAGACCTCATGAAACGCCGTACATTCCTCAAGGGCGGCGCGGTTGCCGGCGCGACGACCCTGGTTGCCGCACCTGCGATCGCCCAGTCGGCGCCCGAGATCAAATGGCGCCTGACCTCGAGCTTCCCGAAGTCGCTCGACACCATCTATGGCACGGCGCAGACGTTTGCGAAATACGTTGCGGAAGCCACCGACAACAAATTCCAGATCCAGACTTTTGCAGCCGGCGAACTCGTCCCCGGCTTGCAGGCGCTCGACGCCGTCAGCGTCAACACCGTCGAGATGGCGCAGACGCCGCTCTATTTCTACATCGGCAAGGAGCCGGCGCTGGCCTACGCCACCGGCGCGCCGTTCGGCATGAACCACCGCCACCAGGAGTCCTGGTGGTATTTCGGCGGCGGTGCCGACCTCACCAACGAAGCGCTGAAGCCGTTCAAAACCCATGCCATCCTCTGCGGCAACTCCGGCACCCAGATGGGCGGCTGGTTCCGCAAGGAGATCAAGACCGTCGACGACCTCAAGGGCCTCAAATTCCGCATCGCCGGCATGGGCGGCCATGTGCTGGCCAAACTCGGCGTCGTGCCGCAGCAGCTCGCCGGTGGCGACATCTACGCGGCGCTGGAGAAGGGCTCGCTCGACGCGGTCGAGTTCGTCGGTCCCTATGACGACGAGAAGCTCGGCTTCCAGAAGGTCGCGAAGTACTACTACTTCCCGGGCTGGTGGGAAGGCGGCGCCATGCTGCACATGATCGTCAACGACGAGAAATGGGCCAGCCTGCCGAAGCACTATCAGGCGATCGTCAACCAGGCTGCGTCCGCGGCCGGCGCCTGGATGCTCGAAAAGTACGACAGCGTGAACCCGGCGGCGCTGAAGCGGCTGATCGCCAACGGCGCGGAGCTGAAGGCATTCCCGCAGCCGGTGATGGAAGCCTGCTACAACGCGACCCAGGAGCATCTGAACGAGCTCGCGTCCAAGAGCGACCTGTTCAAGCGCACCAAGGAAAGCCACGACGCGTATCAAAAGGAACTGCTGTTCTATACGCAGATCGCGGAAAATTTCTACGACAACTATCTGCTCAGCAAGATGCGCAACAAGACGTAAGCGCAGGCAACGGGTGTGTGAAAAGGCACGCCTGGATCTATCACCGTCATCCTGAGGTGCTCGTCCTGCAAAGCAGGACGAGCCTCGAAGGACGGCGGCCCGGATGTCGCGGGGGCCGTGCATCCTTCGAGGCTTGGCCCGCGACGCTTCGCATCGCGGGCCGCGCACCTCAGGATGACGGGTCCACCCTTGTCACGCTACGGACCCAACCCCAGCTTCGCGTAAATCCGCCGCGCATAGACGCCGAACGCATCGGTCGTCTTGAGCGGCAAATCGCGCGGGAAGGGCAGGTCGATCGGAAAGTAGTCGGCCATTTTCGCAGGCCCCGCGGTCAGCACGGCGCAATGCGAGGACAGGAACACCGCTTCCTGGATCGAGTGCGTGACGAAGATGATGGTCTTGCCGCTCTCGCGCCAGATCCGCAGCATCTCCAGGTTCATCTGTTCGCGCGTCAGCGCATCCAGCGCGCCGAACGGCTCGTCCATCAGGATCAGTTTCGGATCGTGAATGAAGGCACGCGCGATCGCGGTGCGCTGCTGCATGCCGCCGGAGAGCTCTCGCGGATATTTCTGTTCAAAGCCTGAGAGGCCGACGAGGTTGAGCAGGTCGCGTGCCCGCTCGCGCGCGGCCTTCATCGGCATTCCCACGATCTCGGCCGGCAGCAGCACGTTATCAAGGACGGTGCGCCATTTCAGCAGAAGGGCTTGCTGGAACACCATGCCGATGTCGCGCGTCGGATCGAAGGGGCTTTTGTCGTTGCCGATCTTCACCGTGCCGCCGTCGGCGCCGTGCAGGCCGGCCAGGATCTTCATCACCGTGGTCTTGCCGCAGCCGGACGGGCCGACCAGCGCGACCAGCTCGCCTTCCTGCACGTCCATCGTGACGTCGGACACGGCGAGGAATTCAGCGCCGCCGCTGCGGTAGACCTTCCTGACGCCTTGCAGGCTGATGAAGAGGGGCGAACTCATGCGAGCCATTTGCTCAGATTGTCGGCCACGAATGCATCGTCGCTGAGGTCGGCGTGCTCGCGCGTGACGCGGTCGATCTCGTCCTTCTGGCCGGGGCTGAGGCCCTCGTTCGGATCGAGGCACCACAGGCCTTTCATCAGGCCCTGGCGGCGCAGGATCTCGTGGCAGCCGGCGATGCAGCCGTGGAAATTGTTGGCGACGTCGAAGAAGGCGCTGTTGCAATCGGTGACGCGGGCATCGAGCGCGAGCAGGTCGGCGGGGACGCTGTCCTTGTGCCGCGCCGCCTTGCAGCGCTCGAACTGCTCGATGGCGCTCGCAGTCCACACCGACCAGTGGCCGAGCAGGCCGCCCTTGAAATAGGTGCGCGTGGTGACGCCCTTGTCGCGCAAATCGAACGGCAGCATCAGGTCGAGCAGGATGTGGTCGTCATTGCCGGTGTAGAGCGCAACGCGGTCGAGTCCGCCGGCGGCGGCGACGCCGCGCAACACATCGAGCGTTCGGTAGCGGTTGAAGGGGGCGATCTTGATCGCGATGACGTTGTCGATCGAGGCAAAGCGCTGCCAGAACCGGCTCGACAGGATGACGCCGCCCACCGCCGGCTGGAGATAGAAGCCGACCAGCGGGATTTCGGCGGCGACCGCCGTGCAATGCGCGATGATCTCGTCTTCGGAAGCGCTCTTCATCGCGGCAAGGCTGAGGAGACCTGCGTGATAGCCGATGCCGCGCGCCGTACGCGCTTCAGCAATTGCCTGTGCGGTCGGGCCGGCGAGGCCGGCGACCATCGCCAGCGGGCGCCTGGTCCAGCTGGCAGCGGTCTCGGCGGCAAGCTCGAGCACGGGGCGGTAGAGGCCGACGTCGCGGATCGCAAATTGCGTGGTGTGGACGCCGACGGCAAGGCCGCCCGAGCCCGCGTCGACATAGTAGCGCGTCAGCGCGCGCTGATGTTGTTTGTCGAGCTGGCGGTCAGCGGTGAGTGCCAGCGGATGGGCCGGCATCACGGTGCCGTCGGCGATCAGCTTGCGGACGTCGGAATTGATCTGGCTGTGGTGCATGATGTCCTATCCGAATTCGGGGCCGACGACGGCGAAGGGCATTTCCTCGCCCGTGGAGGTGGCGGGGCCGAACCGCATCCGCTGGAACGGCCGTTCGACGGTCCAGCCGGACGCGGTCAATCCCTCCAGGAACGCGCCTTGCGAGGCGATGGCGTCCAGCAGCAGCGGCCGGTCTTCCGATTGCGCGATCGCGTTGACGAGCGTCAGCGCGGCGGCGGCATGGTCGGCGAACAGTGGGCCGATATGGCGCGCGGTGCGGCCGTCGCGCACCAGCGCGATGGCGCCGCTGGCGGAGACGATGCGCGAGCCCGGGCGCTGTGCGAAGGCGGTGAGGAGCGCGGTGCGGTCGAGGCCGGTGGCGCGGCGATCGCGCGCGCGAAGGCTATCGAGTGCTGCGACGGAAGCCTGCCCGGACGTGCGGCCCGGCTTCACCAGCTTCAGCCGGCGCAGTTGCAGCGTCGGCGTGAAGCCGAGCGGGCCATAGACGGCGGCGCCGTCAGGCGTGGCGTCGAGCCAGCTGGTCAGGCCGTTCTTGCGCGCGGTTTCGAGGCACTCATCGACCAGGCGCGTGGCAAGGCCGCGGCGGCGATGCGTGGCCGACACCAGCACCATGCTGATCCAGGCGTTGTTGCCGGAATAGGGGAGCAGCGCCGCAGTGGCGATCAGCCGGAGGCCGTCGCGAATCCCGAACACGATGCCGTCGTGCAGGAAGATGCGCCAGTCCTCTTCGGTCTGGTTCCAGTGTGCCTCGGTCGAGAGCGCGAGCCCGGGGATCGCGTCCTCGACGCCGAGCTTGATGACGGGCAGGCCGTCAGTAGCGTCCATCGCGCACCTCGTATTTGGTGGGCTTGCCGAGGCTCGGCATGGAGCGGGAGACCCAGTCCGCGGTCCAGGCGATCAGCTGTTCGGTGTCGACGACCGGAAGGCCGAACAGCTCGACCGCCTTCGACGTGTCGGTCAGCCACGCCGTCGGCTGTTCTTCGCCTGTCAGCACCGGTGCACGGCCGAAGCGGGCGCCGAATTTCGCGGCGAGATCGCGCACGGAGAGAATCTCGTGGCCGCTGACATTGATGGGCGAGGTCGGCGCGGTGCAATGGGCGAGGCACCGCAGTGCCTGCGCGGAGGCATCGCCCTGCCAGATGAAATTGACGTGGCCGAGGCTGACGTCGATCGGCGTGCCGTTGAGCACCTTCGTGGCGATGTCGTGCAGCACGCCGTAGCGCATGTCGATCGCGTAGTTGAGGCGGAACAGCCGGCCGGGTGTCTCGAACCTGCGCGAGAAATACTCGAACATGCGCTCGCGGCCGACGCAGGACTGGGCGTATTCGCCGGGCGGGTTCGGCGCCATCTCCTCGGTCGAACCTTTGCCCTCCACCGGCACGAACGGATAGATGCAGCCGGTCGAGAACGCCACGATCCGCGACGACGGGAAGGCCTGCGCGACCAGCGCCGGGACATGCGCATTCATGGCCCAGGTCAATGACAAGTCACCCTCGGCGCCGAACTTGCGGCCGGCCATGAAGATGATGTTCGGCGCCTTCGGCAGCGAGCGGATCGCGGCCTCGTCCATCAGGTCGCAATTGATGGTTTCGATGCCGCGTGCTTGCAGCCATTCCTTCACGCCGGCCTCGCTGAAGCGGGCGACGCCGATGACGCGACGGTCGGGCGCGGCGGCCTTGGCGAGGCCCGCCAGCGTCGGGCCCATCTTGCCGCCGACGCCGAGGATCATGATGTCGCCCGCGACCTTCTTGATGTCGTCGATCAGCGCCTGGGTCGGCCGGCACAGGAGATCGTCGAGCGCCGCGATGTCGGGGATGGTCTTCGGCAGGGTTTCGCGGGTGAGCAGCATGGATCGTTCCTTGGTCGTTTAACCTTGCCTGTCGTCACCGACCACGAACATGCGTTCGAGGACGAGGACCAGGCCGTAGAGAGCGACGCCGAGCAAGGTGAGCAGCACGACCGCCATCACCATCGCGGGCGTGTCGAGCGAGGACTGCACCTGGATCATGAGGTAGCCGAGCCCGCGCTCGGAGGCGATGAACTCGCCGACGATGGCGCCGGCGACCGCGAGGATGGCGCCG
>Ga0065165_1000779_pt1 | contig 42728 bp, 44 predicted proteins | sample AraplaMF_Cvi_mMF_FD_63813 | JGI IMG/M metagenome (GOLD analysis project Ga0065165, IMG submission 63813) | Arabidopsis root microbial communities from the University of North Carolina, USA - plate scrape MF_Cvi_mMF (version 2) (version 3) | ecosystem: Host-associated > Plants > Roots >... | reverse complement strand
CGACGCCGGCGTCGATCAGGTGATCTTCATGCAGCAGGCCGGCCGCAACCGGCACCCGCACATCGTGGAGTCCCTCGAACTCTTCGCCGCGGAGGTCATGCCGGTCTTCAAGGCCGAGACCGCCGAGCGCGAGGCCAGGAAGGCCGCCGAGCTCGCGCCCTTCATCGAGGCCGCCATGGCCCGCAAGCGCTGGATGAAGCCCCTGGAGGACCACGAGATCCCGGTGGTCCCGGCCTCCCGCGCCAAGGCGCAGATCAACGAGGGCGCGCGGTAGGGGCGGGCTCGGGTTCGCGACGGCGCACCAGGCGGATCAGCGCCGCGAGGCCGTCCGAGATGCGCTCGGCCAGCCAGTTGACGGGGTTCTCGCCGGGGCGCTTGCGGCTGAGCGCGAAGGTCGAGACGCAGGCGGCGGCGAAGATCGCGAACGGCAAGCCCTGGGTCGGGAGCGCCCAGGCGCGGCCGGACGCCACCAGCCCCTGCCCGAAGATCAACGACGCCTGGAAGCCGAAGAGCAGCACGCCCGCGATGGCGATGGCCGGGCTCGATCCGGCGCGCTTGGCCGTCAGCGCGAAGGGCACGGCCTGCAGGGGCATGAACGGCAGGGCCAGCGCGCGGGCGAGCCGCGAATAGAGCTCGGCCAGCACGGTCTGGCGAAGCTGGGCCGGGACCTTGTCGTCCAGGCCCCTGCGGCCGAGCTCGACCAGGGTCAGTTCGTTCTCCTCCCCGCCCCGCGCCCGCAGCAGCTTGGCGGCGGGGACGAGCGGCAGGCGGATGGTCAGCAGGTCGAAGGTGAGCAGCCGCCCCGAGGCGTTGGGCGACTTGGTGTAGGCTTGGCCGCGCACCAGCTGGAGGGTGATGCTGCGCTTGTCGCGGTCCTTGTGCAGTTCGGCGTACTGGGCGGTGAACACGTCCTCGCGGCCGCCGGGCGAGACCCGGCGGATGAAGACGCGGGTGAGCTGGTGGCCGGTCTGGTCCACGGCGTCGGCGGTGAGGATCAGGTCGGCGTTGGGCGACAGCACCGCCCGCGGCTTCACCTCGCCGCTCCAGCCGGCGTTGCGGGCGGCGTGCATCACCGCGCGGTAGCCGTAGCGGGTGTAGGGCTGGATGAAGCCGTAGAGCAGCACGCTCAGCATCGCGAACACCAGGCCCAGCGCCACCAGCGGCGCGGTGATCCGGCCCAGCGAGACGCCGCCGGCCAGCAGGGCGTCGATCTCGGAACTGTTGTTCAGGCGGTTCACGGCCACGAACAGCCCGATGAAGAACCCGCCCGGCAGCACCAGGCCCGCGTAGTGCGGCACGAGGTTCACGGCCAGCTGGACCAGGAAGTCGAAGCCCCGGTCGGTCTGGGCCAGCAGCTGGAGCGAACGCAGCAGCCGCTCCAGCAGGAAGACAACCATGGTGCTCCCGAGCACGGCGGCCATCGGGGCCAGCGCGCAACGGAGCAGGTAGCGGTCGATCCTGCGCAGGCGATCCTCGTCAGCGGGCTTGGGTCAGCAGGGCGTCCAGCCGTTCGGCGACCCGGCGCGTCCGCGCCCAGGCCCGGCGCGGCGGCCCCTGTTCGCCGGCGGCCCAGGCCGCGGCGGCTTCCTGATAAACGTCGGCGACGGCCTGCAGGATCTCGGGCCAGCGATAGGCGGCGCTCCGGGCCAGCGCCTCGCGCTGCAGGCGCGCGCGCTCGGCGGGATCGTCCCCCAGCCTGCGAAGGGCGGCGGCGTAGGCGGATGGGTCGCCCGGTGCGCACAGCAGGCCGCTCACCTCGGGCTGGAGGAGGGCGCGGCTGTTGGGGACGTCGGCGCAGACCATCGCCAGGCCCGAGGCCATCGCCTCCAGGTTCACGTTGCCGAACGTCTCGGTGTCGCTGGGATTGAAGAAGACGTCGCCGCTGGCCAGCGCGGTGGCCAGTTCGTCGCCCGTGAGGAAGCCGGTGAAGACCGCGCGGGGCAGCCGCTCGGCGAACCAGCCGCGCGCCGGGCCGTCGCCGATCACCAGCACCTGTGCCGGGCCCCGGGCCCGCTCGAGCCACCGGATGGTGTCGGCGAAGACGGCGAGGCCCTTCTCCGGAACGATCCGGCCCATGAAGACGATGACCGGCCGGTCGTCGGTCAGGCCGTGCCGCCGGCGCCAGGCGTCGCTGCGGCGGCCCGGGTGGAAGAGCTGGGGATCGACGCCCCGCGCCCACATCCGCACCCGGGCGGGCAGCGCCTCGACCCGCAGCTCGTCGGCGATGGCCTCGGTGGGCGCCAGCACGTAGTCGCAGGCGCGGTAGAAGTTCCACAGCCGGCGGCGCAGGAACGGCCGCAGCCAGCCCAGGGCGTAGTAGTCGAGGTAGGCGTCGAACAGGGTGTGGACGCTGGACACCACCGGGACGCCCAGGTTCCGCGCCAGCTTCAGGGCGCCCAGGCCCAGCAGGTCTGGGGCCGACAGGTGGACGATGTCGGGCCGGAAGGCCTGGACGTCCTGGCGGATGGCCGAGGGCAGGCCCAGCGCCAGCCGGTAGTCGGGCCGCGACGGGAAGGCGACCGAGGGCACCGAGATCAGCTCGCCCACCGGCGGGAAGGCCGGCTGGTCGGTGGTCGGCGAATAGACCCGCACCTGGGCGCCGGCCACGCGCTGGAGGTGGTCCACCAGCCGGTTGAGCGAGCGGCTCGCGCCGTCGAGCGTGTAGTTGTAGTTCCCCGAGAACAGCGCCACGCGCAGCGGCCGTCCGGCGCCGGGTGGGAAGTTGAAGCCGTCGGCCATAGGCGATCCCTGCAAGCGCGCCCGCGCGGGCGCATCCCTCGTTCTGACGCCGCACGTGCCCCATCACCTGCGGAGATTCTGTGACAGTGGCGCCACTGTTATGCGGACCGTTGACGGCCTGTGCGGTCACGCTCAGACACGCCGCAGGCCCGGGGCCATGACCGCCGCCGGGGGCCCGCCGGATGAACCCATGCGCGTCGTAGAGGTTGCCGAGTTCTATTCGCCGACCGGGGGCGGCGTGCGCAGCTATGTCGACCGCAAGTTCGCCGCCGCGGCCATGGCGGGGCACGAGCTGTTCGTGATCGCGCCCGGCCCGCGCGACGCGTTCGAGCCCCGAGAGGCAGGCGGCGTGGTGTGGCTGAAGTCGCCGCGGCTCCCGTTCGACGCGAACTACTGCATGTTCTGGGACGCGGCCCCGGTGCACGCGCGCCTCGACGAGTTGAAGCCGGACCTCGTGGAGGCCTCCTCGCCCTGGCGCGGCGCATGGATCGTCGCCGACTGGCCCACGCCGACGCCGCGCGCGATGTTCGTCCATGCCGAGCCCGTGGCGGTCTATCCGCAGCGGTGGCTGGCGGGCCTGGCCAGCCGCGACCGGATCGACCGGCTGTTCGGCGGCTATTGGAGCTATCTGCGCCGCCTCGCGCGCCGCTTCGAGACGGTGGCGGCCGGCGCCTGGCTGGGCGCGCGGCTGCGCGGGCAGGGGGTCGAGCCGGTGGCCGAGGTGGACCTGGGCGTGGACCGGACGGCCTTCTCGCCCGCCTTGCGCGACGAGGCGCTGCGCGCACGCCTGCTCGCCGCCTGCGGCCTCCCGCGCGAGGGCCGGCTGCTGCTGGGCGTGGGCCGCTTCCATGCGCAGAAGCGGTGGCCGATGGTGATCGAGGCCGTGGCGGCCGCCCGGCGCGATCTACCCCTCGGCCTGGTGATCGTGGGCGACGGGATGGATCGGGTCCGCGTCGGGCGCGCGGCGGCCGGCAAGCCCTTCGTCCACCTGCACGGCGCGATCCGCGAGCGCGCGCCGCTTGCGGCCCTGATGGCCAGCGGCGACGCGCTGGTCCACGGCTGCGAGTCCGAGACGTTCGGCCTGGTCACCGGCGAGGCGCTCGCCTCGGGCCTGCCGCTGGTGGCGCCCGACTGGGGCGGCAGCGCGGCCCAGGCGGACCCGGCGGTCTCCGAGGTCTACCGCGCGGCCGACGCCTCGGCGATGGCCGCCGCGATCCGCCGCCTCTTCGCCCGCGACCCGGCCGTCCTGCGGGCGGCGAGCCTGCGCATCGCCGGCGAGGTCCGCACCGACAGCCAGCATTACGACGGCCTCTTCGCCCACTATGCCCAGGTGGCGGCGAAGGGGCGCGCCCGGTGATGGCGGAGCCCTCCGAGCCGCCGCCCCTCCGCAAGGGCCCGGCGGCCTGGTCGCTCGTGCTGGGCGGCCTGGTGTCGGCGGGCCTGCTCGCCGCCATCGGGGTCCAGCTCGGGCGCACATCGCCGGCGGCGCTCGCGATGCTGGCGGGCCTGCCGGCGGCGGCCTTCGCCAGCTTTGCCCTGCTGTACTTCGTCCAGCCGGCGGCCGACCTCGTTATCTATCGCCGCGTCTGGGGCCTGCCGCTCTCGGGCCTCGGCGCCCTGCTGCGCAAGACCGCCATCAACGAGGCGGTGCTGGGCTATGGCGGCGAGCTCTACCTCTACCTCTGGGCGCGGCGGCGGGCAGGCCTGACCTCCGCGCCGTTCGCCGCCATCAAGGACGTGAACATCCTGTCCTCGATGGTGGGCTTCGCCGGCACGCTGGCGGCCCTCGTCCTGGCTGCGGCCTGGGCCGACAACCCCGAGCTGGTCCGCCTGCTGCGGCCGGTGCAGTGGCCGGCGATCGGCATGACGGCGGTGGCGCTGGTCGTGCTGGTGTTCGCCCGGCGGGTGTTCTCGCTCCGGCGGCGCGACCTAGCCTTCGTGGCGGCGGTCCACGCCGCGCGCCTGGCCGCGTACTGCGGGCTGACCGTCCTCACCTGGGCGCTCGCCTTGCCGGAGGTCGCTCCGGACGTCTGGGCGGTCCTGCTGGCGGTGACCCTGGTCGGCGCCCGCATCCCGTTCCTGACCAACAAGACCCTGGTGGTGGGCAATGTCGTCCTGCTGCTGCTGGGTCCGGGTTCGTCGTTCGCCGTGCTGCTGGCCGGCATGGCCGTCGCCACGCTGCTGACCCACCTCGTGGTGATCGCGGGCCTCGGCGCCCAAGACCTTTGGCGCGCTCTACGCGGGCGGCCGCAAGGTCACGGATGACGACATAGAAAGGCCCCGGCCGAGGCGTGACGACCTCGGGCCGGGGCCATATGTTCGTTGCGTGTGCGGGACTGGAGAAACCAGCACACGCCCCCCACGCGGCCCGAGCCGGCCGCGATCGACAGGCCACGTTAACATCCTTGGCCATTTCGACCAAATCGGAACGGTGAAGCATCCGCGCGAAGGCGGAGAGGCGCGGCCCCGGCGCTCTCCCGCCAGGGCCGCGCTCAGTCCCGGGCGGCGCGACCTTGGGCTCGGAACGCGCGCTGCCTTCGACTGCTGCGCCGGTCCCCCGGCGCAATTTCCTGACTGCCGGCGTCTCCAGATCGCCGTAGGTCGACGCTGAGACGTTGCGGCCTGGAGCGATCCCTAGGTCGCCCTGAAAAAATTTTGGATGGACCGCTACATCGCGGCCGAGAAGGTCACCCCGACGGTCACCGGCCGCTGCGGCGTCACCTGGCGGCCCTGGCCCATGCTGAAGGGGTTCCCGAAGGCGAAGGTGTCGCTGAACGAGTCCAGCGGGTTCAGCACATAGACCTGCAGCCCCACAGGAAGGCCCTCCACGCGTCCCAGCACCTCGGCCGACAGCCGGGTCCGTGCGTAGCCGCCCATCTTCGGCTGCGTCGCGTCGAAGGTGACGCGCGACTTGCCCACGTAGGTGGCCTGGCCCACGAGGCGCAGCGTCCAGTCGCCCGGCAGGTCGCGCTGGTAGCTCACGATGGCGCCGCCCGAGACGGCCGGCGCGCCGGGCAGGCCGTTGACCAGGCTGGGCCGGAAATTGGGGTTCACACCCGAGGTCCGGGTGCTGGACAGCCGGCCGTTCAGCTGGGCCGAAAGGCCGCCCTCGGTTCGAAACGCGAGCTCGGCTTCGAGGCCCAGGACCCGGGCGTCGCCGGCGTTGGTGGTGTAGGCGATGCCCGAGCCGCGGAACTGGTCGGTCTGGATGTCGTCCCAGACCGCGTAGAACACCGCGGAATTGAGCGAGAGCCGGTTGGACAGGGCCGAGAGCTTCACGCCGGTCTCGTAGTTCACCAGGCGATCGGGCGAGAACGTCTCGAGCTCCGGCAGCAGCCGCACGGCGCCGCCCGTGTTCACCCCGCCCGGGCGGTAGCCCTCGGACACCACCGCATAGGCCAGGTCCCCCGGCGCGAACTCCCATTGGACCGAAAGCTTGGGCGAGAAGCCGGAGAAGCGCGTGTCCTGCCGCAGCGTGCGGGGGCCGAACTTTTCCGACACCGAGGCCGACCGCGTCTTGGTCTCGATGGTGAAGACGCGGCCGCCGAGCGCCACCGTCCAGCCGGGAACGACCTCGTAGGACGCCTCGCCATAGGCGGCCGCCTCGCGCAGGTCGTCGTTGTGGTCGTCGCCGTAGACGTGGACCAGCGGGGCCAGGAACGGCGTCTGCGCCAGGAATTCCGTCACCGTCTCGACGGTCGTGGATGAGCCGTAGACGCCGGCCAGCCATTCGAACCGGCCTGCGCCGCGCGACGTCAGGAACAGGTCCTGCACGATCAGGTTCGTTCGCGTGCGTTCCGAATAGACCCCTTTGTCGGCGTAGGCCGTGTAGAGGTAGGCCTTGGGCGTGGAGTCGTAGACGCTGCCGTACCGGTGGCGGACGTAGCCGGTCGAGGAGGTGAGCTCGCCCCAGCCCCAGGCGCGCCGGATCGTCGCCGTCGCCAGCTCGATGTCGTTCACGTGCGGCTCGGGCGTCCGCACCGCCCGCTTCAGCCCCATGCTGGGCGAGGTGTAGTGCGTGTCGTCCGAGCGCAGGTGCTGGCCGGCGACCGTCACGCTGGCCGACCAGGCGTCGGTCGGCTCGAAGGTGGCGATCAGGCGCGCGCCCTGCCGCTCGGTGCGGTCGACGTTGGCGCGGTTCTGCAGGATGTCGTCCAGGTAGCCGCCCTGGACCTCCTGGTAGGCCGACAGCCGCACGCCCAGCATGTCGGTGAAGATCGGGACGTTGACGTAGCCCTCGACCGAGTGGCTGGCCGCGCCGCCCTTGGTGATCGCGCCCGAGGCGCGGACCTCGGCGGTCATCTGCTGCAGGTCGGGCTTGCGGGTGACGATGCGGTAGACACCGCTCATGGAACCGGCGCCGAACAGGGCGCCCTGCGGCCCGCGCGCCACCTCGACCCGCTCGACGTCCACCAGCCGCAGGTCGGGATCGGGGGCGTTGTAGTTGACCGGAATGTCGTCGAGGTAGGTGGCGACGGTCGAGCGTGTCCGGCCGGAATAGGCGCCGTCCGAAAGCCCGCGCAGCATCAGCTTGTTGCGGCCGGGACCCAGGTTGGTCGCCAGCACGCCGGCGAACTGGCTGGCCGCCTCGCCGGCGTCGGCCGCGCCGGTGGCCTGCACGCTGCCGCGCGGGATCGCCGTCACGGCGACCGCGAGCTCCCGCGGGTTGCGGACGCGCTTGGTGGCGGTGACCAGGAGCTCCGAAACGGTCACCGGCGGCGACAGCTGCGGCGCGCTGGCCTTGGCGCGGGGCGAAATCTCGACGGCGCCGGGTGCGATCATTCGCCACGCGCACGGCGCGTCGCTGAGCAGGGCCGGAACGGCCTCCTCGATGGTCATCAGGCCCGAAAGCGGCCGGCTGGCGCCGTTCCCGCAGGCCTCGGCGCCGATCAGGGTGATGTTGGCCTGCTGCGCCAGGTCGAGGAGCGCTTCGGCATAGGGCTGCGGCTTGACGTGAAAGCGGATGCGACTCGACGCCGCCTCGGCGGAATCGCCGACGCCACACGCCGCCGCGATGCCCGCGGCGGCCGCCACAACTGCCCGGCGTCCAAGGATGGTCAGCTTCGCCCCAAAATCCGTTTACTTCCGAAGAAGCAGCAACCCCCGGTCGGAAGGTATCGATCTTACGGGCAGCATCAAGCTCAGGCGCTGAACCACCGCGGCCTGATCGTCCAGCACGATGACGCCGGTCACCGGCATCCGGCCCAGGCTGGGGTCGGAAAGCTCGATCTGGGTCGCGAACTGGCGGTTCACCTCGTCGACCACATCTGCGAGCGGCTCGGCGCGATAGACCAGGCGGCCGACGCGCCAGCCGAGCGCCTCCTGCGGATCGACGACGCGGAGCGTCTCGACGCCGGCGCGGTCCACCTCCAGCCGGCGCCCCGGCGTGAGCAGGAACGAGCGCCCGGAGGAGGCCGTGGCGTGGCTCACCCGCACCTTGCCGCGCGCGACCGTGACCTCCAGCTCGTTCCGGCGGCTGCGCACGTCGAACTGGGTGCCCACCACCCGCACGACGCGGCCCGCGGCTTCGACGGTGAAGGGGCGGTTTTCGTCGTGGGTCACGTCGAAGATCGCCTGGCCCTCGGCCAGCACCACCTGTCGCGCCTTGCGGCCCAGGCTCACCGTCAGGCGGGTCTCGGCGTTCAGGTCCAGCACCGACCCGTCGGCCAGGGTGATCTTGCGCCGCTCGCCCCGCCCGGTGGCGTAGGTCTCGACCATGGGGCCGGCCAGCAGGCCCGGCAACACGGCGACGGCCAGCCCGGCGGCGATGGCCGTGCCGCCGCCCGCGATGAGCCAGCGGCGGGTCGTGGACGCCGGCCGCGGCGCGCGGCGCGCCTGCGCCTCCAGCTCGGCCAGGATGTCGTCGGCGCCGCTCTCGAACTCGTGCCACAGGCCCGCCAGGCGCCGGTAGGCGTCGCCATGGGCCGGCGCGGCGGCCAGCCAGGCGTCGAACTCCAGGCCGTCTGCCTCGCTGACGTCGTCGCGCTGCAGGCGCGCGAGCCAGGCGCTGGCGTCGGCCATCACCTTCTCGTCGATCGTCGCCATGCTGGTCATGCGGCCGCCTGCCCGATCTGCGCAGGTTGCGCCGGGCCGACCATCAGACGTCGCGGCAGGGGCGAAACCCTAGGTGCGTTTAGAAATTGTTGCGCCGTCATGCGCGCAGCCGCTGCGAGAGGTTACGGATGGCGGCCGCGATGTGCTGCTCGACCATCTTCACCGAGACGCCCATGGCCTGGGCCGTCTGCGCCTGGCTGAGCCCTTCCAGCTTATGCAGGCGGAAGGCGCGGCCCATCTGCGGCGGCAGCCCGGCGATCGCCTCGGCCAGCTGGCGCGCGCGCTGCCGCGAGATGATCACCTCGTCCGCCGCGGGCTCCTCGACGACGTCCTCGGCGCCCAGGACGGTGCGCGTCTCGCGCCGCCACTGGCCCTGGCGCTGCGACGCCCGCTGGGCGCTGCGCACATGGTCCACGAGCAGGTTGGCCGCCATCCGGTAGAGCAGGGCGCCCGGCGCCTTGACCTCGGCCTCGCCGGCCTCGACGGCCGCGAGCTTGATATAGAGGTCCTGGACCAGGTCCTCGGCCGTGGCCATGCAGCGCGTGCGGGCGGCGAGGAACAGCACCAGGCTGTCGCGCTTCTCGAAGAACGCGCGGATCAGCGGGCCGTCTTCCGCAGGTCTGTCCGACGGCCCAGCCGGCGCCACGTCTCTTCCCCTTCTGGCCGAACGCTTTCGAGCGATCGCTTCTTGCTTCGGGGCATGGCGAAAGATCGGCCGTTCGCCAAGTCCTTTCCCCAATCTGCACGCCCGTGACGGTGCGACAGTCTTGCGCCGGAGCGGCGCATGCCCAAGAACTCCCGCAAAGGCCAAGCCAGGACGCGAGGAAGACGCCCCATGAAGACCCGCATCACCGAACTCTTCGGCATCGAGCACCCGATCATCCAGGGTGGGATGCACTTCGTGGGCCTGGCCGAGATGGCCGCGGCCGTCTCGAACGCCGGCGGCCTGGGCATCATCACCGGCCTCACCCAGCGCACGCCCGAGCTGCTGGCCAAGGAAATCGCCAAGTGCCGCGCGATGACCGACAAGCCGTTCGGCGTGAACCTCACCTTCCTGCCCTCGATCACCCCGCCGGACTATCCCGGCTACGTGCAGGCGATCATCGACGGCGGCGTGAAGGCGGTGGAGACCGCCGGCAACAATCCGCAGAAGTGGCTGCCGGCGCTCAAGGAGGCCGGGATCAAGGTGATCCACAAGTGCACTTCGGTTCGCCACTCGCTGAAGGCCGAGGCCATCGGCTGCGACGCGGTCAGCGTCGACGGCTTCGAGTGCGGCGGCCACCCGGGCGAGGACGACGTGCCGAACTGGATCCTGCTGCCCCGCGCGGCCGAGGAGTTGAAGATCCCCTTCGTCGCCTCGGGCGGCGTCGCCAACGGCAAGCAACTGGCCGCCGCGCTCTGCCTGGGCGCCGAGGGCGTCAACATGGGCACGCGCTTCATCGCCACGAAGGAAGCGCCCGTCCATGAGAACGTGAAGCAGGCGATCCTGGCCGCCAGCGAGCTCGACACCCGCCTGGTCATGCGCCCGCTGCGCAACACCGAGCGCGTGCTGAACAACGTCGCCGTCGAACGCCTGCTGGAGAAAGAGAAGGCCCTCGGCGCCAACCTCAAGTTCGAGGACATCATCGCCGAAGTGGGCGGGGTCTATCCGCGCATCATGCAGGACGGCGAGATGGACGCCGGCGCCTGGTCGTGCGGCATGGTCGTGGGCCTGATCCACGACATCCCCACCTGCAAGGAGCTGGTCGACGGCGTCATGGCCGAGGCCGAGGCGATCATCAGGAAGCGCCTGCCGGCGTTCGCCTGATCGACCGGCTGACGGGACCCCCACTGTCACCGTCCCGTCGCTTTTCCGCACAGGTTTGAAAGCGCGCGCCATCCGTGGAAGCGGGCGGCGCTCTGCGGACCCAACTCCTTCCTCATTGAAGCCCGGGGCAACCGGGGAAGGAGAAAATCATGAAGTCTCTCACTCTGGCGGCTGTGGCCGCCGCGACCACCTTTGCCGCCGGCGCTGCGTCGGCGCAGGACGCCAACTGGTACGTTCAGGGGAACGCCGGCGCGTCCTTCGAAAGCCGCCTCGACGCTACGCCCGACCGCAAGGGCGACACGGGCTGGGCCGTCAGCGGTGCGGTGGGCCGCGAATTCGGAAACAACCTGCGGGCCGAGGCCGAAGTCGCCTACCTGCAAGGCGACAACAAGGGCGCGACGCCCGGCAAGACCTCGACGGTCGGCGGCTTCGTCAACGGCTACTACGACTTCAACCGAGGCGGCGCCTTCCAGCCGTTCGTCGGCGCGGGCGTAGGCCTGGCCCAGGTGAAGTCGCGCGGCGATGACGACACCGGCTTCGCATACCAGTTCAAGGCGGGCGTCGCCCATCCGTTCAACGACCGCCTGACCGGCGAGATCGCCTACCGGTACCTGGGCGTCACCGACGTGAAGGCCGGCGTGGGCCCGACCCGCTTCGACGGCGACTACCACACCAACGCGGTGACGGTGGGCTTCCGCTACAAGCTCGGCCTCTAACGCGTCCCCCTGCGAAGAGGCCCAGTTCCGGCGCTCCGCCTTCTCCCCCACCCGGGCGGGGCGCCGGACACTTTCGAGAGCGCGCCCGAAGCCTCAGCTTCCGGGCGCGTTTTCGTGTGGGGGCGACCGTCCTTCGCAACCTTTACCTCCCGCCGCTTCGCGGGGGGAGGTAAGGACAGCCCCTACGCCCTCGCGATAGCCAACGTCCCCTGCAGCAATCCCCGCCGATACCCCGACGGCGTGGCCCCGAAGGCGGAGCGGAACGCCGACGACATGTGGGCGTGGCTGGAGAAGCCGTAGCGGGCGGCCAGGGTCGAGAGGTCGTCCTCGGTCTCCTGCAGCGCCAGGCGCACCTCCTCCAGCCGGCGCGACAGCACGAAGCGGTGCGGCGACAGGCCCACAGCGGCCTGGAAGGCGCGGGTGAAGTGGGCGCGGCTCAGGCCCGCCTCAGCCGCCAGTTCGGCCACCTGCAGCGGCCGGTCGAGATTGGCGTCGATGAAGTTGGTCAGCCGGCGCAGCTTGTGCGGCGTCAGCGCCTGGACGCCGGCGGCCAGTTGCGGCGAGGCGGCCACGGCGGCGGCCCGCACCAGCAGGCTCTCGGCCAGGGATTCCACATAGCGCGCGTCGCCGGCGTCCTCATCGCGCAGCACGCGGCGCAGCTCCTGCGCCAGCAGCCGGATGCCCGGGTCGGTGACGCCCTTGGGGACGTCCTCCAGGTCCGAGAGGTCCAGGTCGCGCTCGCCGTCGTAGGCGACCGCCAGCACCTCCATCGGCTCGGGATGGTGGATCTCCAGCGGCGCGCCGGGCTTCAGCAGCGCGAAGGCTCCCGGCCGGCAGCCCTGCTCGGCCAGCTCGCGCGGCGCCTGGAAGCAATAGAGCAGGATCGGCCGGTCGCCTTTGTACGACAGGTCGAAGGACACGGCCGCCTGGTGCCGGACCCTGACGGAGCCGGCGCGGACGGTGAGGACGGGGTGGTCGCCCGGGGCGTCGCGCAACGCAGACACCGACGGGGCGAAGGGGATCACTTCGGCGGGGGACACTTAGGCTGACTCTCTCGCCGCCCTAGATGGGAGCGCAGCCACGGCAAGGCCAGTGGCCCAACGGCCACAGGCTCGGCTAGAAGCGCCCGGACCGCCGATTTCGAAGGACGCCCGACCTGGCCAGCCCCGCTTCCCCTGCCGAAGAGGCCGACGTGATCGTGGTGGGCGCGGGCTCGGCCGGCTGCGTGCTGGCCGACCGGCTGTCGGCCGATCCGAGGCGCCGGGTGCTGGTGCTGGAGGCGGGCGGCAGGGACGACTGGATCTGGTTCCACATCCCCGTCGGCTACCTGTTCTCGATCGGCAATCCGCGCGCCGACTGGATGTTCGAGACCGACCCGATTCCCGGGCTGGCCGGCCGTAGCCTGCGCTATCCGCGCGGCAAGGTGATCGGCGGGTCCTCGGCCATCAACGCCATGATCTACATGCGCGGCCAGGCGGCGGACTACGACGGCTGGCGGCAGATGGGGCTGAGCGGCTGGGGCTGGGACGACGTCCTGCCGCTGTTCCTCGACCAGGAAGACCACATCGCCCCGCCCAACGAGCTGCACCGGCAGGGCGGCGCCTGGCGCGTCGAGCATCCGCGCATGCGCTGGCGGGTGCTGGACGCCTTCGCCGAGGCCGCCGAGATGGCCGGTGTGGCGCGGGTCGCGGACTTCAACACCGGCGACAACGCGGGCAGCGGCTACTTCCAGGTGAATCAGAAGGCCGGCCTGCGCTGGAGCGCCGCGCGGGGCTTCCTGAAGCCGGCGCTGACCCGGCCCAACCTGCGCCTGGAGACCGCCGCGCACGTCGAGCGGCTGCTGATCGAAGGCGGCCGCTGCGTAGGCGTGCGCTGGAGCCGGGGCGGCGAGACCTTCGAGACCCGCGCCCGCGACGGCGTCGTCGTGGCGACCGGCGCGGTGGGCACGCCGCAACTGCTGGAGCTCTCGGGCGTGGGCGACGGGGCGCGACTCCAGGGCCTGAGTGTCGAGACGCAACGCCACCTGCCCGGCGTGGGCGAGAACCTGCAGGACCACCTGCAGATCCGGCCGGTCTACGAGGTCGCCGGCGTTCCGACGATGAACGCCCTCTACAAGTCGTGGTGGCGTCGCCCGCTGATGGCGCTGGAGTACGCCGCGCGCCGCACGGGGCCGATGTCGATGGCGCCGTCGCAGATGGGGGCCTTCGCCCGCTCGTCGCCGGACTATGCGACGCCCAACCTGCAGTTCCACGTCCAGCCGCTGTCGCTGGAGAAGTTCGGCGACCCGCTGCACCCGTTCCCGGCCATCACCATCAGCGTCTGCAACGTGCGCCCCACCAGCCGCGGCGGCATCCACGCGAAGAGCCCCGACAGCCGCGCCGCGCCCTCGATCCAGCCGAACTACCTGGAGACCCCCGACGACCAGCGGGTGGCGGTGGACTCCCTGAAGCTGGTCCGCCGGATCGCGGCCCAGGCGCCGCTGGCCGCCTACGGCGCGCGGGAGCGCCTGCCCAGCGCAGCGGCGATCGCCGACGACGAGATCCTGGCCTCCGCCCGCCAGCTCGGCACCACCATCTTCCATCCGGCCGGCACGGCGAAGATGGGCCTGGCCTCCGATCCGGCCGCCGTGGTCGACGCCCGCCTGCGCGTGCTGGGCGTCGAGGGGCTGCGCATCGCCGACGCCTCGGTGATGCCGGCCATCACCTCGGGCAACACCAACACCCCCACCATGATGATCGCCGAGAAGGCCGCCCGGATGATCATCGAGGACGGGCGGGTCTAGCTGCTGAGGCCTTCTCCCCCTGCGGGAGAAGGTGGCAGCCGGAGGCTGACGGATGAGGGGTCGCGCTGGCCTTTCAGCCGCGATGGCGCGCCAGCGCCGAAAGATTCAAACCACGAAAGACACGAAATACACGAAAGGGTCCGCGTCCACTGGGCTTTCGTATCTTTCGTGTATTTCGTGGTTCCAAATGACTGCGCCTGCGGCGCGCGCGGAGCCGGATAGCGGAGCGCGACCCCTCATCCGGCCGCTTCGCGTCCACCTTCTCCCGCAAGGGGAGAAGGACGCCCTGATCAGAACAGCTCGGCCTCGGGATCGCGGGCCTGGTTGCGCACCCAGCGGCCGGCGACCTTGTTGCCTGAGCAGGGCCCCTTCTGGGTGATGACCACAGCCTCGGCGGTGAAGGCGCCCTCCAGCCGGCAGGCGTCGCGGCCTTCGCCGACCAGTGGGAAGGCTACGCTGGTCGCGCCCGCCGCCACGCGCACCGGCATGCCCTCCTGCGTCGCGCCGCCCGGGGCGTCGGGGCCGTCGAGCTGGTAGGCCAGGTCCAGCCCTCCGGGGACCACCTTGATCCGCAGCATGTCGCGGCCGCGCTCGTACATCCCGCCCAGCCGCCAGGCCGGGTCGCGCAGCACGGCGATCCGGTCGCGGTAGACGCCGCGCAGGCAGTCCAGCCGCGTCTCGTCGTCGACGCAGAGGATGCCGCCCTGGCCCTTGTCGGGCGGCAGCAAGGCGCGCGAGCCGAGCCAGCCCTTCTGGTTCAACCGCGTGCCGGCGGCGATCCTGCCGTCCCAGGCCTTCAGCGCCTCGGCGTAGGCCGCGGCCATGGCCTCGTCCTGCCGCGAGAGCTCCGGGTCGCGGCAGATCAGCTTCTCGACCTTGGTCGAGGCCTTCTTGCAGTCGAAGCTGGCCGCGGCGGCGGGCTTGGCGACGAAGAGGGCGAAGGCGGCGACGGCCACGGCGCGCAGCATCACGGGCTCTCCGACAGGTAGGGCGATTTCGCGGGATCGCGGCGGTAGGTCTGGTCGATCTTGGCCGAGACGGCGCAGTACGACGGGCCGGTCGAGACGAGGGTCACGGTATCCTGGCCGAACCGGAACTCGCGCCGGCAGCCGCCGTCCTGGGCCACCAGCCGGCCCTGCGCGTCGACCACGCCCGACACCTGGACCAGCATGTTCCCGGCCGGGTTCGGGCAGAGGTAGAGGTCCACGCCGACGCCCGCCTCGGGATAGCTGGGCGTCACATCCAGGTAGAGGCCGTCGGCGGGACAGCGGCCGGCGACATAGCGGCCGGCGTACTTGAGGTAGGGCGCCTTCAGGAAGATCAGGCGGCGCTCGTAGTCCTGCTTCAGGCACGCCCGATCCGCCTTGCAGATCGCATCGCGGTCCTTGAGCCAGTTCCGCTGTTCGTTGCGCACGAAGACCCGCCAGTTGCCCGCCGGCCAGGCCGCCTGGGCCTTACCGAACGCCTCCGCCACCTGCTCGTCCAGGCGCGACAGGCCCAGGTCGGCGCAGATCGCCTTCTCGGTGGGGGTCGCCGCCTTCTTGCAGTCGAAGCTGGCGGCGTGCGCGCCGGCCGGCGCCAGCACGAGCGCCAAGGCCGCCCAAACCCCTGGATGTATCGCCACGACCGCCCTCCGACCCAGAGTTGCGGTCGAGCCTAACCTTGGCCAGCCCGACTGCGCCAGGGACTACCGTAGAATCCCGTAGGGGACCGTCCGGGATTTCGGCGAACGCGGTTTGCGGCGACACTCCTGGCCACTCGCCTTATCGGCGTTCACTTGAACCTCCCCGACAAGACAGCGATCCCGACGCCATGGCGCCCCTCCAGGCCGTGCACATCATCGACGACGACGAGGCGGTCCGCGACTCGCTGGCGATCCTGCTGGAGACCCGCGGGTTCGAGGTCGCCACGTACGGCAGCGCGCAGGCGTTCCTGGACCATGCCGAGTCGGGGGTGACCGGCTGTGTGGTCACCGACGTCCAGATGCCCGAGATGAACGGCCTGCAGCTGCTCCGGGCGTTCAAGGCGCGCAACCTGCATGTCCCCGTGCTGGTGGTGACGGCCCGCAGCGGCCGCGCGCTGGCCGACGAGGCCATGGCCCAGGGCGCGCGGGCGGTGATCGAGAAGCCGTTCGCGCCCGACGCCTTCGTCGCGGCCGTGCAATCGGCCCTGGACGAAACGTCCTAGCGCGCGGTCCAGCTCGGCTGGCCGATGTCGTCCGTGCGGCACGGGCGGCCGTGCAGGCAGACCTCCCGGAATTGCCAGAGCCAGGCGGCCGTCGGCGGGTTCAGCCAGCTGCCGCGGGCGAACATTCGCAGGATCGACGGCCCGCCGGCCGGATTGCGTTCGCGGCGCGGCGCTCGCGGATGGTCAAGGTCGGCCAGCGGCACGAGCCAGGCCGCATGCACCTCCTCGGGGTTCGGGACCAGGGTCAGCGGTTCGGACGTCCAGGCCACGACGGGCGTCACCACATGGCCGCCAAGGGTCACGAAGTCGTCCAGCAGCCCCAGCGCCGCCTCGCGGCCTAGTTTCACGCCCAGCTCCTCGTGCGTCTCGCGCAGCGCCGTGTCGATGGCGTCCTCGCCCGGATCCACGTTACCGCCGGGCAAGGCGTAGTTGCCGGCGCCGCGCCGCATGTGCAGCGCCCGCCGGGTCAGCAGGAACGCGGGTCCGTCCTCAGTTGGCGACAGCACCACCGCCACGGCCGCCCGCCTGCGGCCCTCCGTGGCGATGGCGATGCGTTCGAACCCGGCCAGGTTCGCCGCGATGCGGGCGCGCAGCTCGTGCATCCCTGCAGTCTAACGCGGCGCCGCGGCGTCAGGGCCAGGCGCCAGCGTGGCGCACTGCCGCCTGGCGAAGTCCTTGGGCGGCTTGGTCTCGCCCTCCGGGACCGCCCGCTTGAACGTGAAGGACGCCAGGAGCGGCGTCTCGGCGTCGGAGAAGACGTCCTTGGGCATGGCGCGCAGCTCGATCACCACGTCAATGTCGCCGGGCGGGGTCAGGGTCGAGCCGAAACCCCACGGCTTTTCCGGCTTGCGCGGGTGCAGGAAGAACGTCCCGCTGTTGGGCGAGTGGGCCCTCATGCTCTCGCTGCGCAGGCCTTCGCCTTTGATCTTGTAGTAGAAATCCAGGTCCGCATCGGCTTCGAGCCAGAGCGCCAGCTCGTGGTAGTCGTCCTCGCCGATCGTCTCGTCCATCCAGGCGCAGACCTGGGCGGCGTGGGCCGGACCGGCCGCCGCCAGGACCGCAACGCTCACCAGCGCCGCTCGGATCATCGCCGCCCCTCCGTCACGCCGACCCTAGGACGTTTGGCGTCCGGGCGCGATCCGAGTCATTCTGGCCCGGACGCGAGGGATCGGCGCGCAGACGCCGGCCCCGCCTCCGGGAGGAACAGACCATGGCGGACGGCTCGGCCAACCTGCGCGACCTGGCGTACTCGACGGCGCTGGAAGACCTGAACCCCGGCGACCCCGACCTCTTCCTGCACGACGCCTTCTGGCCCTACTTCGAGCGGCTGCGGCGCGAGAAGCCGGTGCACTGGTGCAAGGACAGCGAGTTCGGGCCGTACTGGTCGGTGACCCGCTACCAGGACATCATAGCCGTGGACACGAACCACGCCGTCTTCTCGTCCGAGGCGGCGCTGGGCGGCATCACCATCCGCGACGCCCGGCCCGACCTGCGCCGGCCCAGCTTCATCGCCATGGACCCGCCGCGCCACGACGTGCAGCGCAAGACCGTCAGCCCCATCGTCGCGCCGCAGAACCTGGCCGTGATGGAGCCGATCATCCGCGAGCGGGCGGGCGAGATCCTGGACGAACTGCCGCTGGGCGAGACGTTCAACTGGGTCGACCGGGTCTCCATCGAACTCACCACCCAGATGCTGGCCACCCTGTTCGACTTCCCGTTCGAGGATCGCCGCAAGCTGACCCGCTGGTCCGATGTGGCCACGGCCCTGCCGATCCCTGGCGGAATCGTCGAGACCGAAGAGGCCCGCCAGGCCGAACTGATGGAATGCCTGGCCTACTTCACCCGGCTCTGGAACGAGCGGGTCAACGAACCGCCGCGCGGCGACCTGGTCTCGATGCTGGCCCATGGCGAGGCCACCCGCGACATGACCCCGGACGAGTACCTGGGCAACGTCATCCTGCTGATCGTCGGCGGCAACGACACGACCCGCAATTCGATCACCGGCGGCGTCCTGGCGCTGAACCAGAACCCGGCCGAGTACGACAAGCTGCGCGCGAACCCCGGCCTGATCCCCAACATGGTGCCCGAGATCATCCGCTGGCAGACCCCGCTGGCCCACATGCGCCGCACCGCCCTGCACGACACCGAGATCGCCGGCGAGCGCATCCGGAAGGGCGACAAGGTGGTGATGTGGTACGTCAGCGGCAACCGCGACGAGACCGCCATCGACAATCCCGAGGCCTTCCTGATCGACCGCGAGCGGCCCCGCCAGCACCTGTCGTTCGGCTTCGGCATCCACCGCTGCGTCGGCAACCGCCTCGCCGAGCTCCAGCTCAAGATCGTCTGGGAAGAGATCCTGAAGCGCTTCAGCTTCGTGGAGGTCGTGGGCGAGCCGAAGCGGGTGCGCTCCAGCTTCGTGAAGGGCTACGAGACCCTGCTGGTCCGCCTCCACGCCTAGCCGAGCGTCACCGTCGCCTTGACCCGGATGTCGCCCGCCGAGCGGCCGACCAGGATGTCGTAGGCGCCCGGATCGACGCGCCAGCGGCCGGCCTCCACGTCCCAGTAAGCGAAGGCGTTCGGCTCCAGCTCCAGCGTCACGCGGCGCGCCTCGCCGGGCGCCAACGTCACCTTGGCGAAAACCTTCAGCTCCTTCGGTGCACGCGGGACGGCGCTGTCCAGGGCGCTGACATAGGCCTGCACTACCTCCTGCCCCTCGCGTTCGCCGGTGTTGGCGACCTCCACCTCCAGGCGGACGGGCTCGCCGGCGCGAGCCGTCGAGGGAACCATGAGGTCCCGGATCTCGAAGGTCGTGTAGCTGAGGCCGTGGCCGAACGGGAACAGCGGCTTCACGGGCGCGGCGTCGAACCAGCGGTAGCCCACCGCCAGCCCCTCGGCGTACTCGCAGACCCGCGGATCGGCGCTCGCGGCATGGGCCGGGTGATCGCCGAGCGCCTGTGGGAACGTCACCGGCAGCCGCCCGCCCGGCGCGCGGTCGCCGAAGACCACGGCGGCCAGGGCGTCCGGCCCCGCCTCGCCTGGCAACCAGAGCTGCAGCACCGCGCGCGCCGCCTCGATCCAGGGCATGGCGAACGGCGAGCCGGTGTTCATCACCACCACCGTGTTCGGGTTGGCGGCCAGCACCTGCCGCGCCAGCTCGTCCTGGCGGCCGGGCAGGTCGAGGTCGGCGCGGTCGTAGCCCTCGGCCTCGGTGGTCGAGCCCGAGCCCAGCACCAGGATCACCGCGTCCGCCGCCCGCGCGGCCTCGACCGCGTCCTCCATCGGCGGCGGGGGCGGCCGCACGCCGACGGCCACATAGTCCTGCTCGGGGTCGGCGGGCACATAGTCCAGCCGGATCGGATAGCCGCGCCCGGCCTGCAGCTCAACGCTGGCTAGGCGGCGCGGCACCAGGTTGCCCATGACGTCGAGGCGGTCGGCCTTGGCTGGAAACGTGGGATCGGCCAGGACGCGGCCGTCCAGGGTCAGCGTGGCCTGGCCGGTCGCGCGGACGCTGAACTCGTAGGTCCCGCTGGCCTCGGGCCAGAACCAGCCGCTCCAGCGGAACGCGCCGTAGGCGGGCCGCTTCGCCGAGGCCAGGTTGCCGCTCACCCAGCGCACCAGATGGCGCTCCAGACTGGTGCTGTTGGGCTCGCCCGAGGCGTCCGCGGCGGCGAAGTACTCGGCGGCCAGCCCTTCGACCTCGCGCGCCTCGGTGGGGCTGAACTGGCTGCGCACCGCCGGCGGCGGCATGTCGTCGTTGTCGGCGCCCTGCGCCGGCAGCACCGCCACGCCCTGGCCCAGCAGGCCGCGCAGGGCGTCGACGATCGAGCGGCTGGCCTCGGTGGCCACCTGCGAACTGCCGCCACCCTGCAGCATGCAGCGCACCGCGTTGGGCCCGATCACCGCCACGGTCTTCAGGTCCTTCGACAGCGGCAGCAGGCCGCCCTCATTCTTCAGCAGCACCATGCCGTCGCAGGCAGCGTCGAAGGCGATCGCCCGGTGATGGGGCGTCCGCAGCTCGCCGGCCGGCCGCGGCCCGTCCATCAGGCCCGAGCGCACGATCAGCCGCAGCACCCGGCGCGCGTTGTCGTCGATCTGGGCCGCGCTCACCTCGCCGGCCGCCACCGCCGCCAGCAGCTTGTCGCCGAACCACTTGGCCGGTCCGGGCATCTCCAGGTCCATCCCCGCGTTGGCCGACGGCGCGGTCGACTTCACCGCCGTCCAGTCCGAGACGACCATGCCGGCGTAGCCCCATTCCCGCTTGAGGATGTCGGTCAGCAGGCGGCGATGCTCGGAGGCGTACGTACCGTTCAGTTTGTTGTACGACGCCATCACGGTCCAAGGATCGGCGTCGCGCACGACTCGCTCGAACGCGGCCAGGTAGATCTCGCGGAGCGTCCGCTCGTCCACCCGCGCGTCGACGGAGAACCGCTCCAGTTCCTGGTTGTTCGCCGCATAGTGCTTCAGCGAGGCGCCCACGCCTTCGCCCTGCAGGCCGCGGACGTAGGCCACGCCGATGACGCCGGCCAGGTACGGGTCCTCGGAATAGCTCTCGAAGTTCCGGCCCCAGGTCGGAATCCGCATGATGTTGATGGTGGGCGCCAGCACCACCTGGTCTCCCAGGGCGTGCGCCTCGCGCCCGATGGCGGCGGCCACCGCCTCCGCGGTCCCGGGGTTCCAGCTCGCGGCCACCGCGACGCCCACCGGGAAGACGGTCGCCGGCTGGCCCTTGATCGAGCGCACGCCGGTCGGACCGTCGGTCATGTTCAGCGAGGGCACGCCAATCCGCTCGACGCCGTGCAGCGCGAACGAGCTCGCCCCGGCCAGCAGCCGCACCTTCTCCTCCAGCGAGAGCTCGGCCAGCAGCGCCTCGGTCCGGGCGTCCAGCGTGGGGGACATCGTCTCGCTCATGCGCTATCGCCTTCACTTCCGGCCGGGCTTCCGAGATGCTGCCCGCCGCTCAACGAGTCGAGGGGAAAAGCGATGAAGACCCGGGCCGCCGTGGCGTTCGAGGCCAAGAAGCCGCTGGAGATCGTAGAACTGGATCTCGAGGGCCCGCGCGCCGGCGAGGTGTTGGTGGAGATCAAGGCCACGGGTATCTGCCACACCGACGCCTACACCCTGGACGGGCTCGACTCGGAAGGGATCTTCCCGTCGATCCTGGGCCACGAGGGCGCGGGCGTGGTGGTCGAGGTCGGCCCCGGCGTCACCTCGGTGGCGGTCGGCGACCACGTGATCCCGCTCTACACGCCGGAATGCCGGCAGTGCAAAAGCTGCCTCAGCCGCAAGACCAACCTCTGCACGGCGATCCGCGCCACCCAGGGCAAGGGCCTGATGCCCGACGGGACCAGCCGGTTCTCGTACAAGGGCCAGACCGTCTACCACTACATGGGCTGCTCCACGTTCTCGAACTACACGGTCCTGCCCGAGATCGCGGTGGCCAAGATCCGCAAGGACGCCCCGTTCGAGACCGCCTGCTACGTCGGCTGCGGCGTCACCACGGGCGTGGGCGCGGTGGTCAACACGGCCGACGTCGAGGCGGGCGCCAACTGCGTCGTCTTCGGCCTGGGCGGCATCGGCCTGAACGTCATCCAGGGTTTGAAGCTGGTGGGCGCCGGCATGATCGTGGGTGTGGACATCAACCCCGCCCGCGAGGAATGGGGCCGCAAGTTCGGGATGACGCACTTCGTCAATCCGACGAATATTTCCGGCGATCTGGTGGCGCATCTCGTCGAACTGACCGGTGGCGGGGCCGACTATACCTTCGACGCCACGGGCAACACCACCGTCATGCGCCAGGCGCTGGAGGCCTGCCACCGCGGCTGGGGCGAGAGCATCATCATCGGCGTGGCCGAGGCCGGGAAGGAGATCGCCACGCGGCCCTTCCAGCTGGTCACCGGCCGGGTCTGGAAGGGCACGGCGTTCGGCGGCGCCCGGGGCCGCACCGACACGCCCAAGATCGTTGACTGGTACATGGACGGGAAGATCCAGATCGACCCGATGATCACCCACAAGCTTCCGCTGAACCGGATCAACGAAGCCTTCGACCTGATGCATGCGGGTGAAAGTATTCGAACGGTGGTCGTCTACTGACGATCTTTCGCCCGCCACGCGGGAACCACGCCCTTCGAGCAATCGTGGATTGTCAGGCCCGCACGGGCAGGTATGGTTCCTTCAGGTGGAGTTGTTCAGGGGGAGTCCGTGCGGCTTCCGTTGGGTGCGAGTTCTGCGTCGCAGCGTGGCGAGGTCCTGGCCTTCGCCGCCGCCACGGTATTCGGCGGGCTGATCGTCCTCTCGCGCCTGTCCATGCAGACCCTGCTGGGCCCCAACGCGCCCTTCATCATGGCGTGGCCGGGCATCCTGCTGGCCGCATTCCTCGGCGGCTTCTGGCCGGCGATGATCGTGACGGCGCTCAGCGTCTGGGTCGGCCAGTGGGTGCTGACCACCGCCGAGGTGCGGCCCATGGGGCCGTTCGCGATCGCGATCTACGTCGCCTTCGGACTCGTGTTCGCCGTCGCCGGCGAGGCCCGCAAGCGCAACATCAAGCGCGCCAAGGCCCAGGCGCGCCGCCTTGCCGAGTTGCAGACCCAGATGGTCCAGGTCGCCCGCCTGAACGCCATGGGCGAGATGGCCGGTTCGCTGGCCCATGAGCTGAACCAGCCGCTCACCGCCATCGCCAACTACCTCAACGCCGCCGAACAGCTCCTGAACCGCGAGGAGGCGCCGCGCGCCCGCATCGGCGAGCTGATCCGCAAGGCCGGCGACCAGGCTGTCCGCGCCGGCCAGATCGTCTCCCGTGTCCGCGGCAGCGTCGACCGCGGCGAGATCACGCTGTCCGAGCAGTCCGCCGCCGCCCTCGTCCAGGACGCCGTCGACGTGGCGGCCTCCGGCGTGGCGCGCGAGGGCCTTTCCGTCCGCTGCGACTTCGACCGCGCCGCCGACCGGGTGATGGCCGACGGCATCCAGGTGCAGCAGGTGGTCCTCAATCTGGTCCGCAACGCCGTGGAGGCCATGGCCGGCCGACCGCGCCGCGAACTGCGCATCCTGAGCTGCGCGGTCGAGGGCGGTATGCTGGAGGTCAGCGTGGCCGACACCGGGCCCGGAATCTCGCCCGAGGTCGCCGACCGCCTGTTCCAGCCTTTCGTCAGCGGCAAGAGCGGCGGAATGGGTGTTGGATTGTCGATCTGCCGACATATCATCGAGGGGCACGGGGGGAAGATGTGGGTGGAGGCCAATGCCGACGGCGGCGCGACCTTCCGCTTCACGTTGAAACGGGCTGGGGAGGAGGCCTGAGGACATGGGTGCGGGGGGGACGGTCCACGTCATCGACGACGACGACGCGGTCCGGGATTCGCTGGCGACCTTGCTGGACGCCGCCGGCTTTTCGGTGAGTGCCTACGCCTCGGCGGGCGCGTTCCTGGAGGGGATCGAGCGGGCCGACAGCGGTTGCGTCGTCACCGACGTCTGCATGCCGGAGATCACCGGCCTCGACCTGTTGCGGCGGCTCAGCGACCGGCTGCCCCAGTTCCCGGTCATCGTGCTCACCGGCGAGGCCGACGTGCCCATGGCCGTCGAGGCGCTCAAGAACGGCGCCCTCGACCTGATCGAGAAGCCCTATTCCGGCGAGACGATCGTGGCGGCCGTGCGCCAGGCCATGACCCAGCTCGAGGCCCGCAGCGACCGCGACACCCGCCGCAGCGAGGCCGCCGAACGCCTCTCCGCCCTCTCGACCCGCGAGCGCGAGGTGCTGGACGGCGTCGTGAAGGGCCTCTCGAACAAGGAAGTCGCCCGCGACCTCGGCATCAGCCCCCGCACCGTCGAAGCCTACCGCGCCAACCTGATGATGAAGATGGGCGCCGAAAGCCTCTCCGAACTGGTCCGCATGACGATCGCCGCCCGCGGCGAGGTCTAGGGCGTCAGTTCCTCCCCCCCGCAGCGGTCGAGGGGGTGCTGAGCCGTGCGCGAGCGCGTTCAGCCCGCGCTCGGCGCCACGCGAAGGAAATTCTCCGCGTAGAACTTCGTCTTCACCGCCTCGCCGCGTCCGTCGAGGTGGCGTTCGAACTTGCCGATCGGGTCCCGGCCGCCCTCGATGTGCGGGTAGTCGCTGGAGAACAGGTAGAGGTCGGGGCTGGACTGATCGAGCATGGAGCCCAGGTCCTCCAGCGGGAACGGCGTGAACGCCATCTGCTCGACGATCTGCTGCGTGGGCAGGCGCTTCTGGACCTGCAGGTTCGCGTCGTTGCGCCCCCAGGTGCGCGCCACCCAGTCCAGCCGCCGCAACATCTCGGGAACCCAGCCGGCGCCCAGCTCGACCGCCGCGCCGCGCAGGTTCGGATGCCGGTCGAGCACGCCGTCCAGCACCAGCATGCTGACGAAACCCTCGGGGGCCTGATGCTGCAGGGCCGCGTCCTTGGTGCGCACGTTCTCGCCGCCGCCCAGCCAGTCCTTCACGGGCGCCCGGCCGTTGGAGCCCCAGGCCTTGGACACCTGCAACGGCGCGCCGCCCACGTGCATCACGAACGGAACACGCGCCTCCGCCAGCCGGGCCCAGAACGGCTCGAAGTCGACGTGCCCGGGCGAGCGGTCCCCGAGCGGCGCCCGGTGCGGCACCCAGACCGCGCCCAGTCCCTGTTCCAACACCCAGTCCAGCTCCGCCAGCGCCAGCTCGGGCTCGTCCAGGGGGATCGCCGCCACCCCGATCATCCGTCCGTCGGTCCGGCAGAAGTCGGCCATGTGCCGGTTGTGCGCGCGGGTGGCGCCGTAGCGGAGCCGCGGCTCCAGCTTGGAACTCGGCGAGAACGGCATCCGCAGGCTGTGCGTGGCGAACACCAGCTGCTTGGTGAACCCCAGCAGGTCCAGCGCCTTGGATCGGTCGGCGCTGTCGAACGCGCCCAACGCCTGGATCTCCTTGGACCGGGCGATCAGTTCGTCGCCCATGGCGATCTGCTCGGCGCGGTGGGCGTCGCTGTGCCGGTTGCCCTGGCCGACGATGACCGCCACCTCCTCGTCGGTGACGATCGAGGCCGAGTAGCTCACCTCCGGAATCTCGTCGCGCAGGCCGGGGTCGGCATACTTTTTCAGGAAGTCCGGCAGCTCCATGATGTGGCTGTCGGCGTCATAGAAGGCGCGGGTGGCGGGGGCGTAGGTCATGGCATCCTCCTGGACGCCCGCAGCTGTTCCGCCCGTGGCGCCGCTGCGCAGCCTATTGAGCCGCGAGGCGCGGGGCGAGAGGGAAGATGCTCGGGGGCAGGCCCATGAAGCGCCACGAGCTGTCGTGGCGCCGATCGCTACGCATCGCCACGCATCGGCCCGCCGAGGGCTCGCACCCCGCTTGTCGGCGACCATCCCGGGATGAAGCGGTCGCGGTGGGTTGCAGTCACCACAACGCCCGGCCTCAATCAGATGTTCTTGATTTGTTCTTAACATCGCTCGGCACTTATGCACTTGACGTACCATCGTTGATTCCATAGGGTTTTCTCAGGAAGGGAAAACCGCCATGGCTACCGCCGATCTGACCAACCCGATCTTCCACGATGAGGCCGCCGCCCGCGCCCATTTCGAAGCTCTGCGTTGGCCGCAAGGTCCGGTCTGCCCTCACTGTGGCGTGGTGGACAACGCGACGGAGATGAAGGGCCGCACGACCCGTCCCGGCCTCTACAAGTGCAAGGAGCGCGAGTGCCGTAAGCCGTTCTCCGCGATCATGGGAACGGTCTACGAGAAGTCGCACATCCCCCTGCACAAGTGGCTGCTGGCGACGCACCTGATGGTGTCCAGCAAGAAGGGGATCAGCGCCCATCAACTGTTCCGGATGCTGGGCTTCGGCTCCTATCGGACGGCCTGGTTCATGGCGCACCGCATCCGCGAGGCGATGAACCCCGCTGACCCGGCTCCGCTGGGCGGCGAAGGCAAGATTGTGGAAGTCGATGAGACCTATGTCGGCGGCAAGGAAACGAACAAGCACGCCAACAAGCGCCTAGCGAAGCGCGACCACCTCGGCGGCAAACAAGCTGTCGTGTCGCTGGTCGAGCGCGATGGCCGCGTGCGTTCGTTCCACGTCCCCCGCGTGACCGCTCGCACCCTGCGGCCGATCATCGTGAAGACCGCCCACCGGGCTTCGCACCTGATGACGGACGGCGCCCGCATGTACCCGGCGGTCGGCAAGGAGTTCGCGAACCACTCGTCCGTGGATCACGTCGCCGGTGAGTACGTGCGCTTCGGCTTTCATCACTCCAACACGGTCGAGAACTACTTCTCGATCCTCAAGCGCGGCGTCGTCGGCGTGTACCACCACGTCTCGGAAGCCCACCTCGCGCGCTACCTCGCCGAGTTCGACTTCCGCTACTCGCACCGCGAAGGCCTCGGCGTGACCGACGCCATGCGCGCGGCGGAAGCGGTGCGCGGCGTGGTGGGCAAGCGGCTGACCTACGTTCAGCCTCGTCAAGCCGCGTAGCCGAAAACAAAAGGCCCGCCGGTTCCTGTACCTCAGGCGGGCCGGGAAGCTTTCAAGGCCTTCTTCGGACTCGACTTAGAAGCCTTGGCCGTACGAGGCTGCGGCGGGGTGGCGAGCATACGCTTGACCACCTCGTCGCGACGGCGGGCAGCTTCCTCGTCGCCGTATTGATCGGGGACCGGATTCGATGTCATCCGAGGACTATAGGCCTGTAAACTACTTCGCGAAACCGGAGCCCCGCCGCGCGGACTTGGACTTCGACACGTTTCTCAGAGAGGTGTTTGGAGCCAACCAGCGGGCCGGGGCTGTTGTTGCGGTGGCCCAGATCGACGATGTCTTGTCTTTGGCCATCAAGAGTCGGTTGCGCGATCTCAGCGCATACGCAGCCAAATCTATCTTCGAAGGCGCCAGCGGGCCGCTTAGTACCCTCCACGGCAAGATACACATCGGCTATGCGCTAGCGCTCTATACGGGCGCCGCGCGGGACGACCTGATCGTCCTCAAGGATGTCCGTAACCGCTTCGCCCACCACATAGCGGCTACGGACTTCGCGGACCCTGAAGTGGTCAAACTTTGCGCCTCTCTCCACCATCCGGCGCATCGTGCGAAGCTCCGCGAGGAGCCTGAAGATACGGGGGCGTGGGATCGGTTTCACCACACCGTGGGGTCGATGTACTTCGGGCTGTCCATGATCGCCCAGAATCCGGTGCGCCCCTCTCTGCCGGAACGGTGGAAGATTATTGAGTATGATCGCCGCCCGGCCCCGCCAACCACATCGCCCGGAACAGCTCGGTCAACAAGAACGCCGCGGACCGCCCCGACACAGGGTCGTAGCCGTCCAAAAAAGGACGGCCAGCCTCAATCATAGCGTCCGTCACTTCGATGTCGTCGTCTTCGTTCTTGGGCACGTCTCTTCCTTTCTGAGAGACGACGCTTGCCCACCTGAGGTTGCCGGCCTGTCACGCGGTATCTAAATACCGCGGCTGATTTGGTATCTCAAGTGCACAAGTGCCCATCGCTCGTTCAGTATGAGAAACTTGGGTGCATGGGGAAGTAGCGTTTGCGGAGCGCCTCACCCCATTTCCGGATGGGCAGAGGGGGTTGAGATGGCTGGCTATCGGCCTGCGCGCAACGGCGTGCTCGAAACGATGGATGAGTTTGTGAAGCGGCGGCAGCGCGAGGTCGCGAACTTTGGCCGGGAAGCTGAAGCGGCCGCACACAGAGCTTACGGCGATGCGATCCGAACGGGGCGTGACCTCGTTCTGCGCACGCAGTCGGAAGTCAGTCGTCTTGGGTCCGAGCTGCTTTCGCCGCAGGCGCCGAGGACCTCCGCTGGTGTTCAGAGGCGTCCCGGTTCAACCGCCATTCGGCCCGCTAGTCCATCGCGACAAACGTTGCAGCCCGCGCCGAAGTCCGTGGTTCAGCAGGGCATAGATCAAACGCTGGCTGCGGCTCGAGGCGCGCAGGATGCATTCACCCTGGGGCTGGGTGATCGCGCCTACGCCGGTGGCCGGGCTCTCATTGATGCGGCCCAGGGTGCAGATCTTGGCGATGCGTGGCGAAGCCGCTGGGCCACGGAGCAGGCTCGCGATCAGTACGATGCGAAGAACTACCGAACCGCGCGGACGGTCGGCGAGATTGCCGGTACAGGCTTGGGATTCGCCGCCCTCGGGCCTGTCGATGCTATGCTCGCTGGAGGCGTCCGCATCGCCCAGGCCGCGCCGATGATTGCAAGGGAGGCTGCTGTGCTCGGCGGCGTAGGCGCGGGAGGGGGTATTGTGAGCCAAGCCGTGACAGACCTTCAGAACCGACGCCTTGGCTCTGTGGGCGACTAAGTTGGCTCTGCGGTAGGGGGCACAGCTGCGGCGCTCGCTTCCGCTCGAGGCAGGCCGGGACAAGCGGGCGCGATCGGCGGCGCGACCACATCAATGGTCCAGGATGTGCTGAACGGGCGACCTGTGGACTGGAGAGATGCGAGCCAGGCAGCACTCGCTGGCGGATATGTGGCCGCGCCGTTCGGATACGCGGGGCGTGGCTACAGCAATAGCCTTCCGATCGCAGCCAAGGGCGAGTTGGGCGAGACCCTTGGTCGTGTTCGAACGCTTGCGAACGGTGAAAGGCCACTGCCGGGCGGCCGACACGTCGAGGTGAATGACGGGCCTCGCTACACCGTTCTGGACCAGGAGACGGCGAGCGGTCTGATGAGCGAGCAGAAGTTCGGACCCAGAGCTCGGTTGAGCCGGAATCAGAGGGCTGCGTATAACGAGTTCGGAGATCGCTATCGCGTCGACCACTTCCTGCCCCGCGATGTCGGAGCTGTCGTCGCCTACCCATTCGGTCAGATCGGCTACCATGAAGTCCTGGCTGACGATCCTTATCGATAGGGCGGTGTGGGTCGCGCGCCTCCCATTCGTCAAGCTGAAGGCCCTGGAGGCCCGGATCGTGCAGGCGCTGGAGGCTTGGGATCCCTGGCCACGTTTGCCGACGCGGAAGCCGAAGAAGCGTCGCAAGCATGGGCCTGGTTGGATATCGCCGAAGGCGGTAGCGGCGGCAATCCGGTCTGAAATCGTGCCGATCGCGCTTGCGCGCGGCTGGACGCCCTTGGATCGAGTGCGTGCCCGGAAGGGTAACTCGCGCTTTGGTGAATTTTCCTTCGAGCGTGTCGGGCCGAACCGAGTGCAGTTCATGGGCGTCGACTTCGCCTACGGTGAGACGCCGGACGTGTGGATTTCCGGTGTGTCCTCAACCGGATCGGATGGGGTTTGTAAGGACCGGCGGCATTTTCACTGCGTCATTGGCGTCAAGTGGATGAAGAAGAGGAGCTACCTGCGCGCCATAGGCTCCCTGTTCTCCAAAATTCCTCCGCGTTCACTCCCAGAGGCGGTTGCGCGGGGGATTCAATGCCTTGAAATCATAGAGCGGTTTCTCGATACGGCAGCTCCCCATCCCAATCTTCTGATTACGCCGTCGCGGCCGCCCTACGACTGGCCTGACGGCTATGCGGACAGGATTAGATGATCTCCGCCGTAGGATGGCGTGCGAAATCGGAGGGGCGGCTCAAGGCGGTCTGTCGAGCGCCAACGCCAGACTGGTCGTAATCTTTGTCGCGGAGAATGATTTAGGCGTCAGCTCGCCGCCACGTCTCCGGGCAGTCGTTGTTCCGCTGCGACAACAGGGAAACTCCACCAGATCGCGTTCGCCCGGAGACTCGCGTCGATAGCCTCGGTGTTCAGTGGCTCTCGGCGCGGGAGTGCGCTTTGAACACGGCGGATCGCTGCCGATCAGCCGCGCGAATTGCGTGGCTTGCTAACGATCAGGGATCTGGGAGACCGAGTTCCCCGGTGAGTGGCGGTGAGAGAGGGATTCGAACCCTCGATAGAGTTTCCCCTATACACGCGTTCCAGGCGTGCGCCTTCAACCACTCGGCCACCTCACCACGCGCCGCGCGGGGGAGTGGGTCCCCGGCGGAAGGCGGGCATATACCGTCAGGAGGTCTTCGGGGGCAAGCGGCGGTTCGTCGCCGTGCGGAGGCGGTCCGGATCGAACAGCGAGGCCCCCCGGCGCGCGGTCAGGCGGGCCTCCAGCTCGCGCGACGCCGCGGGCCAGCGGGCCAGGGCCGTGGCGGCGTCCGGGCGGCCCTCGCGGATCAGGCCCTGCAACTCGGCGAGCCCGGCGTCGGCGGCGCGAACGCGGGCGCGCTCGGCGGGCAGGGCCGCGTAGCGCTCGTCGATCAGGAACAGGCGCGCCCGGGCCGAGGCGACCATCAGCACGGCGGTCGGCCGGTCGCCGTCTTCGATCGCCGTCCTCGCGGCGGCCACGGCGCGGCGGGCGTCGTCGAGCAGGCCGTGCGCCGAGACCGGCTCGCTGTCCCGCCCGGCCGGGCAAGCGGCGGGCGACAGCGCCCGGACATAGTCGGCGAGGCCGGCCAGCACGGCGGGCGGCGGCTCGTGGCCGTCGAACTCTTCCACCACCAGGCCGCGGATGAAGCGGGGCAGGTCGGGCGAGGCCACCTTCAGCCGCTCGCGCGGGCCCGAGAGGTCGGGGATCGGCTTCGGGTCGAAGACGCCGTTGCCGCGATGGCTGGAGAAGAGGGAAAGGGTCACGTCGGCCGTGCCCGGCGCGCCCGAGGCGCCCGGGAACTGGAAGTCGGGGTTCCCGCGGCCCGCGCGGTGGCAACTCTCGCAGGCGAGGCCCGCCCGCGCCGCCTGGCCGCCCAGCAGCACCGGCGTGCGGAACGCCGCGCGGCCGATCTCCACCGAGCGCGCCGCGGCCGGGTCGGACGGGACCTTCAGGCACTCGGTGGGCTGGCTCGAGAACGCGCGCACGGCGTCGGCGTCGCGGGGGATCCACGACATGGCCCGAAGCGGCGGGGCCGGCGCGTCGGCGGCCAGGACCGTCGTCGCGCCGGCGAGGGCGAGCAGGAAGCCTAGAGCCCGGGCTCGTGGCCGGCGTCGATCCAACGGCGCAGCTCCTCGGCCTCGGCGCAGCCGTAGGCGCAGATGCGGTCCAGCTTCGCGAGCATCTGCTTCGCGCCGGCCGTGTCGCCGCGCTCCACCTCCAGTTCGCCGTAGTATTCGGTGGCGCCGCGGTGGTCTGGGGCGATGGACAGGGCCTGTTTGTAATAGCCCTCGGCGCGGTCGAACTGGCCCTTCTTGCGCCAGGTGTAGCCCTGGTAGGTCAGGATGTCGGGGTGCGGGCCAAAGGCGGCGCGGGCGGCGGCCAGTTCGGCGAGGGCCTCGTCGTAGCGCTTCTCGTTGATCAGGCTGACGGCCTGGACATAGGCCTGGTCGCCGGCGGCCGAGAACAGCAGCGAGCCGCGCTCGAGGGCGGCGCTGGGCTGGCCGGTCGTCGCCGCCCCGCCGGTCATGGCCTTCTCCACCTGGCCGGTCAGCGCATGCAGGGTGCCGGCGTCGCAGCCGACGTTGCAGTCGCTGGCCTTGGCCTTGAGCCAGTCGAGCTGCTCCTGCGCCTTGGGATCCTTGAGGTTGGCCAGCGCCAGGCCCAGGCCCGCGCGGCTGGGCAGGTCGTCGGGCGAGAGCTTGATGGCCCGCTCATAGGCCTTGCGGGCGCCCTTCCAGTTCTCGGAGCCGGCCTGGGCCACGCCCAGCAGCTTCCAGCCGTCGACGCTCTTGGGCGCGGCGTCGGTGACGCGCTGGGCCGAGCGGGCGGCGGTCTTGTAGTCCTTGGCCTGGATGGCCGCGACCGCCTTGGCGTACTCCGCCGCCGGGTCGTAGCTGGGCGCCGAGGCCGAGGGCATCGACATGCCGCCGCCCCCGCCGCCGCTGCCCGCGGCCAGGGCGCCGACGCCCGTGACGGCGGTGAGCGCGCCGGCCAGCAGCACGATCCTGAAGCTCCGCATGACGCACCTCCTCCCGAGCGTTCTTTGCGTGTATTCCGGGCCATGTCGCGCCGGTTCAATCGAGCTTGGCAAGACGCAAAACGGTGTTCGACCCCGAGGCGCGCATGTTCTTCAAGAAGCCCATGGACCTGCCCACGTCGGAGACCGCCCTGCCGGGCCGGGCGCATGCGATCCCCACGGCCGAGACGCACTTCGTGAACGGTAAGGCGCTGAAGGGGCCGTACCCCGAAGGGCTGGAGACCGCCTACTTCGGCATGGGCTGCTTCTGGGGCGTGGAGCGGGTGTTCTGGCAGGTCCTGGGCGTGTACGTCACCGCGGTCGGCTACCAGCAAGGCCTGACGCCCAACGCCACCTACGAGGAGGTCTGCTCGGGCCGCACCGGCCATACCGAGTCGGTGCTGGTGGTTTTCGACCCGCGCGCGGTGACCTACCGCGACCTCCTGAAGGTGTTCTGGGAGAACCACGACCCGACCCAGGGGATGCGCCAGGGCGGCGACGTCGGCACGCAGTACCGCTCGGGGCTCTACGCCACCAGCGACGCCCAGGCCGCCGAGGCCGAGGCTTCGCGCGAAGCCTACCAGCAGGCGCTGAGCGACCAGGGCCTCGGCCGTATCACCACCGAAATCCAGCCGGCCGGACCATTCTACTTCGCCGAGGACTACCACCAGCAATACCTGGCCAAGAACCCGAACGGCTACTGCGGCATCGGCGGCACGGGCGTGGCATGCCCGATGGGCGTCGGCGTCCAGGCCTGACCCATGACGAAGGACCAGCTGCACGCCGCCTGCCTGGCGCTGCCGGGCGCCCACATGGACGTCCAGTGGGGCGACGACCACGTCTACAAGGTGGCCGGCAAGATGTTCTGCGCCACCGACAGCGCCTATTCGAACCTGTCGTTCAAGGCCACCGACATCGCCTTCGAGGCCCTGACAGAGAGCGGCCGGGGCCGGCCGGCCCCCTATATGGCCCGCGCGAAGTGGGTGATGCTCGACGACCTCGCCGCCCAGGACACCGCCGAGGTGGCCGACTGGGTGCGGACGGCCCACGAACTGGTCGCCGCCAAGCTCACGAAGAAGCAGCGGTCCGAGATCGGGCTGTGAGCGTGACGCCGGGCGAGATCGAGGCGATCGCCATGGCCCTGCCCGAGGCGACGAAGATCACGCTCTGGGGCCGGCAGGACATCTACAAGGTGCGCGGCAAGGTGTTCGCGATCTGCGAGGCGGACAATTTCTCGTTCAAGGCCACGCCCATCGCCTACGAGGTGCTGGTGCGCGACGGGCCGGGTCGCCCCGCGCCGGGGTTCACGCCGGGCCACTGGATCAACCTGCCGCTGGCCGAGGTGGACGCCGAGGATGCGCCGGGCTGGATCGGAACGTCGTACCGACTGGCCGCGGCCGGGCTGACGAAGAAGGCGAAGGCGGAGCTGGGCCTCTCATGATGACGCGCGAAGAGGTCTACGCCTGCGCCATGGCGCTGAAGGGCGTGACGCACATCGTCCAGTGGGGCGGGTCCGACGTCTACAAGGTGGGCGGCAAGGTCTTCGCCATCTGCGGCCTGCGCGGCGGGGTGTCGTTCAAGGTCTCGGAGATCGGCTTCGAGGTGCTGACCAATGGCGGCCCGGGCCGCCAGGCGCCCTATCTCGCGAAGGGGTCGTGGGTGATCGTCGACCTGGAGGACCTTGAGCCCGACCAGGCGCCCGATTGGATCGCCGGCGCCCACGGCCTGATCGCGTCCAAGCTCACGAAGGCGACCCGGGCGGAGCTGGGTCTCTGACGCCGCGGCGCGCGTCAGCGCCATGAAATCGACCACGGACCACACAGACCACACGGACGGATCAAGTCGAGCCAGGCCGGGCAAGCTGCGAGTCCGTGTGGTCCGTGGTTGAATCAAACAGCGCCTGCGGCGCGTAGGGAGCTAGGTCGGAGGTCTCGGCGGCCGGCTCTCCAGCAAATTCCGGAAGTCGTGGATGGCGCTGGCGGCGGATGAGCTGCGCTGGCGCCAGAACAGCAGGGCCACCGCGCCCAGCGTCGCCCCGATCAGCGCCCAGGCGCCGAACAGCCACGCCGCCGCCGCCAGGGCGAAATAGTAGCCGCGCACACCCGAGTTGAACGCGCCCAGCGCCGGGTTCAGCAGTCGCGCCAGGATCGCCCCGTACGCCGGCCGTTCCTCGACCGGCAGCGGCTCGGGCGTCGCGCCCATGGCGGCCAGGCAGTAGTTGAGCTGGCGGATCGACCAGATGAAGTCGAGCAGGCCGCGGGCCAGCGCGATCAGCACCAGCGCGAGCTGCAACTCGAACAGGAACCGCGACGAGGTCTTCACCACCTCCAGCGCCGAGACCGAGCGGAAGGTGTTGTCGCCGCCGAACAGCGCGCCCGCCGCCGCCGCGATCAAGAGCAGGTTCGACGAGGCGAAGAACGAGGCCGAGTTCAGCGCGTGGCCCAGCAGGTTGCCATCCATCAGCCGCACCTCACGGCCGGTCATCTCGGTCATCCAGGCGCTGCGGATCACCGTCATGTCGGTGTTCAGCACCCCGCCGCGCCGCTTGCCGAACGCCGACAGCAGCGGCTCGTAGAACAGCCAGGCGACCAGGAAGACGCCCAGCGCGGTCATATCCAGCGTACGCACTCAGTCCTCGAGGATCAGGCTGGTCTTGTTCGTGTCGCGCAGGCGCACGGCCACCAGGGCGGCCACGGCCATCACGATGGCCACGTAAGCATAGAACGCGCTCTCCACGCCCTCCTTCTTCAGCCAGCCGGCGGCGTACTCGGCCGTCCCGCCGAAGATCGCGTTGGCCAGGGCGTAGGGCAGGGCCACGCCCAGCGCCCGCACGTGCGCCGGGAACAGCTCGGCCTTCACCGCCGCGTTCACCGCCGAATAGCCCGAGTGGCAGAGCACCAGGATCATGATCAGGCCGAACGCCGCGATCGGCGTCTGGGCGACCGCGATGGCGCTCATCACCGGGTAGGTGACCAGCGCCCCGATCCCCAGGCCCACCGCGATGGTCGTCTTGCGGCCCACGTGGTCCGACAGCCAGCCGATGCCGGGCTGCACCACCATGTAGAGGATCAGGACCACCGCCATGATCCCTGTCGCGGTGTCCTTGGCGAAGCCCGTGGTGTTGACCAGGAACTTCTGCATGTAGGTCGTGTAGGCGTAGAAGGCCAACGAGCCGGCGGCGGTCAACGCCAGGATGGCGGCGCTCTCGCGCGGGTGGTCGCGGAACAGCGCCATGGTCGAGCCGCGCTCCTTCTCCCCCTCAGCGGCGAGGTAGGACTTGGTCTCGTCCAGCCCGCTGCGAATCCAGAAGACCACGATGGCCAGCAGGCCGCCGATCACGAACGGCACGCGCCAGCCCCAGGCCTCGAGGGCCTCGTGGCTGAGGGTGTTCTGCAGGATCACCAGCACCAGCAGCGCGGTCAGCTGGCCGCCCACCAGCGTGGTGTACTGGAACGACGACCAGAAGCCGCGCCGCTTGTGGCCGGCCATCTCGGACATGTAGGTGGCGCTGGCGCCGTACTCCCCGCCCAGCGACAGGCCCTGGACCAGCCGCGCGGCCAGGAGGCCCAGCTGCGCCCAGACGCCCACCTGGGCGTAAACCGGCAGGATGGCGATGGCGAACGAGCCCAGGCTCATCAGCGCGACCGAGAGCGTCAGCGCCGCGCGCCGTCCGCCGCGGTCGGCGTAGACTCCCATCAGCCAGGCGCCGAGCGGCCGGGCGATGAAGCCGGCGCCGAAGATGGCCGCGGTCTGCAGCTGCTGGCCGACCGGGTCCTCGCCGGGGAAGAAGTGCTTGGCGAAGTAGAGGCTGGTCGAGGTGTAGGCGAACCAGTCGTACCACTCGACGAGGTTGCCCGCGGATCCGCCCAGGATCGCCTTGATGCGGGCCCACGGCGTCATTCCGCCGTCCGCCGCCACGCCGCCCGCCATGCATCCTCCCCGGGCGCCCCCAAAGCGCCGAACGGCCGGATGCTAAGGGGCAGCGCTCGGGTCGGGCAACGCTAGATGCGTCCCAGCAGCACCAGGATGATCACGATGACCAGGACGAGGCCCAGGCCGCCGCTCGGGAAATAGCCCCAGCTGCGCGAGTAGCCCCAGTTCGGCAGCGCGCCCAGCAGGAGCAGGATCAGGATGATGATGAGAATGGTGCCCAAGACGTCTCTCCTCAGGTCCCCCGACCTCGACCGCAGCGAACGTGCATGGCGAAGGTCGAGTTCCCGACGGGGGGCGTCAGTCCGCGGCGTCGGCCGTGTGGACCCGGTGGTCGCGGTCGGTGACCTGCAGGGCATACATCATGCCGATCCAGCCGCCCTTGATGCGCGGCAGGGCCGAGAGCACCACCAGCGTCAGGACGCCCAGGATGATCGGCAGCGAGACCGCGGGCGAGGTCTCCCACACGATCGGGAAGAACAGCGCCGGCCCTACGATCAGGTGGCCCACGAGCAGGATGGTGAGATAGGCCGGGCCGTCGTCGGCGGGATAGCGCGACAGCTCATGGCCGCAGGCTTCGCAGTGCGGGCGCACCTTCAGGTACTTGCCGTACAGCTTACCCTTGCCGCACGCCGGACAGCGATGCGACAGCCCGCGCCCGATCGAGCGGAACAGCGGATAGTGGAACTCGGCCATGGCGCCCATATGCGCCCTCGGCCGGCGATGCGGAAGGCCCGGAGGCCTTCCGCCGCAGGCGCCTACTTCTTGGCGTCTTCCGCCGCGCCGGTAACGGCGCGGCCGGCGCGCGAAAGCGCGCCTACTTCTTGGCGTCTTCCGCCGCGCCGGTAACGGCGCGGCCGGCGGCCGAGGCGTCGCGGCCGATGCCGGAGACGGTGTTGCAGGCCGAAACCAGCAGGGCCGCGGCCGCGGCGGTCAGGACGATCAGCTTGCGCATGGGCGAACCCCTTCTCGAATGGTGAGCTTTAGGTCTCTTGACCCGCCTAACTAGTCAAGCTTGCGGCGGGATTGCGGCGTCCCGCGCCAGATCGTGCAGCCGCGCTTCCATCCGACGCACGTGGCTGCCCGGCCAATAGGCGCGCCCGCAGGCGGGGCAGACGCGGAACGGCCCACCCTTCGCCTGGGCGGAGACCGGCATGGCGGCGACCTCTCCGGCGTCGGCCTCGCGCAGGTGGGCGTTGTCCATCACGCAGCGGGTGAAGGGGGCGAATTCCCAGTCCAGGACCACTTCGCGCGACAGGTGGTGGGCCTCCGAGGAGACCCCGAAGCCGCGGATCAGCACTGATTCCTCGAACGCCGCGGCCAGCCGCTTGTCGCGCGTCAGCAGGATGCGTCCCTCGCGCCGGGCCGTCTTCACCAGCTCGGCGTCGGGCTCCCCGCCGGCGGCGAGGTAGGTGTCATAGCCTGCCGCGCGCAGCAGACGCGCCAGGCGAACGAGCATCTCGTCGCACAGGAAGCGCATGAATGTGGAAATCCGCGGCGAACGTGGCCGTTCCCGCCGGTCCGTCATTGCGCTGCAACATGTTTTCGTAGAATGCATTTTGCATTGCGAAGAGCGGCCGGCTCCCCCTGGCCCATCTTGGAGCAGAGTGATGATCGAGTTGCGTACCTTCCCGGGCCTGTTTGTGGGCCGCCGTACTGTGCTCCAGGCCGACGAGGCCCCCCGCGACAGCGAAGGCTCCGCCTACGCCTGCGGCGCCTGCCGACAGGAACTGGTCCGCGCCGACCGCTCGTTCTTCAACGACGTAGTGGTCAAGTGCCGCTGCGGTGAGTTCAACCAGCTCTAGGTCCGATCAGGGCGGAGCACGGTGAGCTGCCGGGGCCCGGCGTGGGCCGCGGCATGGGCAACGGCGGCGTTCACGTCATCCAGCGCGAACTCCGTCAGGTCGAACTGGCCCAGGTCGACGAGGCCTGCGCGGACCATCTGCACCATCCTGGGAATCGCCTCGCGCGGGTACATCCACACGCCGCGCAGCGTCACCTCGTTGTGCATCAGCCAGTTGTAGTCCAGCGCGAGCTCCTGTCGCACGCCGCCCATCAGCATCACACGACCGCCCAGTCGCACGGCCAGCGCGGCCGCCATCACCTGTGACGCCGCCGCCTCACGCGGCAGGAAGTCCAGCACCATGTCGACCGGGCCCCCCGCGGCCTCTTCAATGCGCCGGCGGTCGTCGGCTTCGATGCCGCTGATCGGAACCGGCCGCACGCGAGGGCCGAAGCGGCGCGCCAGGTTATCCAGCACCTGTGCGTTGCGGCCGACGGCGACGACCCGTCCAGCGCCCATGGCCAGCGCCACGGCGACGCCGCCGCCGCCGAATCCGCCCGTCGCGCCGTTCACCACGAGGGTCTCGCCGGCCTTCAGGTCGCCCGCGATCAGGCCGCCGAACGGCACGAGGAGCCGCCCCAGCGCGCACCACCGGCCCGCCTCCGCCGGGTCGATCTCGCCGATCCGGGTCACATTCTCGGTCGGGACCAGCATCTGTTCGGCGAACGAACCGTGGCGGAACAGGCGGTGCAGCGGCAGGGCCGACTCGGTGCGGTAGGTCCAGCCCTGCAGGATGGTGTCGGGATTCCCTATGCCGTCCCGCGCGCGGATCGTCGGTTCGCAGAACACCCAGTCGCCGACCTGCAGCCGGGTGGCGTCGCCGGCCACGGCCCGCACCCGGCCGATGCCGCCAGGCCCCGGGGCGAGCGGCAGCTCCAGCTTGTAGTTGCGCGAGCCGTCGAAGACCGCGCCGGCATAGCCGGTGATCCCGCTGGCCGCGACGTCGACCACCACCTCGCCGGGCGCAGGCGTCGGGTCGGGCAGGGTCTGGATGGCGAGCGGCTCGCCGAACGCGTTCAGGACTGCGGCCTTCATGGCGCCTCGCGGATGTCGACGCGCCTATCCTAGCAATGGCCCCGCGGTCGCGCGCCCCCTACGCTCCGGTCAGCGGCGTCGGCCGGTTCTCGGCGATCCAGCGCTTCTCGTCCTCGGTATTGGCCATGGGCGGGCGCATGCCCTGGATCGACCAGAGCTCGAACGACGTCTCGTCGATATGGAATTCCCAGTCCAGGCCGCGGTCCCGGATGAACGGCGCCAGCGCCTCGTCGCATTGGCCGATCCACCATGTGCGCGCCTCGGCCGAGGGCAGGGTGCGGGCGATATGGTCGACCCAGATGCGCACGAAGTTCGAGGCCGGGACGCCGCCCACGTAGAACGAGTCGGCCGCCACCTCCTGGAACACCACGCCCACGTAGAACTTAGGCAGCCGGCTGTAGAGCGCGGTGATCCGCTCCGAGAGCTGCTGCTTGTCGTCGGCCGAGAAGGCGCCGACCGGATGATAGACTTTCCACAGAGGCATCGTGGGGCTCCCCGCCGTCGTTGACTTTCAATGATGTCCATCATCATTATTGCGCAGCGTCAAGCGCGAGGATCGGCATGCGGATCAGCAAGACCCAGGCGAAGGAGAACCGGGACCGCGTCGTCGCGGCGGCGGCGGAGCTGTTCCGCGAACGCGGCTTCGACGACGTGGCGGTCGGCGACGTGATGAAGGCGGCCGGCTTCACCCACGGCGGCTTCTACAACCACTTCCCGTCCAAGCAGGCCCTGGCAGCCGAGGCGCTGGACAATGCCTGGGCGCAGATGGCGGACGAGCGCGCGCGCGTCGGACCGCTGACCGCGCTGCTGCCCCGCTACCTCTCGAAGGCGGCGCGGCGCGCGCCGGGCAAGAGCTGCCCCGCCGCCGCACTGGCCGGCGACGTCTGCCGCCAGCCGCCCGAGGTGAAGGCCGTCTTCGCCGACGGGCTGGAGGCCATGATCGCCTCGGTGGAGGCCGGCTTGCCCGAGGGAACTGATCGCCGCGAGCGCGCCGTCGGCCTCGTCGTCCGCATGGTCGGCGCCCTGATGCTGTCGCGCGCAGTACCGGATGGCCATGCGCTGGCGGACGAGCTGCTGGAGGCCAACCTGCGGGGCGCGCTCAGAGAAACGGGCGACGTCTAACCCGCGTCAGAACGGGATGTAGTTCCGCTTCCGGGTGTAGGCGAGGTAGCCGACGTTGGCGCCCAGGCGCAGGCCGACGCCGGCGCGGATGGGGGCCAGGGTCACGTCCTCGGCGCGCTGGTAGTTCACGCCCAGGCCGCCCACCAGGTAGGCCGAGCCTTCCACGCCGGGGTAGCGCTGGAAGATCACCTCGGGGACCTGCAGGTTGTAGCAGAGGGTGAAGACGCGGCTGGCGTTGCCGCCCCAGTCCCAGCCGATCGACGGGCCCTGCCAGAAGACCTCCATCGGCTGGCGGTCCTTCATGTAGAGCAGGCCACGGCCGTAGCGCAGGCCCAGGATGAACGAGCCCGAACCCTCTTCGCCGGCGATATAGGCGGTGGGCCGGCCGTTGTTGGCGAACAGGCGCTCGACGGCGGCGCCGGCGGCCTCGGCGGTCACGCCCAGGAAGTCGGAGACGTTCGTGACGATCTCGTCCTGGCTGTAGGTCTTGGCGCCGCCCTGGCCGGTCGGTCCGGCCGACGGATAAGCGGGCGAGCTGTTCGGCGGCGGCGGGGCCTCGGCCGGGGGCAGGGGTTGCGAACTGACCGGCTGCGCGCGGACCAGGGACGGAACGGCCGAGACGGCCAGTCCGGATACGATGAGTTTGCGTCGGTCCATGGCGCTTCTCGCCTCCGTCGTGAATCGGCCGCCCCAGCGCCCCTCGATGGCGGACGTCGCCTTAACGGGCGATTAACCACGTTCTCCGGGCGGACGTTGGGCGCCGCGACAGGGGGCCTGCTATCTCGCGCGTGCGAATGTGCTAGAGGGGCCGGCATAATGACCACGCCTCTCTCCAAGATCCGCAACTTCTCGATCGTCGCGCACATCGACCACGGCAAGTCGACGCTCTCCGACCGTCTCATCCAGGAGACGGGCGGCCTGACCCAGCGCGAGATGACCGAGCAGGTGCTCGACAACATGGACATCGAGCGCGAGCGCGGGATCACCATCAAGGCCCAGACCGTCCGCCTCGACTACAAGGCCGACGACGGCGAGACCTATGTCCTCAACCTGATGGACACGCCCGGGCACGTGGACTTCGCCTACGAGGTCAGCCGCAGCCTGGCCGCCTGCGAAGGCTCGATCCTGGTGGTCGACGCTTCCCAGGGCGTGGAAGCCCAGACCCTGGCCAACGTCTACCAGGCCATCGACAACAACCACGAGATCGTCCCGGTCCTGAACAAGATCGACCTGCCGGCCGCCGAGCCCGACCGGGTGCGCCAGCAGATCGAGGACGTGATCGGCCTGGACGCCTCTGACGCCGTCCTGGCCTCGGCCAAGTCGGGCCTGGGCATCCACGACGTGCTGGAGGCGGTCGTGAAGCGGCTGCCGCCGCCCAAGGGCGACGCGAACGCGCCGCTGAAGGCCCTCTTGGTCGACGCCTGGTACGACCAGTACCTGGGCGTGGTCGTGCTGGTCCGCGTCTTCGACGGGGTCCTGAAGGTCGGCCAGAAGGTCAAGATGATGCAGACCGGGGCTCAGTATCAGATCGACCGCCTGGGCGTGTTCAAGCCCAAACAGACCGACGTGGCCGAGCTGGGCCCCGGCGAGGTGGGCTACATCACCGCCTCGATCAAGGAAGTGGCCCACGCGGCCGTCGGCGACACCATCACCGACGAGCGTAAGCCCACCGACTCGCCGCTCACCGGGTTCCGCGAGGTCCAGCCGGTAGTGTTCTGCGGCCTGTTCCCGGTGGACGCGGCCGAGTTCGAGGACCTGCGCGCCGCCATCGGCCGCCTGCGCCTGAACGACGCCAGCTTCAGCTACGAGATGGAGACCAGCGCGGCGCTGGGCTTCGGCTTCCGCTGTGGCTTCCTGGGCCTGCTGCACCTGGAGATCATCCAGGAGCGGCTGAGCCGCGAGTTCGACCTGGACCTGATCGCGACGGCCCCCTCGGTGGTCTACAAGATCCAGCTGGCCCACGGCGGGGGCGAGATCGAGCTGCACAACCCGGCCGACCTGCCCGATCCGGTGAAGATCGAGAGCATCGCCGAGCCGTGGATCAAGGCCACCATCTTCACGCCCGACGACTACCTCGGGCCGATCATCAAGCTCTGCCAGGACCGCCGCGGCCAGCAGCGCGAGCTCAGCTATGTCGGCGCCCGCGCCATGCTGGTCTACGACCTGCCGCTGAACGAGGTGGTGTTCGACTTCTACGACCGCCTGAAGTCGATCTCGAAGGGCTATGCCAGCTTCGACTACTCCATCGAGGAGTACCGGGTCGGCGACCTCGTGAAGATGTCGATCCTCGTCAACTCCGAGCCCGTCGACGCGCTCTCGATGCTGGTCCACCGCGACCGGGCCGAGAGCCGCGGCCGCGGCATGGTGGAGAAGATGAAGGAACTCATCCCGCCGCACATGTTCCAGATCCCGATCCAGGCCGCGATCGGCGGCCGGATCATCGCCCGCGAGACCGTTCGCGCCCTCCGCAAGGACGTGACGGCCAAGTGCTACGGCGGCGACGCCACCCGCAAGCGCAAGCTCCTCGACAAGCAGAAGGAGGGCAAGAAGCGCATGCGCCAGTTCGGCAAGGTCGAGATCCCGCAGGAAGCCTTCATCGCCGCCCTGAAGATGGACGAGAACTGATCCCTACCTCCCCCGTTGCGGCAGCAACGGCGGGAGGGGGACCGACCGCCGAGCCGCAGGCGAAGAGCGGTTGGTGGAGGGGGCG